>Ga0209701_10001954_pt1 | contig 13393 bp, 10 predicted proteins | sample CZO8metaG_4_FD_188356 | JGI IMG/M metagenome (GOLD analysis project Ga0209701, IMG submission 188356) | Vadose zone soil microbial communities from the Eel River Critical Zone Observatory, Northern California, USA - CZOApr15con2H3.8 metaG... | ecosystem: Environmental > Terrestrial > Soil >...
GATACTGAGGTCATTCTCCGGCTCTACGAGGAGAAGGGAGAGCAATGCGTTCAAGATCTCAACGGTCAGTGGGCTTTTGCGATTTGGGACAGCAAAAGGGAAAGACTCTTTCTCTCCCGTGACAGGCTCGGGGTCCGGCCACTTTTTTACACGGTCACGGAAGATGCATTCGTCTTTGGATCCGAGATCAAGTCCATCTTTGCTCTCCCCAATGTTTCTAGGGAGATTGACCCGATCGCCCTTGATCAGATTTTTACGTTTTGGGTTTCGATTCCGCCGCGGACGATCTTCAAGAACATCTTGGAGCTCCCCCCCGGCCATTCCCTGACCGTCCATCGCAAACAAATCGCGGCTCAGCAGTACTGGCGCCTCGACTACGCTGAAGGCTCGATGAATGTAGGGAGTGTTGCAGCTCATGAAGAGCAATACGTAGGAGAGTTGTTGGACCTACTGGTGGACGCCACTCGCATTCGCCTCCGCTCGGATGTGCCGGTCGGCGCTTATGTCAGCGGCGGACTGGACTCCTCATTCGTTACCGCCCTTGTCAAGAAATTTACCGAAACTCCTTTGAGAACATTTTCAGTAACGTTTGACGACGCAGAGTTCGATGAAGGCAGTTACCAGAATGAAGTCACCCACTTCCTCGAGACGGACCATCAGGAGGTGCGTTGCAGCTGCGAAGACATCGGTAGCGTTTTTCCCGCCGTCATCTGGCACACGGAAAGGCCTATCCTCCGAACGGCTCCTGCACCTCTTTACATTCTCTCTGAACTGGTTCGAGCGCATGGCTACAAGGTAGTCCTCACGGGGGAAGGGGCGGATGAGATGTTCGGCGGATATGACATTTTTAAGGAAGCCAAGATTCGAAGGTTTTGCGCCGCTCACCCTCAATCCACGACCAGACCGTTGCTCTTTAGAAGGCTCTATCCCTACCAGCCATACCTGCAAGGGCAGTCGGATGCCTACCTGAGAGCTTTCTTCCATGTCCGGCCGCATGAGTTAAAAAGCGAATTCTTTTCTCACCTCCCGAGATGGGAGCTAACTTCAAAACTAAAAATGTTTTTCTCGGAAGACATCAAATCGCAAGTTCGTTCGCACGATGGATACGCGGATTTGCGCAGCACATTGCCGCCAGGCTATTCATCGTGGGATGGCTTCTGCCGAGCACAATACTTGGAAGCTGCGTACCTCCTTCCCGGCTACATCCTTTCTTCCCAGGGTGATCGTGTAGCCATGGCTCACTCAGTCGAAGGCAGGTTTCCTTTTTTGGACTACCGCGTCGTTGAGTTTGCTGCTGGGATTCCGCCTCATCTGAAGATGAAAGTCCTCAACGAAAAGTACCTCTTGAAGCGCTGCGCGAACGGTTTGGTACCTCCCAGCGTCATGAAAAGGCCCAAGCAGCCGTACAGGGCGCCAGACGGAAAAAGCTTCTTTCATGGATCGCAACCTGAATACGTGGACGTGCTGCTGTCCTCCGATCGCATTCAACAGGATGGACTCTTTGATTCTCTAGCCGTAAAGAGCCTCGTCCAGAAGTTCCGCCAGGGACGCGCCATCGGAGTGCGCGACAACATGGCGTTGGTTGGCATTCTTTCGACTCAGCTTGTCGTGGAACAATTTGTCAGAAACTTTGGAGATAGACCCTTCTATGCAGAACATCGAGCAGCAACTGCGCCAATTTGTCGTTGACAATTTCCTTTTTGGCCAACCCAACGGTCATTTGTCCAGCAGCGACTCCTTCCTAGACAAGGGGATCATCGACTCCACCGGCGTTCTGGAACTCGTGGTCTTTCTGGAAGAGACGTACCGGATCAAGATTCAGGACCGGGAGCTGGTTCCAGACAACCTCGATTCCATCAACAATCTGGTGAGGTTCCTCGAACGGAAGCTGCAACACACCTCCTGAGGACTAGAACTCATGCAAGTTGAAGAATTCCTTGAACTGAGCGCCGGGCGATCTCCGGAAAAAACAGCGTTGGTTTGCCGAGATCGTCGGCTGACTTACCGCGAGGTCGAAGAACAATGCAACCGCTTGGCTCATGCGCTGATCGCCGAAGGCGTGCAACGAGGAGCAAGGGTTGCGATTTATTTGGAAAACTCCGTAGAAGCAGTTCTATCCATCTTTGCTGTTCTGAAGGCGGGGGCTGTCTTTCTGGTAGTCAATCCAACAACCAAGGTGGACAAGCTCACCTACATATTGAACAACTGTAGAGCAGTGGCTCTTATCACAGATATTCGAAACCTGGCTGGCCTCGATAGTCGCAGGCCGCAGCTTCCTCATCTGAAGAGCATCTTTGTCGCTGGAATGAGTTCGGCCAGCCTCAGAGATACCGAGGCACAGTTGGTTTCCCTCGAGAACACTCTTAGTCGAGCCGATTTACCTAACCTGCCTCCCGTCAAGAAGTGCATTGATATCGATTTGGCTGCCTTGGTCTATACATCCGGTTCGACGGGAAAGCCAAAAGGGGTCATGCTGACGCACCTGAACATCGTCTCCGCTGCCACTTCCATTACCACTTATCTCGAAAATGTGCCCGACGATATCATCCTGAACGTTCTTCCTCTTTCCTTTGATTATGGGCTCTACCAGGTATTGATGGCATTTAAGATCGGCGGGACTATCATCCTGGAGCGCTCCCTCACCTATCCCTACGCTGTGATCGAGAAATTGGTCCAAGAGAAGGTGACCGGCTTCCCTCTCGTTCCAACAATTTCGGCCATCCTCTTGCAGTTGGACTTGAAAAGGTATGACTTTCCCAGTCTCCGATACGTTACCAATACTGCGGCCGCTTTGCCCACGCAGCACATCCGACAACTGCGCAAGGTCTTCCCACATGTCAAGTTGTACTCGATGTACGGCCTCACGGAATGCAAGCGCGTGTCCTACCTCCCACCGGACCAGATTGACCTCCGACCTACTTCTGTTGGCCGCGGCATGCCGAACGAAGAGGTCTATATTGTGGACGACAACGGTCGTAGAGTCGGCCCAGGGGTCATTGGCGAACTGGTGGTTCGCGGCTCAAACGTGATGAAGGGGTATTGGGAGCTGCCGGAAGAAACCGATAAAGTCCTCCGGTGCGGACACCTTCCCGGAGAAAAAGTGCTGTACACAGGTGATTTGTTCCGTATGGACGAGGAAGGTTTTCTGTACTTTGTCGGGCGGAAAGACGACATCATCAAGTGTCGTGGAGAGAAGGTCAGCCCCAAAGAGATCGAGGATGTGCTCTATTCCCTCGACGGCGTCGCCGAAGCAGTGGTCATCGGGGTCCCGGATGGACTGCTCGGTCAGGCAATCAAAGCAGTCATTACGCTGCGCGAGGGCGCACAGCTTACCCAGCGCGACGTCCAACGTCATTGTTCACAGCACCTGGAAGATTTCATGGTGCCCAAATTCGTCGAATTTCGGGATTCCCTTCCTAAGACTTCGAGCGGAAAAATCAGCAAACTGGAATTGGCTATGCCGGTGGGTGCGCAAGAGTGAAGACTCATCTCAAGTTCTCAGCCGAAGTGTTGAAGATTGACGCCAGTAAGGTTGCCGAACAGATTGAAGCTGGCATCCGGGAGGGCGTGTGCCGCCAGCTGAAGCGGAAAGGAGTTGTACTCGGGCTGTCTGGCGGCATTGATAGTAGTGTGACAGCCGCGCTTTGTATGCGGGCTCTGGGATCGGAACGAGTCTTGGGGTTATTCATGCCGGAGGCAGAGTCTTCTCCGGATACTACCCGCTTGGCCCACCTCCTCGCGGACTTTCTTCGGATAAGAACTGTACTCGAAGACATTAGCCCCATTCTTAAAGCCGCTGGATGCTATCAACGGCGCGACGACGCCATCCGCAAGGTGGTCCCGGAATACCACGATGGGCACAAGTGCAAGATCGTATTGCCAAATTTTCTGGATGCTCCGACCTATCCGTTCTATTCGGTTGTCGTGCGGTCCCCTGCTGGAGTTGAAACGCGCGCCCGGCTCACCGCTGAAGCTTTCTTGGGCATCGTAGCCGCCAGCAATTTCAAGCAGCGCACGCGGAAGATGATCGAATACTATCACGCTGATCGCCTCAACTACGCCGTCGTGGGTACCCCCAACCGTCTGGAGTACGACCAGGGATTCTTCGTCAAGAATGGCGACGGAGCAGCCGACCTCAAACCCATCGCCCACCTGTACAAAACCCAGGTGTACCAGCTGGCGAAATATCTCAACGTTCCGCACGAAATTCAGGGACGTCAGCCAACAACCGACACCTATTCATTGGATCAATCTCAAGAGGAATTCTATTTCGCTGTTCCCTACGACAAAATGGACCTCTGTTTGTATGCAAGAAACCATGGCCTCCCGGCCGCTGAGGTAGCGGACGCGACTGGTTTGACTGCCGAACAGTCCGAACGCGTATTTCAACTGATTGACTCCAAGCGGAACGCTACCCGCTATCTTCACATGCACCCGCTCCTGGTAGAGACTGTCTGCCAGATTTCATCCTAGAATTTCCTGCCCGCCCTTGGGCGCCCCAGCAATATATGTAATCTGCTTGAACTGAGATGTCCGAATTGTCCAACCGGAACAGAATTTTGATTATTGACAGTGGGGGCGGCTACGGCGGTCCCGGCGCTTTCCTCCAGTACTTGCTAAAGTACCTGGACAAAGACAAGTTCCAACCAGTCGTAGCCTTCTACTTCTACCACGCCTCTCCAGAGACGCGAGCGCTGCAAGAAATGGGCGTTCCCGTGCTCTTCCTCAGCGGAAATCGTGCGCTGGCGCACTATCTCCAATCCAAGTTTCTGTCGGGCGGGTCGAAATGGAAGTGGCTGAATCTGGGCAAAGAGCTCCTTCGCTTCCTCTTGCTCTTCATTCTGATCGACGTATCGCAAGTCTGGAGACTTTTGAGCATCTTGAAGAGGAATCGGATTGACCTGATCGTGCTCAATAATGATGTCCATTATCACCGTGTTGCAGCGCTGGCTGCCCGGATCAGCGGTATTCCATGTATCTGTCGAAAGGCTGGCGGCATCGGTGAAGGTAAGCTGTTCAAGAAAATACTGACACCGTGGATCGATCTCTTTATCGCAATCTCCGCTGCTACATCCAGAGACCAGCTTGAAAATAATCCCGCCACAGAAAGAATGGTCACCATTTTTGAAGGCGTTGATTTGAAAAAGTTTGATCCTTCCTCCGCTCACCCGGAACTGCGAACCGAGCTTGGCATCCCTGCTGACAGAAAGGTCGTCGGTTACATCTCTCGTTTGGTTGAAGGGAAAGGACACAACCAGTTCGTCGAAGCGGCCGTGTCCATTGTGAGGAATTACAAGGACGTTGTCTTTCTGATCGTTGGCAATGACGAGGCCGGCATCGACGGACGCTCGATGAAATACCTCAAAAACAAAGTTCAAGACCTGGGCCTCGCCGATTATTTCATTTTTGTGGGCTGGCGCACTGACATACCACAGATTCTTTCCATATTAGACGTCTTTGTGCATTGTCCCACAACCTGGATCGAGGGACTGGGAATCGCTCATCTGGAAGCCATGGCCATGGCCAAGCCAACCGTGGTCTCGCGAAACGGCGGGTTGCCCGATGCTGCCGTCGACGGCTGGACGGGTTTCATCGCCCCTCCGGGAGACACAGACAAGCTGTCGTCGGCCATCCTGAGGCTTCTGCGGGACCAAGAACTCGCCTCTCGGCTAGGTCGGAACGCGCGCCAAAGAGTGGAGGAGCTATTCGATGTCGAGAAAAACACAAGAAAACTAGAAGTCCTTTTCCAGGAATACTCGTTGAAGAATCAGCTCGCGTCGAAGAGGCTGCCTCCTGTTCGCCCGGGCAGCGCAGATCGCGCGCTCCGCGAGACGGCGGAATAGCCCGGGCCCCTCTGTGCGGGCTCACATCGAAAGTGGTTCGCCTGCACTCTTGTGTTCTGTTTCGCACACACGCTCATGATCCGCATCATGCTGCAAAAGTTCTGAGGTTCCATGCGCATCTCCCTCGTTCTAAGAGCGGTGGCTACAAGTTGGGTCGCGGTTATTGCAAACGCGGCCGTCGGGTTTCTGCTCACCCCTTACGTTTTGCATCGCCTCGGCGACGAAGCTTTCGGGGTCTGGGTTCTCATCACAAATCTCGTTGGCTACTACGGTCTCGTGGATGCTGGTGTCCGGTCTGCAATTCTCCGGTACGTCTCGAGGCACAAAGAACTCAAAGACCAGAAGAGCGTCAACGAGGTGGTCGCCACAGCGTTCTACTATTACCTAGGTGCATGCACATTAGTCATTCTTGCCACCCACTTTTCGGTAGACGCCGTATCCCGATTTTTCTCCATCCACAGCACTGTGCTCAGCGCGTTCAAGTCTCTCTTTTTGCTGGCTGGCTTGGTCCAGGGCCTGATTCTTCCCCTCATGGTGTTTGTAAGCTCGCTCGAGGCAGCGGGTCGGTTTGATCAAGTCTATCTCACCAACGTCGCGTGTCTGGCGCTCCGCGTGATCGCCATCATTTATGTATTACGCGCGGGTGGCGGCTTGTTCGCCGTCGGTGCGACCACGATACTCTCTCAACTGCTTGCGTACACCATCCAGGTGCCTCTCGCTATCAGGGCGCAGCGGGGGCTTACTCTTCACCCGAAGTGGATTCGCAAAACTGTGCTCTGGGACATGCTTCGCTATGGTTCCATCAGCGTGGGCGTGGGCATCGCGGAAAAAATGAAGGTATACATTTATCCCGTGGTGATCGCAAGATTTCTAACGCCCGTGGCGGTGACCTTCTTTGCTTTACCGATGAAGATTTTGGCCTTCCCCTCGGAAGGCATTGGCAGCATGACTGAGATCATAAATCCGCTTTCCAGCCAGTTGGATGCTCGCAACGACTTCGCCAAACTGCGCGGGCTCATCCAGATGAGTGTTCAGAGCGCATTCCTGATACTTGCACCGCTGGCCGCTTTCCTCTTCGTGTTCGGGCGGGAATTGCTCGCGCTGTGGGTTGGCCCGCAATACTCTTCTGCGTACCCTCTCCTTGTCCTCCTCACGCTGGGGATTGGCACCGCCGCTACCCAATGCTGCGTTCAATCCATGCTTTTCGGCATTGAAAAGCACAAACAACTCGTCTGGTATCGCCTTGGGGAAGGCCTGTCTATCACTGTGCTTGGAAGCGCTGCATTGCGAATCGCGGGTCTCGAGGGTTTCGCGCTAGTGATTGCGGTCACCTTGCTGTTCACCAGTCTGGTCTTAGTTCCCCGTCACTTATGCCGGATTTTGAATTTACCGCTCCGCCGCTATTTGCTGCAAGGATGTGTAAAACCTTGTGTCTTGGCCTTTCCAATGGCCGCCACTCTTGTCGCCTTGCGTTACTTCCTTATGGTCAACGCTTGGCCGGCCGTTCTCTTCGCAGCCTTGGTCGGGGGCCTCGTCTATGCCCTGACCCTCTTGTTCGTATCGCTTTTTGATTCCTATCGACTGTTCCATCTGCTGAAACCGGATGTCCTGCAGGTCTTGGAACAAAAAATCTGGTCTCCGCCACATTCCAAATTTCGCTCTGTGGTTAATGTTCTTCGTTCCGAGGCATCGCAGACAGACTAGTGAGGCACGCCAACAGTGAGCTATGTCAGGAAGCAGCCATGAAAGTGCTTCTCCCCGATTCCGCGGAGGTAGGCCGTGCTGAATCTACTTCCCTAGCCCCAGCCCAAGTCGAAATTCCGCCGCTCCCTGCTCCTTCGGCGGTGCTTTCAAAACGCTTTTATTTCCCCGAGCTGGATGCCATTCGCATCTTTCTCTTCTTTGGCGTTTGGGCCTATCACGCGCTGCCGCTGCAAGATCACTACTACGTCGATCACCACATTCCACAAGTTCTCGCGTCCTTAATCACAACAGCCATCAAGGCGTGCATGTGCAGCCTCGATGTCTTCTTCATTCTGAGCGCATTCTTGATCACGGAACTGCTGCTTCGAGAACGGGCATTAAGAGGTGCGGTGGACTTAAAAACCTTCTACGTTCGCCGCCTTCTGCGCATTTGGCCCCTCTACTTTTTTGTGATTGCTCTTGCTGGTTTTCTTTCCTTGTTCGATCGGAGTCAGACGGTTGGCTGGAGTTACGCTCTTTCCTTTCTGTTTTTTGTGGGCAACTGGATCATGGCCATTCGCGGTTTCCCGCGGGCCACCATCCTCGTCCCTTTGTGGAGCGTGTCGTTCGAGGAACAATTCTACTTACTCTGGCCTCTTGTCCTGCGCAAATCTTCTTTGAGAACCATCCGCAGAATCGCGATAGGGCTTTTGCTGGCGGCCTCTTTGACTCGGCTGATTCTGCTCCTCAAGCACGCGGGCGGCGACCCCATTTGGTACAACAGCTTTGCCCGGCTCGACTCCATTGCCTGCGGGATTCTTCTGGCGGTGATCCTCCACGGGCGCGCCACCTTCCGCCTTGGGCTTCCAGCCAGAATGTCATTGCTGGCTCTGGGAGTCTCCGCATGGATGCTTGTTGGACGCTATTGCGGCTTGCTCGATCCCGCACCCGCGCTGGCTGGAGGCATGATCGGGTATCCGCTGATGTCGCTCGGCGGCGTCGCGATCTTTCTCTCCGTCTTGGGAGCGGCTCGGGATGGGTTTCCCTTCCTCAAGAATTCCCTCCTCGTTCACTTGGGCAAGATTTCCTATGGTCTCTACGCGTTTCATCTTCTGGGCCTTCGCTTCTCCACTTATCTTTTTGCTGGTTATCACCATGCTCTTGGCTGGACCCTCTCCTTGCTCCTCTCACTGGTGATCACACTGCTCCTTGCTGCCGCCTCCTTTCAATGGTTGGAGAGCCCCTTTCTGCGCTTGAAGCAAAACAGGTTTACGTACGTTCCTTCCGGTGCCCTTTCTCGCTGAGTTTTCTCGATCCCCGTCACGCCGCGTTCCCGGGCTGAACGATGCCGTCCACAACTGCTCGAGCTCATGGGAACCTGTGCATCACGCCGGCTGTTCTCCGCAGCAACCTTTGCAATCGCGCGTGCTGCATTACAACGGACCCCGCTCGCTTCGGGGGCGAAAGGAAAGATATGTCCCCAATTTCAGTCTCTATGCGTGAATCAAGTGTTCAGCAAGTTTCGGTAGTTTCTGCGGAATTTCCTCGTCACTTCTTGGCCCTTCTGCGGTGCAGCCATGACGCCGGTCCATTGATCCTTGCTGCGGAGCTGCAGCGTGGCGCGGTTGGCCTTGTCCAGGCTCGTCTGCGGTGCGCCGTTTGTGACGCTGAGTATCGCATTGAAGACGGAATCGCTAATTTGATGAGCGACGCATTGACATCCGAGGAGCAATACGAAATGGCCATTCGCGACTCCCAGCATTCTTCCCCTCGGCCCGGTCCTTTTGTCCCACCGGCTTCCGGCTGGCGGTCCAAGTTGAGTGATCTGTTGGAGATCCCCCATCACTTGTCCGAATTGCAGCCCCGGGGATGCAACGTCTTGGAAATTGGCTGCGGCGATGGGCGATTCACCATGCTCATGGCCCAGATGGGAGCTAGCGTTCTTGCGGTCGACTTCTCGGTTGATTCTCTGCGCACTCTAGGCTCCTCGCTGCCGTCTGGTATCGCCCCGACGGCATATCGCCTTCGCCATCTTTGCTCACCCTCGGATCTTCGCGGCCGCGTCGCCCTGGTCCGGGCGGATGCGAGTCATTTTCACGTTGCTCCTCGCAGTTTTGACCGCGCGCTCTCCACCACTCCTCTGGACTCCTGCGAGGAGCGCCTTGCCATGTACCAGACCATTGCCGAAGCACTCACGGACGAAGGCCGTTACGTGGGCAGCGTCGAAAATGACGACTTGACTCGGCGTCTCTTGGGCTTGCCTGTCGCTCGGCGCTATTCCAGCGGGATCTTCATCGAACACTTCGACGTTGGAAAGCTGCGACGCGAAGTCGCTCCCTTCTTCTCGAAACTCCGTATCCGGCCAATCCGGCCGCGGCTTCCCTTCATCCACCGCCTGCCCTCCAACTGGGTGCTCTGCCTGTCACGTTTGGCTGCGGCGACGCCTTTCCTGCGTCACCTGGGAGAAATCCTGTTGTTTCGTGCCGAGCGCCCTGTCCGCCAGCCTACCGAAGGCATTCACCGCCGAGGGAGCAAGCTCGCTAAGTGTCTTTTCCGCTGGTACATGTCCAAATTAGGAAAGGACTCCCTCTGGGAGAACAATGAACCAATTTGACCGCCACGAATGGCCACCAGACAGAATTCTCACTGCATTCGACGGCTATTATAAAACGTTCGGAACTCTCCTGACGCTTTCTAAACGTATCTGCCCCTAACACTCATCTGGGAGAAGGAGGATTAGATGGCGAACCATATGTCGGCGCGCCTGGCCGTTGACGGCGCGAACCCATCACTCAGCAAGCTGTGGGCCTGTGTCTCCATCGCTCGTATCGACCATTGGACGAAGAATGTCTTCATCGTACCCGGCGTGATCATCCCAATCACGCTCGTGCGGATACCGCTCGGCTCAACGCTCTTCGGGGTGCTGGGGGCAGGATTTCTCTCGGTTGGACTCATCGCCTCGAGCAACTACACCATCAACGAACTGCTCGACGCGCCGTTTGATCGGTTCCACCCTGTGAAGAAGTTCCGTCCGATCCCGCAGGGACTAGTCTCGGCCCCTGTGGCGTACGCCCAGTGGCTCTTGCTTATGATTGCTGGAATGATGCTCGCTACCGTGGTGTCCCGCGCATTCGTCCTGACGATGGCCGCCCTGTGGATTATGGGCTGCATCTACAATCTTGCGCCCCTCCGAACGAAAGACCTGCCGTACTTGGACGTCCTCTCCGAGTCGGTCAACAACCCGCTGCGGATGCTCGCCGGATGGTACATGGTCAGCACACTCGTGCCGCCGATCTCTCTCTTGGTGTCGTACTGGATGATCGGGTGTTACTTCATGGGCCTGAAACGCTTCAGCGAGCTACGCGAGTTGGGCACCGAAGCCACCACCTATCGCCGGTCGTTCCGGTTCTATACCGAGCGCTCGCTGTTGGTCTCGGTCATGTTCTATGCGGCCGCCGCCATGCTCTTCTTTGGGGCCTTCATCATCCGGTACCGGGTCGAGCTGGTTCTCTCGTTTCCGTTCATCGCGATCGTCATGGCGATCTATTTGCACATGGCCTTCGACAACAACAGCGCCGTCCAGCATCCGGAGTACCTGTACCGCCACCGTACGCTGCTGGCGGCCGTCGCGCTCTGCACCATCGTCATGAGCGCCCTCGTCTTGGTGGACATTCCATGGCTTTCCAACACCTTTACGCCGACTTTGCCCGTGCACATCGCGAAGTAGAGCAGGCGAGACCGTCTGAAACGCGGCGGGATGCGGCGACACCGCAGACCGCGACCGAAGACAGCGCACCCTTGTGCACTCACCGAGGTTCACGTGTCTTCGTCGTGGCGCTCGTGTTGCTGGGCTATACGATTGGCACCGCCACTCTAGCCTGGGTTCGGATGCCCCAGTCGGACGAGGGACATTTCGCGAACGCCGGTTACGAGCTTGCCTATCACGGCCGTCTCGCGATGCCGATGTGGACCGCGTGGGTGCCGACGCTCGATCATCACATGTATGTGCAGATGCCGCTGTACTACGTTCAGCTCGCGCCCTGGATCAGAGCGTTTGGTGTTGACCTGCGGGTCCTGCGACTGAACAGCTTACTCTGGGGCGCCATCTTCGTTCTCGCCTGGTATCTAATCATCTCTGCGGTTTGTCGCGATCAGATCACGTCGCTACTGGGCATTGCGCTGATTGGCCTCAATTACGACGTCATAAACATGACGTCGGCGCGGTACGACTCAATGTGCGCAGCCCTCAGTGCAGCCGGCCTGGCCTGCTATGTCTCGTTGCGCGACAAGCATTTAACGGGCGGGGTGCTAGCCGCCAATGTCTGCCTCGCCGCGGCGCTGATGACGCATCCCTTCGGCCTCTTCGGAATCGTGGGGGTGGTGGTGTTTTTCGTCGTTCTCGATGGCCGCAGGGTCTCGCTCGCATCCGTGGCCGCGGCAATTTTGCCGTACGCCGTGGCGTTCGGCGCATGGGGGTTGTACATTCTTCAGGACCCTGCTGACTTCAAACGTCAGCTCGCAGCCAACGCCCAGGGCCGCTTGTCGAACCTGTCGCATCCCGTTCAGGTTCTGATGGCCGAAATTCGCGAGCGTTACCTCGTCCAGTACGCGGGATGGCGATCAGATGTGCCGCCGTTAATGCGGATCAAGGTGCTTTTCCTCGCCGCATATGTCGCTGGTTTGATCGGCTGTTTCCTGACGCCTCGGCTTCGAGCCCAGCGTGGGGTCATGGCACTGGCGATCTGGGCCGTTCTGTCGTTTGGTCTGCTCACAGTGGTTGACAGCAATCGCTGGTACATCTACCTGTTGTATGTGCTGCCTATCTTCACGGCGATTCTGGCGGTCTGGTTCGGTGTCCTCAGGATGCGTGGCCCACTATGGCGTCATGCTGTCATTGCGGCCACGGCGGCCTCGATCCTGTTTTCTGCGGGAGCCGTTGCTCTTCGCGCCAGATTGAATGACTACGGGAGGCTCTTCACTCCAACCCTGTCGTACCTCCAAGAGCACGTTCGAGACGGGGACTTGATTATGGCCGGCGGCGAGTTCGGTCCCGGTCTCGGGTTCTCGGAGCACGTGTTGGAGGATCCGACGTTCGGATTCCGCAATGGCAGAGAGCCCGATTGGATCGTGAATGACAAACTGCACGACGAACGGATGAAAGAGTGGGCGGGAATGCAGCCGGCCCTGTATCGCCACGTGCGAGAAATGCTGGGCCATTATCAGTTGGTCTTTGATCGTCGCCAACCCTACAACTACTACCGTGTCTATCGGCGGTCAGTTCATTGATCTTGCTGGCGTCGTGTCCCTGTCGATGGATTCCCCCGCAGAATGCCGTTCCATCAAGGCTCTCATCTTCGACCTGGATGGCACGTTGTATCACGCCGGCCCGGTCCGGCGGGCGATGGGCCTGCGGCTGCTATCGAATTTCGCCAGCGATCCCCACTTGGGATGGGAGACCGTCCGCTTCATCCGTGCGTATCGTCGGGCCCAGGAACATCTCCGATCGTGCGCGAGCTTGACGGCGGCCGAGCAACTCACGGTCGCGTGTCATCAGGTTGGGGCCGATCCCTCGTGGGCCGCGGGCGTCGTCGCCGCTTGGATGGAGCAGCAACCGCTTGATCTCGTGCGGCAACACATGCGACCTGGCGTCGTCGAGTTCCTCGAAGCCGCCCGCCGGCGCGGACTGCGTTTAGGGCTGTTCTCCGACTATCCGGTTGAAGCCAAGCTGGTCGCAATGGGTGTGCGCCATTTCTTCTCGGCGGTCAGCGGATCGATCGCCTCGATGTGGCCGACCGGCTGGTCGGCAGCGCGCGGCAGCGGCAGGTTCTCTATGAACTGGTAGCGCTGTCCGACTACGTAAGGCTGAG
>Ga0209701_10001961_pt1 | contig 13375 bp, 8 predicted proteins | sample CZO8metaG_4_FD_188356 | JGI IMG/M metagenome (GOLD analysis project Ga0209701, IMG submission 188356) | Vadose zone soil microbial communities from the Eel River Critical Zone Observatory, Northern California, USA - CZOApr15con2H3.8 metaG... | ecosystem: Environmental > Terrestrial > Soil >...
TTGAATCTGCCGGGTATTGTTAGCTATAGCACTCAGATCGATTTCAACCCACGTAGGACGTTCAGGCCGCATAACCACAATTTGCTTCCAACCGGGCGTCTGTCGCACCAGGTCTTCGCGTGCCTGTTCAGGATGAGCCATCAGTAACTCGGTGACTCGCTCCATCCGCGTCTCTTCAGAGCCTTTGAGTAAAACTGTCGGGGCCCACTTTATCGCGCCCTCGCGGAGTGGGGACGAAGAATTTGAATCTTCCCTACCCCGCGAGGGCGCGATAAAGTGGGCCCCGGCGATTAGATTCCGCGCTGCCTTTGCCGCGTCTTCATGTGTCGAGGTAATGATAATTTGTTCTGCCTTTAAACCCGCCTTACGGGCAGAATCGGCTATTATCACGGCTCGTTCACCTCGTGCAATCAGGTAATCCACACATTGGGCTGCTTTCTCTCCTACCACCTGGTGAGCCTCTTCCTCGTAGGAGCCCAGGCGCAGCATATCGCCAAGAACAGCTATGCGACAACTGGAGTGGAGCACCCTCAATGTTTCCAACCCTGCGATGACTGAAGCAGGCGCGGCATTGTGCGTATCGTCAAGCAGTGTTGCTCCCTCTACTCCCTGGAGCGGATTCATTCTCCCCGGCATAGGGCGCAAGTTTGCCAGTGCGTATTCGATCTCTTGCGGATTCAAACCACAATGCCGACCAACTGCATAGGCCGCCAGCATTGTAGATATCTGATGTGCCCCTAAAAGGTGAGAAGCGAGCGTCGGGGCCCGCTTTATCGCGCCCTCCGTGGGTGAATATGCTCTATCATCCTCGATTGGCAATCTGCCTCTCGTTCCATCCCATGTCACCTCTACGCCCTGGACTTTTGAAGGCGAAAAGATTTTGATTGGGGCAACCAATTGATCTCCCAGATTTGAGATCATATTGCATATCAATATATCATCAGCGTTGACAACCGCTGTACCTGTTTGTGGAAGAAAGGTAAGCAGTGTACATAATTCTGCCGCCAATCGCTCGACAGTGCCAAAATATTGGAGTTGTGTCGGGCTGATATTGGTGAGGACGCCAATCGATGGGCGTGCAATCCAGCACAGCTCTTTAATTTCGCCTGGAAGATCGCAGGACATCTCCAACACAGCGTATTCGTGGCGTTCTTCCAGGCGCCCGAGCGAGAGTGGCAATCCCAGCAAGTCGTTATAGTTTTGCCAGCTTTTGAAGGTGGCAAAGTTGCTGGAAAGGACGGCCGCGATTGCTTCCTTAGTGCTGGTCTTGCCTGTGCTCCCGGTGACGGCAATCACCGTGGGATGCCAGTGGTCCAGAATGAAACGGGCATAGCGCTGCAAGGCAATGCGTGTATCTTCTACGACAATGGTGGCAACTCTTGCCTGCGCTAGAGTTGTTTGTGCTTCCTCTGAAAGCAAATTGATGTATCGCTCCTCTACCAGTAGCCCTGTTGCGCCTCGGTGCACTGCATCAAGCAGGTAATCGTGCCCATCGCTGCGTTCACCGCGTACTGCGACAAATAGTTCGCCAGGGATTAGCTGCCTGCTGTCATGACTATAGGCGTCGAAATGGCTCTGTTGGCCAGGGTAACGTAGGATTCCTTTGGTTGCCTTGAGTAAGAGGTCGAGGTAGATCATCTGCTCACCACGTATCTATCTTGCCAAAACGTACTGCATTCCTCCCACCTGCCGGATCATCCCTTTTAGCTCCATCATCAATAAGGTTGATGTCACGGTGGTTGTCGGCAGCTCTGACTCACGAATCAGTTCATCGACATGGCATGGTTCATGGTTGATCAACTTCAGCAGCTTGCGCTCCTCGTCGTTGTCGGGCAGCACGGCCTGCATCTCAACCTGCTGTGGTATCAAAAAGAGGTTAAGCGCCTCCAGGATGTCCCTGACATCCATCACCGGTCGCGCACCATCCTGGATAAGTTTGTTCACCCCAGCACTTTTGCTTGAAAGGATGCTTCCAGGGATCCCAAAGACTTCGCGGCCCTGCTTCAGAGCGAAGCTCGCTGTAATGAGTGCCCCACTTTTTGGTGGAGCTTCCGCAACCAGGACACCGAGTGAAAGCCCTGAGATGATGCGGTTGCGTGCCGGAAAGTTCCCTCCTTCGGGTTGGATGCCGAGCGGGTATTCAGTTATGAGCGCACCCTGTCCGGACTCAACTATGCGACGTGCCAATCCCCGGTTCGTCGGAGGATAGACGATATCCAGCCCGCATGCCAGGACAGCTATAGTGCGTCCGCCCCCGTCCAAAGCGGTTGTGTGCGCAATGGTATCGATACCCACCGCCAGGCCGCTCACGATAGTAACCTGGCCTTTCACCAGTTCGGTTACAATGCGTTCGGTCACCTGGCGACCGTAGGTCGTCGAATTGCGTGTACCCACCACGGCCAGGGCAAATTGATCGGCCTCCGTGAGCTTGCCATAGGTATAAAGTACCGGTGGCGCATCGTCGATTTCGCGTAGCAGCGATGGATAGCTTTTGTCTTTCCAGGTAATCACACGAATGCGCAGACGCTCCAGTTTTTCCAGTTCCTGTTGAGGTGTACTGGTCGAGCGCAGCTTGATTACATTTTCAATGGCCTTCTGTGTAAGACCTGCTTGTGCCAGCTCTTTACTATCGGCTTGCCATGCCGCTGCCAGGTCATCCTGGAAGTAATCGAGAAGCAATTTGAAGCTGACAGGCCCAATGCCGGAAACCCGGTTGAATGCGATCCAATAGGCCAGTTCATCCAGTGACATGGCATCAGAGGGATAATAGTGGGAGGGGGAGTCAAACACTTCCATCTCAATCAAACATCCTTTTATATTCTAAACTTTCTTAATGGGTACCTGATCTATATTCTATCCTATCTGCCGCTATCATTCTTGCGATGCCTGCTTTCGAGGGACATTGGTCGGATACTCTAGTCCCTGAAGAGGTGATACGGGTTGCGAGTATGGCCGGGCATACATCGAAGTGCGCATATATGTTGATGGATCAGTGTATGAATGCGATACAGGCGTATTTGCCTCTTGCCAATTTGGTGGATAGGGAGTGTTGGGCATCCTTGTCACAGCCTTATGATGCTTGTGATGCCGCAAACTGAAAAATAACAGCAGAATCAAGCCGGTGAGAGAACCCAGCACTAGCAATAAACCAAGGCCAATAAGTAACCAGAAACTTGTATCAGTGGTAGTAACGCTCTGAATTTGCCTGACTGCTGGTGTCAGTTTCGGCGTTGGGGTCAACTTACCGGGAATAGGTATCCCTGGTTGATTCAGGTGAAGGCGCCATTGATTCTCCAGGTGTACCTCGTCTACTCCCAAAGCCTGCTGCAAGTCTTCTTCAAAAACTGTTTGGGAGTTATTCATTAGCTTGATAAGCCGCGCCACCCTGGGCTGACCAAAGGTACTGTACATATACCCCACCAGGTTCCAGCTCTGGGCATAGGCCAGGTACGCTTGATCGGCATCGGCAGGAAAACCTGTAGTGATCTCACTCAACCGAAGCAATGAATGCGTGTCAAGGGCTTTTTGGAAACGTGCCATCATATCTGGTTCATGATAGATTTGGTTATAGACGGCAAAACCTTCGTCAAACCATGTTGGAGAAAAGATGCCTTGCTCAATAAGTTGATGAAAGATGAGATGTGTCAGTTCGTGCGGCATATCTCGCACAAGAGTATCGTCTGAGGTACTGATTACCACAATGGAGGCTTCATGTAGCGATGGCAATGCCTCACCTCCTACCCATTCAAAGGAGCCTGGGACGAGCGAGCCATGGAAATCCTGATCGGTTTCATAAACCCACAGGTTAATTGGATGGATCAGCCCTCCACCAAGATTGGCGCTAATGCGTTGTACACTGGTGTTAGCCTGGCTTAGTACCACCTCCCCAAAATCCTGCGAACGATTATACCAGTTGACCTGTAACATGCCCTGTGTCAGGTGCTGCCAGTTAAAACGGGTGTCTGTCGTATAAAATTGTTGTTGTGTGTCGGTTAGCGTGTTCCCCGCGCTATCCCAAAATTGCCAGAAGTAGGTGACCTGCGTTCCCGGTGGTATGAAATGGCCGCCACTTGTATCTTCGTGCCATGATAGGGATATTGTATGTGCCGCCTGGTTAATGGGTATGGTATGTATTTCTTGCTGCGCATCTACACTCAAATCAATGTCGATGCTTGCCTTGGCGATAGTACTGATAGGATCGTTTGCGCTTACGTTAATTTCAATCGAACTAGGAAAATGTACAACGTATGTTCGAGAGGTGATTGTTATTGGGCCGCTGGGTGAAGCTAGCGCGTGCGCGTACCTGGGAGTAATGACAAACGAAAGAAAAAGTATAGAAAGGCAAAGTGCTACTGGCAGAGGGAAATACAAGCGACGAAGGGGCATTGATTAGCTCCTCTCAATCCAGGAATATTGGAACCTCATTAATATCTAAGCATCAGGTTATAATGGTAATAGCTATACATAGCCCATATTGTACATGATTGGATGTTTCTGTACAAACGTACATGCCTCGTTCTGATTTCCATCAGGACTATTTGCACATTCTGGCGCTTTGATATGGCCTGAATAGATTGCCGTGTTAATACGCTCCTATTTATTCGTTCCCATACGTAGACCGCTTTTTACCTGAATCGGTCCAGGTGCCTCATTCTTTATTAGAAGGTAGACGTAGCCAGGCAGGACTTTTAGCGCAGATATGTGTATGGGCTTAGCTTATAAGTTTAAGTACTACGAAGGAAAAGTGTGAGTAATAACTATTGGAATCAACAACGCAACAGTAATCATGCTGCCCAGCAAGGTGGGGGCCCTCGTACAGACAGCATGATTGGTAATTACTCCGAGCAGGCGGTCCAAAGACCTCCTCAGTATTCTCCTTCTGTGGGGCAAGCGCCGCAAGGATTGCCACCGTACTCTCAGATGTCACCGCTACCTCCTCCACCACAGCCTGCGTGGCCTGCACCACAGCAGTGGCCTTCACACTCCTTTTTGGGGAATGCTATACAAACAGTACGTCGCTTGACTGGCAAGATGGCAGCAGTTCGTGGCCAGAACGTCGATCAAAATCCCCTGGTGCTTTATCGTCCCTCCACGCCACCGTTGCCTCCAAAATCAAAGCCCTGGAAACGCTCTCGCTCTGTACGTCTCGCAATGCTCATGCACCATCGCCGCGAGCGATGGCAGCGAGCCAGGCCTAATAGTAAAAAAATCTGGACAATAGCACTCACCACTTTCTTGCTTCTCCTGCTGATGGCCATTTCTTCCGGTGCTGTCTCTGCCTATAGTTATTACCAGGGCCAGCAGGGTCGCCTTCAGGGATTGGCAATCCGGCAGATCGACCAGACCACCCGTATCTATGACCGTAATGGCCAGCTCCTCTACGTGGCATATGACAATAGAGAGGGGCGACGCACTCCTGTTACGTTCAATTACATACCAGGGGTGATGCAGGATGCCATGATTGCTGCAGAGGACAAGACCTTCTGGGATAATTCAGGTGTAGATCCCCAGGGCATCCTCCGCGCCGCCGGTCAGTATACCTCTTCTGGCTCTGTACAGAGTGGCGGTAGTACCATCACCCAGCAGTTGATCAAAAACCTCACGAATGATAAAGAGGTGTCGCTGCAACGAAAAGTTCCCGAAGCAGCCCTGGCGATTGGCTTGACGCAGCAATATCCCAAGTGGAAGATTCTGGAAATGTACTTCAACGTCTCCCCGTTTGGTGCGCAAGAGCTTGGTGTCGAGGCCGCCGTGGAGGACTATTTTGGTCTCAAACCAATATGCAACCAGAATTTTAATTGCATTCCTGCCATAGCTAACCTCGATTACAATCCTGCTACAAAGAAGCACGACCCACTCCTGGCCCTGGCGCGTGCCTCGCTCCTGGCAGGCATGCCACAGAATCCGGTTAGCTATGATCCGACACTGGGCCCTGACAATGTAAAGCTTGCTCTGGCTCGCCAGGATTATGTGCTGCAGCAGATGCTCTCGCTCAATATGCATGTGAATACAGCTCTCGGCGACCAGACCACCGACAATGGCCCCATTACGCCTGACATAGTCCAGCAAGTAGAGTCCATGACTGCGAAGATGACCTTCGCAGGCTTCCATTCTATTCAGAACGCTCCGCATTTCGTAGAATGGGTTCGCAGTCAATTAGAGATTGCCCTGGGCAATGGTGACGAAGGGCTTGGGGTTCACCTGTTCCTGACCGGTGGCTTTAATATCCGCACAACTATCGATTATGACCTGGAAAAGTATGTCGAGAACGCCGTGCAGCGCCACCTGGACCAACCAGAGCTCCAATACTTTCTCACCACGTATCCTTATGGACCTCTCAACACAAAACATAATGTCAATGACTCAGCGGTTGTAGTGATGAATGCAAAAGATGGCGAGATTCTAGCGATGGATGGCAGCGCAAACTATAAATCTAAGGAGCAAACAGTTGCTGGAAATTTCAATGCTGCAACTTCTCCTCGCCCACCAGGTTCGTCCTTCAAACCTATCGTCTATGCAACTGCTTTTCAAATGGGTTGGTATCCCGGTATTGTGCTACCAGATAGAAAAACCTACTTCCCGAATGATAGGCCTATATGTGGCGATCTTATTAATATAAATACCTATTGTCCAACTGATTATGGTGGCAGATATAACAACAAGAATTGGAATATTCAGCTTGACATTGCGAATTCGTTCAATATACCGGCAATCAAAACTTTAGAGTTTGCAGGTATTGATAATGTAGTTGCAATGGCAGAGCGTATGGGCATAACAGGCATTGATCCAAAGTCATTAGGCCCTTCCCTTGCGCTTGGTACGGTTGCCGTTTCCTTACTCCAGATGGTTGGCGCTTACCAGGTTTTTGCTAATCAGGGCGTGCGCGTCCCACCGCAAGGAATCCTGGACATCTGGGATAATTACGGTCACAATCTCTATCACTTCGACCCCAAACATCCGCAAGGCACCTCGGTGATTAGTAAACAGATTGCTTACCTGATAACCTCTATACTCACCGATGAAAACGCGCGTAGCTATGAGTTTGACGGCGATCATGTACTTTCAATGTGGGATTGGCTGGGTGCCACTAATTCTGAAGTAGCAGCAAAGACCGGTACAACCGATAGCTTTAAGGACAACTGGACACTCGGTTATACACCCAATGTTGTAGTGGGAGTCTGGTCAGGCAATGCTAACGATGTCCCGATGGATCAGAATATCGTCGGGATTACGGGCGCCGCTCCTATCTGGCATGATGTGATCGAACGTGTGAGTGGTCATTGTAACCAGGATGGGATCGATTGTGGCAATATTCGTACCATCTTTCCTCCTCAACCATTCCAGGTTCCTCCCAACGTGATCCAGCAATCTGTCAATACAGTCAATGGACTCGCCGGCAGCGGCTATATGACCTATATGCTTGATTCTGATATCCCGCAGCAGAGCGGCTTCATAACCAATACCAATACCAATAATGGTAACGGAAACGGCAACGGCAACGGGTATGGGAACCTGACACCTACACCAACCCCATAAGCTTTCATGTCACTTGTTTGATTCCTTGTAGGTGCGCAACGATGCCCTTTGATACATTCATCCGATCATCTGTAGGGCCGATTATGGAGATTGACAAAATAATCTGGCCACCAGAGAGGACGAGGGCGACCGCAAGGGTCCCCACCCCGCTCCACACCACCCCCGCCCTTACTATGATCCGCTGGGGGTCACGATCTTTCCGTCGTCATAGTAAGGGCGGGGGTGGTGTGGAGCGGGGTGGGGACCCTTGCGGTCGCCCTGACTTGTACCCACAACTTTCTACTCGAGTAAGAGTTGATGGGCCAGATGCACCCCTTCGAGCAGCGTCTGGATCTTGAGCCAGCCATGCCACAAGGTCTTCCAACCAGGCGGCCCATCACTGCGACGGCCCTGGTAGCCTCCCAGTTGCGCGATGCGCTTGACGCACTGCTCGACGGTCAGCGAGGCTACCGCGCCCCCGGTCTTGAGCGCCACAAGTTGCACCACTTCGGTGGGCAGTACCTCCTGGGCTGCTCGCTCGGGCTGCTGACGGGCCAGCGTGCGCAGCTGTAACAGACGCACCGCCGTTGGGGCCAACAGCCCCAGCAAGCGCCGCAACCCCTCGTAGCTCTGTACCTGGCGCTCTTCCATGCGACAGCCGGTCTTGAGCGCCTGATGATAGTCTTCCACGATCCAGCGGTGTCGATACCAGCCTACGCGCTCCCAGGCTTGTTCCACGCTCTCGACCGGGACAGAGGTTAACAGCACCCACTCCAACGGCTCGACACCCTCTGGCGCATCCACTTCCCACACCCGCACGACCCACACCAGCATGCTGGGCAGCTCGTTTTCGCGCTTGTCAGGCGCCAGCAGGCGCAGCTGGCCGTAGCTCATCGCCACACGCGCGGTGCGCGCCTTGCGTGCATGCTCGGCGGGCACCTCCACCTGCTGCTCATCACTGGCGGCCCAGCCGCGCACCGTCTCAAACAGATGCGGCTGAGGGGGGTCTCCCGCTTTGCGCCGGCGCCGTTTGAGCGCGGGGGCGACTTCCTCCACCCGCTCATCCACACAGCGATCTTGCGCCGCGCGGATCACAAAGTGCGTGTGCTGCTGCTGACACTGCAGAAAGAGCGTGTAGATGTCACTGTAGCGATCCCCCACATGCACCCACCTCACTCCCTCCGGCGGTGCTCCGATGGCTTGCACAGCCCGTTCCCATACCTGCGACTCCCGCTCCCGTTGCACACGCTCGCTCTTGCGTTCTCCCTTGGGGGCTGGCTGGCGCAGAAACGGCTCCTGATGGGCAATCCCCAACACCTCCGCTGACGCTGGGTCCACCGCCAGCACCGTTTGCAGCAGAAAGCCCTGGTGCGTGCCATTGCCAATCGGTCCCAGCCCGCTGGTGCTGCGATGCGCCTGATAATCCAGTTCGGTCGTATCTTGCACCAGCAAGACCACCGGCCGCTGCTCAACCTGTGCCCGCGTCTGCAGCAGATGCGGACGCATCAGCGCTTCATAGCTGACCTGGGCGCTCTGCAAGAAGCGATAGGTCGCTTGCACCTCCTTGCGCTGACCCACTTGCTTGGGTAACGACACATGCGGCTCCCGCGCGATGGCCGTCGCCAGTTTCACCGCTCGCTCCGTTCGACGTGCATCCCCTAACCTCACCTCGCCAAAGGTGGTGTGCGCCCACACTTCTGGCGACATCACGGCCTTCCACTCCAACATCTCGTGCTCCTCTCGTTTCGCTTCACACTCCTTTCTTGATTCTATCACTTCTTCACTCGAAAATTGTGCGTACTTGTCAGGCGGTCGCCCTGGGGGAGCGTATTAACAACCAGTAATTGTTGAGTTTTCCATAGAATTCTTATAAACTCATGCATTATTGGAGAAATATTCCATGGAATATTTCTCCAAAAGTACTATTTGATTGTAAGTTCATACATGTCCGATGTATAGTAAATCTATCTAGAAAGAGAAGAGAATTGTAGAGTTAACTCAATGCAGAAAGAGAGAATCATCATGAGAATACTATCCGTGCGGAAATCTTCTCCCTCATTCTTTGGATTAGGGACTGATCCTGATCTAGCAGCGCGTGAGAATGCCTGGCGCAGGCAGATTGTAAGCGGAATTCTTGTAGTCATCGTGCTCTTTCAATTAGTCAATTTCCCAGGCGCCATTTTCATGCATAGTTTTATAGCTATCGGAACTATATTGCTAAGCCTGGCACTGTGCGGAGTGGCGATGCTATTCAATCAACTCGGCAAGGTAACAGTAGTCAGTCTTCTGCTCATTTTAGTAGTCGACCTGGGATGTACATTCACGCTCCTGGTGTCTCCCAGGGGCCTGGATGTGGGAGACCTGCCTGTGTTTGACGTGCTACTGGTGTCTGAACTTATAGCAGTCTCGCTCCTCCCCGCTCTGATGGTCTTTCCCGTGGCTTTGAGCAATACCCTCTTTATCATCGCTATTATCACATTGGAGCCGCATACGCCGGAGCTGAACATGCTTTTGGCCTCCAATGCAGGCTATAGTGCTGTAATCCAGCCTGTGAGCCTGCAAATCATCGTTGCCGCGGTCTCGTATCTCTGGGTGCGTAGTGCCCTCCAGGCCATTGCACGTGCTGACCGTGCTGAAGAGATTGCCCTACTTCAGAAGCGCGAAGCTGAATTGCTGCGGCGTGAGGCCGATCGCACACGCCAGCTTGACCAGGGGAGCGAGCATTTATTGCAGGTCCTGGTGCGTGCTGCCAATGGCGATCGAACAGTGCGTGCAGCGTTGACTCAGGATAACGTTCTCTGGCGTGTGGGGAATGCACTTAACCTCTTGTTAGCACGATTGCGCAGGGCTAGCCTGGCCGAATATGAGAATCAGCAACTGAGAGAGGCAAATGCCCGTTTATCCCAGATAGTGCACCCGGGGGCTCAGCATACCCCTAACACGCCTCTACCCCAATCACGTTTTACAAGAGAGTTGTAGTGGATGCATAACGAGTAGGGGAAGCTAGATGATTACTGAATCTTCGACAAACAACAGTTGATCCAGGATACTGGATTTAAGCTGTTCTATGGACTGAGCATCTCACCAACGCGGATACCGGGGATACCACTCAGGCTGCCATGGATCAGGATGGTGTATTTCCCCATCCTTTCGTTGATGCTCTTCCACCTGGTACCGTTGGACTTTGGACATATCTACCTCCACTCCCAAACCTGGTCCACGCGGTACAGCCATGCACCCGTTGCTGTACGTCAACATGCCTCCCTGCAACACGTCGTCCTGCATATGATGGTAATGGCTGTCGATCGCATGAGTCAGATTGGGCAAGGTCGAGGCGACGTGCAACATCGAGCTGAGCCCGATGCCAGTTTCGAGACCACTGTGCATTCCCAACCCCAGTCCGAAGGTACTAGTGATGCTTGCGAGCACTTTCGTATTGAATAATCCGCCCCAGTACCATGGATCAGACAGCACGATGTCAACTGCCCGCTGATTGATGGCAGGAGGCAAGTGATCAAAATACGTCACGCACATATTGGTAGCCAGGGGGATATTCACTTTGGAGCGAACCGCGCTCATGGCGGGGATACCCCATGTCGGATCTTCAAGGTATTCCAAATCGGTGCCTGCCTGAGTCAACTTCACACCGATGCGGATCGCGGTTTCTGGCGTCCAGGTCGCGTTTGGGTCCAATCTGAGGCTGACTGATGGCCCTAGCGCTTCGCGTAATGCCTGTATCACATCAAGATCATGCTCGGGAGGATGGACGCCTCCTTTTAATTTGACTACTGAAAAACCATAATTGTTGATCAAACGTTTGGTAAAGCTGACCACTTCCTCGGGGGAATCGATAGGTGGCTCGGTGTCGGTCGAATATGCATAAAAGATGTAGGCTGATAGCGGCACTTCGGTCCTCATTGCTCCACCCAACAGGTCGGACACTGGAAGGCCAAGAATCCTGCCTTGCAGGTCGAGATAGGCGATTTCGACAGCCGCACTGACCAAAGCTTGTCGTGAATAATATCCTCGCTGATTGATGCGCATACGCAAGGTCTCTAACTGGAAAGGACTTTCCCCCACCACCAGTGCGGCAAAGTCCGCCAGGGTCTGCTCAGAGGCAGCAGTTTCGCCCCAGCCGACTGCGCCATCTTCGGTCGTTAAGCGAAGCAATGTCCGTTCAAATGCGCTGTGGACTCCATATGAGTGCCGGAGAGGCGCGCGAATCGGTATACGGACCCGGTATGTCTCGAACTTGCTGATGCGATGACTCATGTAGTGTATTCTCCTTTGACCTATGTTAACACGTGGTTTGCTCAACGTGTAGCCATCAAGCCACATATCATCTCATGATCTTGAGCAACTACATCCGTTGATATCGTTGATATACTTCCCAAATTGGATGTCCGGCTGCAAGATCGCGCCGGGTGCCTTCTTCAAGTACCTCGGTTCGTTCGGCTTCCACCAGCACACGATCAACGAATTCGGATGGAATGACGAGCACGCCGTCGGCATCTCCCACCACGTAATCTCCAGACTGCACCAGCACAACACTCGTAGTGGTACCGGACATGTAAATGGGTATGCCGAACTCTTGTGATCGCCAGCGGCTTTTACTCTCGATAGGGGAGGTGTAGCGTGTAAACAGTCCCCAACCGGGAATGTTTAAGATGCCCTCTCGATCACGGGTACCCCCATCGATTACTGCACCGGTGGCGCCAAACTGCTGAGCAGCAAGACTCATCATTTCTCCCCAGTGTCCGACCAGTTGATCCTTTTCAGCATTGATAACTACGATACAGCCCTTGGTCATGGCTTTGAACATGCCAAAGTCATCGAATTGGGGACGAGGAAAGTTGCTGTCGTAGCGCGGTTCGCGAGTACCACGTATTGTGAACGCGGGGCCGGCAATTCGCATGCCTGGATCAAGCGGTTTAATCGCCAGGTCTAAGCACTGGTTGGGGTAGCCTAACTTATCTAGCACATCGTAGATAGTAGCTATTTTGCATTGGCGCAACCTGATTGAGATCTGCTGCACCATATCAGGAGTGATCTCCATCTGTTATTTCCTTCCGTTGTAATATGGAACATGTAAGTAGTAGCATGTTACAACGAAAGGAGATACATGAGGTGACGATAAAGCCATTGTCCGTGAAAGCTTGGGCGACGAGTATATCGTCAGCATAGTAGGCGCATCGTGAATATCGCCTCTGCCGCAGGCAAGACGGCTAATACTATTTTTCAGGAAGAAAACTGACGTATATCGGCCGGCAGGACAGCCAGTCCTGCCTCGGTCATACGCCCTTCGCGCAACAAGCGCGTAACACGTTCGCGGTTGGAATCCGACCAGGGGCTTTTGGGACGACGAGGCGTAAAGCGCCCTGCATAGGCATCCTGGTCGATGCCCCTGAACTGGCCATCAATCCATCCAAAGCACAACGCCTCTTCTACAGACTCCTCGTAGGAAATGCCCGTTTTTCCAGAAGTCTTCTTGTAGTAGATCAGCCAGATTTCCTTGGAATCGCGATGGTGTTCTGCCAACCACTCACGCCACTCTTGACGAGAACTGGCGAGCAGGGTTTCACCGATTTCCATGCATGCCGGTCTCCTGGTTATACTTTCGTGATTACGCCCTTATTGCCCTTTTCTCCCCTCCGAGGACGCATAAGCCTGGTCGGTTTTAGCCGCCATTATAAAGTCGTTGCGATGCAGTCCCCCGATCTTGTGCGTCCACCATGTGACGGTCACCTTGCCCCATTCGGTCAAGAGTGCTGGATGATGGCCCTCTTCCTCGGCCAGTGCGCCGATTTTGTTCGTGAAAGCCAGGGCTTGTACGAAAGTATCAAATGTGAATACTTTCTCT
>Ga0209701_10001965_pt1 | contig 13372 bp, 10 predicted proteins | sample CZO8metaG_4_FD_188356 | JGI IMG/M metagenome (GOLD analysis project Ga0209701, IMG submission 188356) | Vadose zone soil microbial communities from the Eel River Critical Zone Observatory, Northern California, USA - CZOApr15con2H3.8 metaG... | ecosystem: Environmental > Terrestrial > Soil >...
GCACCCCTGGTTATTCTGGCCTCAACGAGTCGGCGCGCAAAGGCGCGACGCTCGGCGTCGGTCGACAAAAGACGAAGCTCCATTACCGTCCTCCCCTGGAGAGTTGTTCCCCCGCTCTAAGCCAACGAACGAGCGCGCTACGCGCAGAAGCCGCGCAAACTCGCGCTCACCCCCGCTGAAATTGATAGATCAGCGCTGCATCACTCTTACTCTTCTCGTCACGTACTTCTACCTGAGCCGCGAAAGTGCTATTAGCCCCAGATGTGGTGACATGCACCGTCAGGTGTCTCAAGAGAGAAGACAACAGCAAGTTCATCGCGATAGCCGGAGCGGTCGTCATTTTTTCATGGCTTGTCAATCAACTTGCGGTTGCGCTAGCATTATCTCGCTGTCGCCAAATACAGGTTGCTTAATAGCGCTAACTGACGGGTACTTGCAAACTGTCCGCGAGTCAATACAATAGCCGATCCTGGCGCGGTGTGAGTGCGATGCCTGCGAAAGTAAGAGCCGAGAAAAAGGCCGAGGATCTCATTGCGGGAATCCTGGCTGCCGCGTGGGTTAACAATGCCGAGCAGATTTCAGCATGGAAGCAGCCCGGCGAAGATATCCAGCGCCTCGTCCGGCACGACTACGTGCGTAGTCTGCGCCGTATTCTCCCTTACCAGCCGGTTAGAGCCTTGTTGTCTGCTTTCCACGATATACTCCCGACCCTCAACAGCGAGCCGGTCGGGATGATGTCGGTGGAGCGATTTGCGGAAATCGCGCGCGAGCTGCGGGTGCACTTCAAGGCTTCGCCCTACGAGGGCGAGGAAGGACTCGCACTTAGAGGCTTCTATGTGACCAGCGCAAAAGGTATGCTTAAGCGTCCGTTGATTTACATAAACACGGCGCATCATCCATTGGCAGTATCTACGACCATTTGTCACGAGGTTGGGCATCATCTGAGTGCGCAGATGTTTGGTTCAGGAGCGGATGAGCCGGTGCATTTTTTCTTTGATGCAGACTATGCCGGGCATCTGGGAGATCCGGGAGAATTGGCGGCGGACGCGATGGTGAGTCTTGCGGGGTATCCGTATCCGATCGCGAAGAAGATTTTTGAGACGCCGTGGAACTGGGGTCTCGTGGCGCGTGCCAAGGACCTCACGGAAGCGGCTCTGGCGGAAGTGCGGGGCCATGTCCGGAGAGTTTATGGGTTCGACCTGATGGAGCGAATACCGGCGAACCAGAGGTTGCATTATCTTTCGGGAATGATCCATTACGCAAAATTACGGTGGGCGCTACTCGCAGAGTACGATCTATGAAAAACAAAACCTTGGGTCCGGTCCTAAAGAAACAGCGTGCGGCGCTTGGGCTTACCCAACGCGAATTGGCGCGTAAGCTGAACGTCAAGCCCAGCCACGTCGCGTATCTCGAGAAGGACCGGCGACGTCCGTCATTGATGCTGCTGAGCCGCCTCGCCGAGGTTATGGGGCTGCAAAAGGAGCCACTCTTTTTACTGGCGCATCCGGAGGCGAGTTCGCTGGTTGACAGCTCCCGCCGGGAACCCGCTCCGCACCGTGACCCGGATCAGGTGTGGCGCGACTTTGCGGGTAACAAGGCCTTGTTGGCGCGCCATAATGTCAAGCCGCGCGAGATGAAGGTGCTTTCGCAAGTGAACTTACTCGGAAAGATTACGGCTCCGCGCAACTTCATGTTCATACTGAATGCGATCCGTCAGGCGGTCGAAGAAGAAGAGAACTAGTTCACTATCCAGACCCTGCGGCCGCGGCGAGTGATGCCCGGCGGGTGCGCACAGATGCCTGTAAAATCAGGTACTTAAGCGGGCGCATCGCGCCGGGCATTTTCGTGAGCCGGCATTTGGTGTAAGCGAAGAGAGTATTCGGCACTGTTATTCTCCTCACGGAAAGTGGAGGCGCGAATGGCTGGCGACAAGGGTTCCCGGCGATTCGTCAGAGATTGGTGGTTGCTCGCGGCCTTCATGCTTGGCGCCGCGCTCGGCGCGCTCGCGAGCAACGCGATCGGCGTCAATCTGACTCTATGGGTGGTAATTGGCGTAGGCGTACCACTGCTGGCCGTTAGCGTGATGTTCGCCCATCTCGAAGACCGTCGTCGCATGACGACGGCGAAGCCGCTGCGGCGCACGCCACGCAAGACGGCAGCGACCGGCACCTCCGTACCGTCCACAAAAGTCTCACTCAAAGGCAAGCCAACCGGAACGCGCGGTCTGTTGCGCGCGATCAACGGCAAGAAGACCACGCCGTCGACCGGCTCATCCGGTTCATAGCGTAAAGATCGATAAAGCATGAATAAGGCGCGCCTTCGGGCGCCTCTTCCGTATAATCCGTCGATGAATGGCGCTACTGACTGTTCTGTCATTCTCGAACAAGTGAAGAGAATCCCGGATCCGGGATTCTCCGCGAGGCACGCGGAGAATGACAGAAAAAGAGACTAGGTAAACTCGATTCTACGCCAGGTCTAGGACGGCAGCGGCTACATGCGGTTAGTGTGGCCCGCTCAAGGTTGCCGCAAGGAGGGCATGATGCTCGATTTACTAATTCGCGGCGGTGATGTCGTTACTGCTCAGGGCGTCGGCAAATGGAGTGTCGGGATCCAGGGCGAGCAGATCGTCTCGGTGGGCGTTGAGGATACGAGTGTGCAGGCGGGGCGCGTGATCGATGCCAGTGGAAAGCTGGTCGTTCCTGGCGGTATCGAGCCGCACGCCCATCTCGCGAGCCTCGTCTCGATGCAGCCGAGCGGACGCGAATTCACGCTCGGACCCGAGGAGGATACGCTCGGGATGGCGTTCGGCGGCGTGACCACGCACATAGATTTTTGCTGGGTGCATCCGGCAACGGACGTGCAGACCGCGCTGCAGCGCCGGATGGAGCGCTGGAAGGGAAAAGCCTGGGTCGACTACAGCTTCCATATCGCGCTGGGTGGCCCGCTACCGCTCAAGACCTTCGAGCAAATTCCCGATGCGATCAGGGAAGGCTTCCCGAGTTTCAAAGTTTTCACCAATGAAGTCCTGCCGCCTCATCCGCGGCGCCAGCCATTCAGGTTGGACTTTGGCCGTATCCAGCTTGCGATGGAAAAGGCCGCGAAGTACGACGGCATCATGGTGGTGCACGCCGAAGACGATGACATCGTGCAGTTCAACTACGAGAAGTTTCGCGAAGAAGGCCGGACGGAGGGCGCGAATCTCCATCTCGTGCATAACAAGTTATCGGAGCAGCTTGCGTTCCGGCGCACGATCGGAGTGGCAGCCGCAACTGGAGCGGCGGTCTACTTCGTTCATACCTCGGCGCGAGACGGGGTCGAGGCCGTTGTCGAAGCGCGAGCCCATCGGCTTCCCATCTACGCGGAAACATTGCACCACTACGCCTGCTTCTCGGCGGAGGATTACAAGAAGCCGCGCGGTTTCTGCTACCACACATACCCCTCGCTCAAATATCCGGACGATCAGAAAGCGCTCTGGGAAGGGCTCGTGCGCGACGGTGTTTCGACCACGGCAACGGATGAGTATCCAACCTCGCTCGAGGCCAAACTTCGCGGCAAGCAGATCGACGACGTAACGGGCGGCAATCTCGGTGCGGAGGCCAGGATGGGCATCGTATACACGGAGGGAGTCGTCAAGCGCGGAATGTCGCTTCAACGATTTGCCGACGTCACGTCAACCAATGCCGCAAGAATTCTGGGGCTCTATCCCCGCAAAGGTGTGATCGCCCCGGGGAGCGACGCTGACATCGCGCTCATCGATACCTCCATCAACAGGGCGCTCGCGCGTGAGGATTTCCACGTTAGCGACTACAGCCCGTGGGAGGGATGGCAGGTACGAGGGTGGCCCGTGATGACCATCCTGCGGGGCAAGGTGCTGGTCGAGGACGGACGTATGGTAGGGCAATTGGGAGGAGGGAGAGTCATTCCGCGGAAAATCGATCCGGTCATCTTGCGGCGCCCGGCGAGCTAGCGTTGCGCACTTCCAATACTTTCGTGTATACAGAAGCGGCGTACGATTCCGCCGGTGGGCGTGAGTAGCTCTGGTATCGCAAGAGCTTAATGGCTTGGCCAATAGGAGGCCATCGAGGGCTGTACTGTCAGGAGCGGTGTCATGATGGGTGCTCAGAAAGCGGATGATAGGCAAGACTCAGAGGATAGGGGCACGCCTCGCCTATACGTACGAAAGAAGGGCCAAGTAAAACGTCTCCAGTCGTCTCTTGACTTAGTTCGCCCATCAATGGTAAATCTGCCTTCGTTTCGACGTTTCTCCGAAACACTGCATCGGGCGCGGTGGCTAGATGGCCGATTGGTGCAATTAGCGCGCGTGCAGAGACACCCGCCGGAAACCGCGCCCGCGATTGAGATGATGAGAAACTCCGTGAGGAACTTTGAGGCCGGGATAACCGGGGGTGCGGACGCATGAGCACATTCGCTCGCAACTCCATGCTTCATTTTGAATTAGGAGGTGAAGGTAACGTCCGATGAAGGCAAACTGGAAGATCGCGTTGATGACCATGTTGGGCATAGCGATGGCCGCCCCAGCTTTTGCTGCGGCGATCTGCGGAGTCGCTCGCAATGCACAAAACCAACCCATCGCCGGCCTGCCGGTGGTGGCCAAGGACAGTGCCGGTAACGTCCTCGGCCAGGCGACAACTGACGCTGACGGCAGATATGTGATCACGGGGCTTCCGCAAGGAACGATTGACATTTTCATTGAGGCCGGCGGCACTACTTACAAGCCGGGTTCGGGCGTACTAAATCTGACCGAGGCCAGCGCGGACGTTAACTGGGAAGTGTCGCCCGCATCTGCGGCGTTGGCGGCACAAAATGGTGTGTGTGGGGCAGGCGGCTGGACTGGTTGGGAAACTGCATCAGTCGCGGCCCTTGGCCTTGCGGGAGCGGCAGGTGTTGGAATAACCGTTTGGGCGTTTGAATCTAACCTGCACGATCGCCACCCTCACCCACCTTCAACCCCGAGCGACTGAGTATTCGCCGGGAATTTTGGGCTGAATTTTTCCGAAATCGAGGCGCCCGCAATTGTGTAATACCGCTGGGCGCCTCGCGCTTCACACTATATGGCTTTCATCATTTCGGTCCTGCGGCGCTGTTTACGGGCTGCCTGTGAGGGAACGGGGCGGCCGCGTTTGATTGGCGGTTCGCTGGCGGCCTGCACATTAATCGCAGCAGTCTGCGTCGTTGTTGGAGCAGGATGCAGCACGACATCGATGGGCGAGGCCCCGGTTGCGCCGGGGGACTCCGCGGCGAGTGCGGCTGCAGCCGATAATAAGGTGGTAGCGGTCGCAACGCCTGAAGATTTGAAACGGCTCGATAATTTGTGGAAAGAGCGCTCCGACCTGACTTCAATCGAGAAGGACTATCCGATTGGCCCAGGCGATGTCCTGAGCATTTCGGTGCCCCAGGTCGCGGAACTTCAGGCAAAGAGGGTCAGGGTCTCGGCGCAGGGCAACATCGAACTGCCGCTGGTGGGGGTCGTGCAGGCGGGCGGGGTGACCGAAGCGGGGCTTGCCAAAGAACTCAACATGAAGCTCGAAAAGTTCATGTACAACCCGCAAGCCTCGGTGTTCGTCGACGAATATCGCAATCGCCAAGTCGCGGTGATAGGGGCGGTCAGCCATCCGGGATTGGTGGTGCTTAACAGTCCTTCGGAAACCATCCTGGATGTTATCACGCGAGTCGGAGGCTTGGACTCGGCCGCGGCCGACGAGATTGTTCTGATCCCGGCCGAGCAAGCGGGCGCCGGAACGGCGCAGCGGCTCGCCGCAGTTGCCTATCGAGCGCCGAACGCGGTCGACGGCACCGTACATGACCCGTCAGGGAGTGTTGGAGCGCGGGACAATGCGACTGAAGAGCCCGATCTTGCGTCCGACCAGCCGCATTCACCTGGGGAGCCTGGCGACCCCGATCGGTTGCGACATTCGGCGACAACCGATTCGTCTCAGGAGGCGCTTGCGATGTTGCCGCAGAACGCGCGGCCGATTTCGATTCCGGTCAAAAGCACGTCGCTCTCTGGCGCTGGACGCTATCTGAATCTGCCAGTACGTCCGGGTGACGTAATCGTCGTGCCGGGCGGCGGCGATGTGATGGTGGTCGGCTGGGTACATCGTCCCGGTTACTTTAAGGTTGGTTCGGGGCTGACGGTGATGGGTGCAATCGGCGCGGCGGGTGGTCCGATGTACGCTGCCGACACAGACGACGTTACACTCATCCGCAGCACTCCCAAAGGATCGAAGACGGTTGTTCCGCTCAACCTCAAGAAAATTTCGGAGGGCAAGGAGTCCGACCTTCCAGTTAAGGGTAACGACGTGATAGATGTGCCGTATTCGGGCTTGAGAATCGGCCCCTTTATTTTCTACTCAGTTCTCTCCCGCATGGGTGTCGGCGGCCCTGCGATACCGGCTTTTTAAAGATGGAACCATCGCGCTATACGGTTCGGCGTCTTCCTCCTCCTGAGAACACGATCGATACGGAGCTTACGCCGGTATTTGTCGATCCGACCGAGCCCCTGATCGATGTCTGGAGTTACTGGCGTACGCTGCACAAGCACGTCCGCCTCATCGCCGCCGTCGCGCTCGGCGTAATCATGTTAACGGCGCTGCACGTGGCGACGGCGACTCGGATGTATATTGCCGAAACCACGGTTTTGATTCAGCCCAATCCGCCGGGAGGCTCCGACAACCTGCAAAACCTGCTCGAGATCGAAGCCGCGTCAATGAATTCCGACCAGTACTACAAGACGCAATGCGCGGTGCTGGAGAGCCGCAATCTCGCGGCCAGCGTTATCAAGCTGCTCGATCTCGCCCACAACAGCGCTTTCACCGAACAGCCGCGCGCGCCCGGAGCGTTCTCGCGGCTGTGGTCGCATGTGACCGCGATGGTGTCGATTCCGGCCGGCCGGGACGTTACACGACGGGCCGCCAATAACGGGGCCGGCGTACCCGCGCGAGCCTTGGATGACGACGATGTCTCGCAGGTTCCGCTAGACCTGGTCCATGCGTATCTGGGCGCCCTCAAAGTGACCCCGGTGGAGAACACCAACCTGGTCAAGATAAGTTTCAGTACGCCCGACCCGAACCTTTCCGCCGAACTCGCCAACAAACATGTGAATGCTTACGTACACCAACAAGTTCTGCTCCGCAGCCATCAAAGCGCCGATGCAGAGGAATTCCTGAAAGCCAAACTGCTCGAAATCAAGGAGTCGCTCGAGAAGTCCGAAGCGGCGCTCAACGACTACCGGCGCAAAAAGGGGATCATCCCCGGCCTGATCTCGCTCGATGGCAAGGATGCGGTGGTGCTCGACCGGTTAACGGACCTGAGCAAGGACCTGACCCGAGCGCAGGTTGGACGAATCGGGCTGGAGGCCGAGGTTCAGCTGATCCGCAAGCATGATTACAATTCGTTGCCCCCGGTGCTGAGAAGTGCGACGGTCCAGGGTCTGGACAAAGACCTGGATAGCTTGTTCGCCGACTCTGCCGCGCTGTCGAGTCAGTTCAAGCCCGACTATCCGCCGCTGGCGAAACTGCAGGCCCGGATCCGCGAGCTCCAGCTTCGTCGCACGGGCGAAGTTGCAAAGATCGTCGAAGGAATAAATTCCGAGTATCAGGAAGCGCAAGGAAAAGAAGATCAGCTGCAAGCCGAGATGAATCGTCAGCGCGCCGAGACGCTCAATCTCAACGACGCGGCGGCGCAGTACGCGATCCTGCAGCGCGACGTCGATACCAACCATCAGCTCTACAACGCCATCCTTACGCGGCTCAAGGACGTGTCTATTTCGGATAACGTGCAGGTGACCAATGTCTCGGTTATCAATTCAGCCGAAATCCCGACGGTTCCGGCCCTGCCAAAAAAGAGCCGCGACATGGCGCTCGCCACAGTAATCGGCCTCGCGGGAGGGATCGGACTGGCCTTCGTACTCGAATTTCTCGACAACACGCTCAAGAATCCGGAAGAGGCGGAGAATTATCTGCGCCTGCCTAATTTGGGGGTCGTCCCGGAATTTTCGAGCATCAATGGTAAATCACTCTACGGTCCGCGTGAATTGAGCCGTCAGTTGTCCCTCGATCATAACTCGCATAACTCGCCGGCCTTGCCTCCGGGCAAGGAGTTGGTGACGTCCCATGGCTCGTATTCGTCGATAGGTGAGGCCTACCGCAATATCCGGACGGCGCTGCTGCTTTCGCGCGCGGGCGGCCCGCCGAAGATCACGCTGATCACGAGCGCGATGAGCCGCGAGGGCAAGACCGTCACCGCGGTCAACACCGCGGTAATGCTCTCGCAGTTGGGCGCGAACACGCTGCTGATTGACGCTGACTTAAGACGCGCCCGCTGCCATCGGGTCCTCGCGGTCGATAACCTTCTTGGCCTTACGGAAGTGCTCACGGGCGCGCGCGATGTGCGTGAGATGGTCCGTTCGACCGAGATTCCCAACCTCTACTTCCTGAGCGCCGGGTCGGTGCCGCCCAACCCGACCGAGCTTTTGAACTCGGCCAAGATGATGGATACGATGGCTCAGTTGAAGGAGCACTACGAGTATATCGTGATTGACTCACCACCGGTGTTGCCGGTGAGCGATTCGCTGCTGCTCGCGAAGATGACCGACGGTGTAGTGATCGTCGCCGATGGTGGCGCGACTCCGCGCCATCAAGTGAAGGCCGCCTGCGCACGGCTGGAATACGCGCGCGCGAAGATCCTTGGGACAATACTGAACAAGATCAAGGTCAACGGTCCCGATTATCACTACTACTACTATCACCACGACTATTATCCGCCCACGGGTGATAGTCCGCGCGAAGACGAAGAGCCGGTCTGAGGATCGGCGCGCGGGCGCTCGCCCCCCGGAATAAGCCATCCTGGAACCGCCAATGTTGCGCGATCGAATTCGCGCGGCCGGAGGAAGCTCGCATCGGCTCGACCGCCTGGTGACCGGCGGGCTGATGTTTTTACTCGTCTTCACGCCGCTCGCGATGGGCTCGGCGCATCAATGGGCGTTTGCCGTGATGGAGGCGGTCATTTTTGTTCTGGTGATCGCGTGGATGGCGAAGGTGTGGATAGAGGCGCGGGGTCCGCTGCGGGCTCCGGCTGCGGACGCCCAGGCCCGCCGAATTGCGCTGCCGGCGGCTCTGTTTGCGCTGCTGGTCGTCTTCGAACTCGCCCCGCTTCCGCCGGCATTGCTACGCGCGATCGCGCCCGCCACCTACCAACTCTACCAGGTCAGCCTGTTGGGATGGCCGCGCGAGTCGCCGTATCATGCGTTGCTCGGCGCCTGGAAATCAACAGCAAAAGGCCCTCCAACTATTCAGCTCCTCCCACCGGTTTCGAGCGTATTACCATCGGGTTCTAGCGTATTACCACCGGTCACGAACGTATTACCGCCGGTCACGAAGGCATTACCCCCGCTTACGAAGGGCGATAAGACGACGCCCAAAGCCGCGGTCGCGCCGGCGCATCGTGATGAAAATGCGGCCAGTCAACGTCCTGCAATGCCCGGCAGCAGCGGTGATCGGCGATGGCTTTCGCTTTCGATTGCTCCTTCCGTGACGTGGAGCGGCCTTATCGAGTTGCTGGCGCTGGATGCGCTGCTGTTTCTCGTCGTGCTCTATCCGTTTGGCTTCGTCGGCGAGCAGGAGGCGGAGGCGAGATTTTACCGCAGGATAACGCTGACGGTCCTGTTGACCGGGCTCGGAATCGCTGCGATCGGTTTGGTCGAACGCGGATGGTGGAACGGCAGGATTCTATGGATCTTTGTGCCACGGGATTGGGGGCAGCCGATGTTCCCAACTTCGCCGCGCGCGAGCGGACCATTCGTCGATCCCGATCATTTCGCCGATTACCTCGCGATGGTTTTGCCCTTGGCGGTGGTGGGCGCGCTATTCGCGCTGCCGATCGTTTCGAAGCGGCGTCAACCGGACCTTAGACTCGTGTGCGCAGTGGCGTCGTTCGTAATGGTCGCCGGAATATTACTGAGCCTCTCGCGGGGCGCATGGATAGCGACGGCGTTAGGCGTGTGTGCGGGGCTCGCGCTCGCCTTCAAATACGCGCATGAACGCGCACCCGAACCGCTCAGGCGGCTTGGCGTGCGGGCGCTGCCGCTTTCGCTCGGGGGGCTTTTGGTACTTCTCGTGGTGACGCTTTACCTGGTCGGGCCAGGCGGCCGATCGTTCGTTGGCGAACGGTTCGACCAGGGCGTCATACAGGGGCAGGGTCTGAGCGAGCGTCCTGCGGTCTGGAAGGACACGCTCGGCATGATTCGCGACTTTCCGGTGTTCGGTGTGGGGCTGGGATGCTGGCCGGAAATTTTTCCGCACTATCAGCGGCCGCCGTGGTATGCCTTCTTCTCGCGCAAGGTCGAGAACGACTACTTGCAGTTAATCGCCGAGACCGGAATCGCGGGACTCGCGCTGTTCATATGGTTCGCGTTTGCGGTCGTCAGAAAACTTAAGAACGCGGCCTTGCGTCTATCGGTGCGGCAGTTGCCGCTTTATGTTGGGCTGCTTGCCGGGCTTGCGGCGCTCGCCGTCCATGAGGTGTTTGATTTCAGTTTCCAGACGCCAGCCAATGCGTTCCTTGCCACGATCCTGCTCGGACTTGCGCTCAGGATCGCGGTGACGCGAGGCGGTGAAAGGGACGCGGTCGCGATACGTACGGTGGCCACGCGGGGCGGTCACAAGCGCGCGCTCGCCGGGTGTGCCATCACGGCCGCGATTCTCATGACATTCGCAGCTTTTGCGCAGGATGGCACTGCCTACCCGTACGATATCGCCACTCCAGCCACGCTCGCGGAGGCCGAAGCGACGGTCGTAGCCCATCCAGCGAGTTCCCTCACGCATCTCGAGTTGATATCGCTCATGCCGGCCGCGGCGCCGCTGGCATTGCGCCAGAGTGAGCAAAGGGCGGCAGTGTGGCTGGACCCGAACCAGCCGCTGGTGCGCGACATTTACGCGCAGTCCCTGCTGCTGGCCGGCAACAAGCAGGAGGGGCTCCGTCAGATTTCGCTGTCGGTTGCTCACTCGCCCGTCGCAAACACGCATTACTATCTCGAGCCGCGCGTGATCGAGTGGCTATTGCCCGACGAGCAGGCGGCGATCGTCAATGGCTTCGAGCAGGCGGTCAACGCGGGACTTGACCATTCGCTTCGCAATTTTGCCGATTTCTACGCCGCGCTGGGCCGGTACAAAGATGCCGCGCGTATGCACGTGGAAGCGGCTGGACAGGAGGACTCCGCGCAGGCGGAAATGGATCTGCTGGTCGCGGCTGGGCAGGAATATTCAGAGGCCGGCGACTATAAGAACGCCGAGGGCTCGCTACGCAGGGCCATCGCGACCACGCCGGACGATGCGAAGCCATACGCCGAATTGATGAGAACGGTGCTCGGACCGCAAATGAATCTGCGCGCCGCATGGCAACTCGTGGACGAGGGGATAGCTAATGGCGTCGATCCGTACGCGCTCAACCTTGCGCTCGCACAGCTGGCGCGCTCACTGAATGACCACGAAACTGCCGAAAGCGCCTACCTCAAGGCGCTGAAGTACCACTCGTCTTTCCAGGCGACGCTCGAACTTGGTCAGCTATATATTGAAGAAACCAGATTTCCTCGCGCGGTGCTTACGCTGGATCAGGCGACCGATTTGAATCCACAGTCGGCGCCGGCCTTCTTCAGCCTGGGCCAGGCGGAGGAGGGTAACTACGACTATTCAGCAGCGGAAAAGGCGTACGCTCGCGCCACCCAGCTCGACCCTGAAAACCGCTTCTACCGCGCATTTTACCTCGACTTTCAGCGAAGGACGGCCAAGAGCGCAACCGGCGGCCCGGGCTGAAACATTTTTTCACCTTTCGGGCAGCGGCTCCGTTGTCGCCGCGCTTCAGCAGCGAAGTGATGGCGAGTGACGCGAATCGGTGGAGAGGGAGTGAGCTCGGGACAACGCGGGACAAAGGCGGGACAACGCTGTCGCGCGTCGAAGCCGCAGCGGCGCTGCCCGCGGCTACCTTACTTCAGCGCTTGAAGCAGCCTTCGCCGTACGCGGGTCTCTGTGCGATAGCGGTCTTTGCGCTGCTGCTCAGGCTCGGTTCGATACTTCCGTTCGGCGGGACGGGCCGATGGATGGACCCCAACACTGATTCCGCGGGTTACGTCGCGCTCGCCAACGGTATCCGCCACGGATGCGGCTTTGCGCCCATGGACAACGGGAAATGTCTCGCCCCCGAAGTCAATCGAACGCCCGGATATCCCTTTTTTCTCGCGGCGATGCCGAGCATCGAAAGCGCGCTGATTGCGCAAGCGACAGTGGCCGGTGTGCTCATTTTTGTGATTGGCGTGTTCGTGTCGCGGCGGTGGGGATCCGGTGCGGCCTTCGTGACCTCGTTGCTGGCGGCGGCCGATGTTCCCAGCATCGTCTATGGCAGTGAGGTTATGACCGAGACGTTGTTCATGGCGGCGTTCACGTTCGCGGTGTTGGCGGAGCTTTCGGCGATGCACCCTCGATGCGGTGATACGAAGCGGCTCAGCCTTCTAGGGTTGGCCTCGCTGCTATTCGGTTATGCGATTTTTGTGCGGCCCATCGGGCTGGTCGCGGTCCCGGTTGCGGCAATGATACCGCTTTTGGCCATGCGGGCCGGCTGGTCGAAGAGAATCGCCTGCTTCGGGACGGTCATTGCCGTTTCTTTCGTCGTCGTGGCCGGATGGTCGCTGCGCAACCGCGCCGTGACCGGCACTGCGGCGTTCTCCACCATCGGCTCACGAAATTTCTTTTATTACCGCGCCGGTGGGACGCTCGCGTACGCTCATGGCATCGGATGGGAGGCGGAACTGCATAAGCTCCCGGCACCGGCATTTGCGAATCTGAATGGCTATGCGCTGAGGATCATCATGGCGCATCCAGTGGCGTTCGCCGAGATGACGGCGTGGAGCCTTCTCTACCTGTGCGTGGTCCCGGATCGCGGGCCGTTGAGCCATCTGCTTGGCGTGCAGCGATCATTTTCGGTCGAGGATCCCGGATCGATGAGGGTGAAATCGGCGCTCGAGCGCATGGGTGAAGCTCCAGGCGCGGCTATCCGGTCCATCTTCCGCACTGAGTTCGATTCTTCCATGACGCTCGTCCTTCTGATCACGTTTCAACTTGTAACGGCAGCGTTTCTTTGGACCGGCGCGGCCCTCGCGCTACGGCATTGGCAGCGCGGCTCCTATGAAGGCACGTGCCTCGTGTCATTGGCCGGCTCCGCATTTGTGTTGTTGATCATTGCATCGGGACCGGAAGCGACCGCGCGGTTTCGTGTTCCCGCGATGGCTCTCCTAGCGATGATCGCAGGGGTCGGTTGGTTGGGCCGTCGCGAGGGCGGAAGCCCCGCGCCAGCGCGTTGAAGG
>Ga0209701_10001969_pt1 | contig 13367 bp, 9 predicted proteins | sample CZO8metaG_4_FD_188356 | JGI IMG/M metagenome (GOLD analysis project Ga0209701, IMG submission 188356) | Vadose zone soil microbial communities from the Eel River Critical Zone Observatory, Northern California, USA - CZOApr15con2H3.8 metaG... | ecosystem: Environmental > Terrestrial > Soil >...
TCGCAATACATCTCGGCCTCGATCCGGTGGATCTGCTCCGACCCGGCCTCCCCGGCGTCCTCATGGAGCCGGAAGATGCCCAGGTGCGAGAGCTTGATGCGGAACAGCTCGGTCTTCAGGTCCTGAGCGAGGTAAACGAGCGAGCCGTTCTTCTCTTTGTCGTCGCCGTTCTCACCCTTGATGACGAAGTCCTCGTGCCACTGGTTCCAGCCCTCCGCGTGCGACTGCGGGAGGGTCACGGTCAGGTTCCCGAAGTCCCAGTGCGAAGGTTCCGTCTGGTAGTCGCGCAGCTCTCCGACGGCGCGTTCTACGATCGCCTGCCGGGCGACCAGCGGTCCGATCTTGTTGACGTGAGTGCAGTCGAGGCCGTCGATCTCGAGCTTGAAATTGCTCGGCAGCCATTTCTTCTGCTGCTGCTGCTTGGTCACCGTGAGCTTGGTGCCGTCGGCTTTGGGCGGCGTCCGGCTCGACCGGATGAGCTCGGGCGCGAGCTTCACGGTGAGCTTCGCGGCATTCTTCGACGCCGCGTCCAACGCCGGAAAGGAGACCTCGGAGATGAGCGCGTGCGTGAAGGCGAGGCTGCCGCGCGGGTGGTAGTCGTAGTCGCAGACGTAGATCGTGCCGTCCTTGCGGCTCAGCTTGCCGGGTTGCAGGGACTCCTTGATCCAGTCGTAGAAGCGCGCGGACATGCCCACGCCGACCTCGAGCGCGATGTCCTCGTACTTCACTCCCGCGAGGTGCTTCCTCGCGAGGTGATCGATGCCGATCTTCTCGGTGGCGAATTCGGCGTAGATCGAGCCGCCGGTCACGCTCGTGAGCGCGCCACAGACCTCGCCGTCGAGAACGAGCACGCGCGGGCCGACCGGGGAATACACCCGCGCGGATGCGCTGATTGGCACGGCTCCCCCCTGCCATCCTTTTATCACAGTTGAATAACCGCGCGGATCATGAGGTGTGAGCGCCGGGCATGGGCATGTAGAGCGAGACGCCGCGGACGTTCTCGTCCACCTGCAGCCGGTGGCGCAGCGAGGGGAACGCGCGCTGCTCGCAGTCGGTCCGTTCGCAGACGCGGCACGTGATCCCCACCGGAGTCGCCGTGGCCAGGTTGTCCAGGTCGACCCCGTCCGCGTACACCATCTCGCGAGCGTACTGGACCTGGCAGCCGAGCCCGATCGCGTGCACCGGCGGCTGGGCGTGCCACCCGCCCGAGTCCTTCTGCAGGCTGCGCGCGATGCAGAAGTACGCGAGGCCGTCGGGCATCCGGGAGACCTGGATGCGCAGCATGCCCGGGGTCATGAAGGCGGCGAACACGTTCCACTTCGGGCAGGCGCCGCTGAAGCGGGCGAAGCGGATCCCCGAGGCGCTGAACCGCTTCGAGATGTTGCCGGCGACGTCGATGCGGAGCATGTGGAACGGGATGCCGGTGGCGCCCGGCCGGCTGAGCGTCGTGAAGCGGTGGCAGACCTGCTCGAATCCGACCGCGAACCGCCGGCCGACGACGTCGATGTCGTAGCGCTCCTCCCGCACCGCTTGCAGGAACGGCGCGTAGGGCAAGAGCACCGCTCCCGCGAAGTAGTTGGCCAGCGCCACCTTGCCGAGCGATCGCGACTCGTCCGAGGTGAGCACCGGGTCGGCCGCGACCCGGTCGAGCACCGCGTGGTGCGAGAGCAGCGCAACCTGGTGCGCGAGCTGGAAGGCGCGGCTGCGCGTCGGCAGCAGCTCGGATAAAGTGAGGACCTTCGTGGCGGGGTCGTAGCGCCGCAGGACGCCCTTCGCCTCGCCCCGCCGCGCGATCCGCACCTCGACCCCGTACGCCTTCTCGAGGTAGCGGGCGAGGCCGGCGGCGAGCTGTCCCTGGTCGAGCCTCGCCTTGCGCCACAGCTCCTCCGCGCCCTGCTCCAGCTCTGGGAAATGGTTGTTGTGCTTCTGGAGGAGGTCGTTGACTTCCTCGGACGGGATCTGCGCGCGGTCGACGCCGGCCACTCCTTCCTGGCCGGCGATGATCTGCGAGGCGAGCGACTCGGTCGACTGCAGCTGCGACTGGTAGGCGCGGTAGAGGGCGAGCGCCGCGCGCGCCAGCGAGGGCGTGGTGGTCACCAGCTCGCGCATGTCCAGCGCTGCCAGCCCGTACGGCTCGAAGAGCGGATCCGAGAACGCCTCGAGCAGGTCGGAGATGAGGCGCGCGTCGTCGTCGCTCGCGAAGGTGTGGAGGTCGGCGTGGAAGACCTGCGCCAGCTTGATGAGCAGTGCAGCCGGGAGCGGACGGCGGTTGGACTCGATCAGGTTGAGGTAGCTGGGAGAGATTCCCAGGCGCTGGGCGAGCTGCACCTGCGTGAGCTGCTCCCTGCGGCGCAACGCCCGCACCTTGGCACCGAGGCGGGCCGATTCTGGCGTATCTTTGCTCACCTCGGCCGCCCCCGGCGATTTACAGCACGTGACAACCGCACATCCGGTCTTTTACTTTTCCTGACACGACCCGCTGCACAGACGACGTTCTGCTCTTGAGGGCTGCCACGCGCAGGCCCCATTGTCAAACTTGTACTGGAGCGTCGCCGGGGGCCGGGCATGGAGACGATCGTCGATTTGCTGCAGGGGGGAGCCGATCAGGCGACTGCGATCGCCTCCGTCGAAGGTGCGCCGCCTCTGCGCTATCGCGACCTGCGTGCCCTGGCGCAAAAGACCATCCGGGATCTGAACTCGCTGGGCATCGGCCGCGGTCACCGGGTGGCGATCGTGCTCCCCAACGGGCCGGAGGCTGCGGCCGCGTTCGTCTGCATCGCCGCGGGCGCGACGGCAGCGCCGCTCAGCCCCGGACTTTCCGCCGAGGAGTTCGAGTTCAACCTGAGCGACCTGGGGGCCAAGGCCCTGGTCGTCGCCGCCGGCGTGGATTCCGATGCGCGGTCCGTGGCGGCCAGGCTGCACGTGCCCGTGTTGGAGCTCGTTCCCGAGCCTGCGCAGGGAGCAGGCAGCTTTTCGCTCCGGCCGCTGGCGCGCAATGGGGCGGGCCCGTTCGCGGGAGGCCCGGCGCAGCCGGACGACGTGGCGCTGGTGCTGCATACTTCGGGGTCCACCGCCCGGCCGAAGATCGTCCCGCTGCTGCAGCGGAACGTGTGCGCCTCGGCGCAGCACATCGTCACCGCGCTCCAGCTCGGCGAGAGCGACGTCGGCCTGAACATCATGCCGCTGTTCCACATCCACGGGCTCATCGCCGGGGTGCTCTCCTCGCTCGCTGCCGGCGCGCAGGTGGCGTGCGTCCCCGGCTTCAACGGCCTGCGGTTCTTCCACTGGTTCGACGAGGTGCGGCCCACCTGGTACACGGCCGTGCCGACGATGCACCAGGCCATCCTGGCCCGCGCTCCGCGCCATCCGGCGGAGGTCGCGCGCTCGCGGCTGCGCTTCATCCGGTCGTCGTCCGCGTCGCTCGCGCCGCAGGTGATGGAAGAGCTGGAGCAGGCGTTCCGCTGCCCCGTCATCGAGGCGTACGGGATGACCGAGGCAGCGCACCAGATGGCGTCCAACCCGCTGCCGCCGGGCGCCCGGAAGCCCGGGTCGGTCGGCATCCCGGCGGGCCCGCAGATCGCGGTGATGGACGACCAGGGGCGGATCCTGCCAAGCGGGCACGTGGGCGAGGTGGTGATCCGCGGACCGAACGTGACTCCCGGATACGAGGCGAATCCGGAGGCCAACGAGAGCGCGTTCTTCGACGGCTGGTTCCGAACCGGCGATCAGGGCCTCATCGAGGAGGACGGGTACCTGCGCCTCACCGGGCGGCTGAAGGAGCTGATCAACCGCGGCGGCGAGAAGATCGCACCGCTCGAGATCGACGTCGTGCTGATGGACCACCCGGCGGTGCAGCACTGCGTGACGTTCGCGATGCCCCACGAGAAGCTCGGCGAGGAAGTCGCCGCTGCGGTGGTGCTGCGCGAGGGAAACTCCTGCACCGAGCGGCAGCTGCGCGAGTTCGCCGCGCGGCGGCTGCCCGACCACAAGGTGCCGCGCAGAGTCGTGTTCGTGCGCGATCTCCCCAAGGGACGGACGGGCAAGCCGCAGCGCATCGGGCTCGCCGCGAAGCTGGGGCTGGGCTAGCGGCCGCCGGCAGCCGCCGCTGCCAGGGCGGCGCTGCGCTCTCGCAGAGGTTGTGAGCTGCGTCCTACGGGTTTCCGGGCGCCTTGATCAAGCGCCCGCCTTTCACCACCAGCGAAACGCGTTCCACCGCGGACGGGTCCTGCAGCACGTTGCCGGGGACCGCGATCACGTCGGCCAGGTACCCGGGCAAAAGCTTCCCGACGCGGTCCTCCATCTGCAAGAGCTTCGCGGCGGCGATCGTGCCCGCCTGGAGCGCCTGCGCGGCCGGCATGCCGTTGCGGACCATGAGGGTGATCTCGTGCGCATTGAACCCGTGGTGCGACACCCCGGAGTCGGTGCCCAGGGCGATGGGCACGCCCAGCTGCACGGCGGTGCGGAACGTGCTCGCCAGCGAGGAGGCAGCCTGCAAGGCCTTCTCCGCCACCAGCGGGGGCAGCTTCTTCTCGCGCGCGCGGCGCTCCACGTTCTCCACCGCCATCAAGGTGGGGACGTAGACGACGCCTCGCCGCTTCATCTCCGCCAGGGTCTCGGGCTTGAGGAACGCTCCGTGCTCGATCGAATCGACGCCCGCCGCGATGGCGATCTTCGCCGCCGCGTCGCCGTGGCAGTGGGCCGCCGCCTTCTTGCGCCACAGGTGCGCCTCGTCGACGATGGCGGCGGTCTCCTCGGGCGTGAGCTGCGGAACGTCCACCGGGTCGGTGAGCGAGAGCACGCCGCCCGAGGCCATGAACTTGATCACGTCCGCGCCGTACTTGAGCTGCCAGCGCACGGCGTCGCGGCACTGGTCGGCGCCGGCGCAGATTCCCTCCTCGACTCCCCTCTGCACGAGGTGCCCAGGAGGCGCGGGCGCGCCGTCGGCGTGGCCGCCACGCGAGCCGATCGCGTTCTCCGAAACCAGCATGCGCGGGCCGTCAGTGAAACCCAGCTCGATGCCGCGCTTCAACCCGAAGTCGGTCAGCTCGGAAGCGCCGAGGTTCTGGACGGTGGTGAAGCCACCCAGGAGCGTGCGCCGCGCATAGACCCGCGCTTGGAGCGTCGTCTCGGCAGGGAACTTGAACAGCGACTCGATCGCCGCCTTGGCGAAGTCCTCCTGGGACTCACCGGTGAGGTGCACGTGCGCGTCGATGAGACCGGGGAGCAGGGTGGCGTCTCCCAGGTCGATGGTCCGCGCGTCGCCCGGCACCTGCACGTTGCGGCCGGCAGCGGTGATGCGGTCGCCGTCGATCAGCACCGTCGCGCCGTCGATCAACGCGCCCTTCTCGGCGTCGAAGAGGTGAGCGGCCTTCAGCGCGAGCTTCTTCGGCGCGGGGGCGGCCGTCCCGTTCTTCACCACCACGCCGGCCTTCATCACGAACGACACCCGCTCCACCGCCGTGATGTCCTGCAGCGGGTTGCCCGGGACGGCGATCACGTCGGCCAGCTTGCCCTTCTCGAGCACGCCGGCGTCGACTCCGAGCAGCTCCGCATCGACCACGGTGGCACTCTGCAGCGCCGCCGCCGGCGTGAAGCCCCATCTCACCATCCAGGCCAGTTGCTGGGGATTCGTCTTCCCGTGCTCGCCCACGCCGGCGTCGCTGCCGAAGGCGACGCGCACCCCGATGCGGCGCGCGTTGCCGATCATCTCGGGCCAGGACTTGGCGGCGGCGAGCGCCTTCTCCACGATGGGGCGCGGGAACTTCTTCTCCAGTTCGTCCCGGGGCTGACCTTTGGGGTCGTACATCGGCCCGGGCATCAGGACCACGCCTCGCTTCTTCATCTCCTGCAGCGTGTCGGGCTTGAGGAACGTGCCGTGCTCGATGGAGTCCACGCCCGCGCGGACGAGCATCTTCGCCGCCGCGTCGCCGTGGCAGTGCGCCGCGGCCTTGCGTCCCCACCGGTGCGCCTCGTCGACGATGGCGTCGAGCTCGGCCTGCGAGAGCTGCACGTTGTCGACCGGATCGGCGAGCGAGAGGATGCCCCCCGACGCGACCAGCTTGATGACGCCGGCGCCGTACTTGACCTGCCAGCGCACCGCCGATCTGCACGCCTCGGCGCCGTCGCAGATCCCTTCCCGGATGCCGAGCGGCGGAACGCGGTCGGGAGGATACGGGTCGAGGTCGGCGTGCCCGCCGCGGCTCCCGACCGCGTGCACCGCGGCGATCATGCGCGGCCCCGGCACCGCGCCTGCGTCGATCGCCTTCTTCAAGCCCACGTCGATGAAGTCCGCGGAGCCGAGGTCCCGCACGGTGGTGAAGCCGGACTCCACCGTCCGGCGCGCATACTCGGCTGCGTACTGCGCCTGCTCCGCGGGCCAGCGAAAGACCAGGTCCAGGGCGTCGCGATACCAGCTCGCCCCGCTCTCGAAGCTGAGATGCGTGTGCGCGTCCATCAGGCCCGGCAGGAGCGTCGCGTCGCCGAGATCGATGGTCCTCGCCCCCGCCGGCGCAGCGCCGCCCACCTGGACGATCCGTTCGCCGTCGACCACCACCAGGCCCGGCTGCACGATGGCGCCCCTGCGCGCATCGAACATGCGCGTGGCGCGGACGGCGGTGGGCTGCGCGAGCAGGAGAAGGGCGAGCAGGACCATGGGAACCTCCGGTCCGCCGCTCCTACCACACGGCAGCGCCCGCCCGCTCGCAGGCCGTCAGCGAGACCAGGTGCGGATGAAGTCCGCCAGGTTGGGCAGGATGTCCGTCCAGGCGTGGAGCAAGACGACGAGAGCGAAGCTGCGGGTGCGCCGACGCCGCCCAGGCGACGAGGTAGCCTGCGGCGCACGCGGCGGCCGTCAGATTCCGCTTCCGCCGCGCAACCTTCGCAGCAGGGACCGCAGCAGGGAGGCGGGGACCGCGGGCCCTCCTGCGCTCGCCGGATGCGTGGTGATCCCCACCAGGTGCCCTCGGTCGTCGAACAGCGGGCCGCCCCAGAAGGGCGGCGGCAGCGCACGGTCGGTCTGCAAGCGCGGGCCTGCGTCGTCGCCGACGCCGAGGCGTTCGAGGAGCACGCCGACGGCCCTGATCGAATCGCCGTCCACGCCGGTGGCGAGCATCGCGTCGCCGACGTTCGGATCCTCGGCGGCCAGGGACGCTCCGGGCAGGCTCCTCGCCTCGTCGGGCAGCTTGAGGACGGCCACGTCGAGAGCCGCGTCGCCGGCGAGGAGCCGCGCGGGCAGGGGGCCGACGTCGGTGACGAGGACCTCGATCTCGTTCGCTGGCTGCAGCCCACCGTCCCGGCCGCGCAGGGTCACGGTGCCGAGCCCGGTCAAGACGAGCCCGTCTCCGACCAGCACTCCCGAGGCCGAGCTGACCGCATCGTGCACGCGCAACCCACCGTCCGTCTGGTCGGCGACGAAGGCTCGCGCGCGGACCTGGACGGTGAAGGCATGGACGCGATCCGCGACGGCCTGGAGCTCCGGATGCTGCGGAAGGGGGACGACCACCGCGGCCCGCGCGGCGCCGACGGACAGGACCGCCGAGGCGAACACCCAGGCAGCCGGACCAAGCGAGACGATTCGACGCATGCGCTCCTCCGCTCGACGCCGGCGAGTCTGCGAGAGCGTTGTTGCAACGGCGTTACGATCCTGTTTGCGATTGTGTGGGCATCTGCCCGCGCACTCTGGCGCCGGTAGGATGCGCTCGTCATGGAAGGGGTTCGGGGCGCTCTCTCGTCTCAGGCGCGCGCTGGGGTCCACGGCGCGCGGCCGTGAGCAGCGCGCGGCGCGGGAAGGTCGGCCAGGCGGCCCTCGGGAGTGAAGGCCATCTCGCACGGCTCGCCCAGGGCACGCAATGACGCCTGGTCGCGCCCGTCGCTCTGCCAGAGCGCCTCGGCGACCCACATTTCGTGGAGCCGCAGCGTGCTCTCGATGCGAACCAGACGCGGAGCGAGCGGGTCCACCCGCGGGGCGGTGGCGATGGCGAGCGCGATCGCGGAGCGGTCGTCGGGGACCCAGATCGGAGTCTTGCCGTTGGTCAGCTCGGTGGAGGCGACCACGTTGGTCCAGTACTTCTGGTAGTCGACGTTCTCCACCACGTCGCGCGTGGTGACATCGGCCACGCCCAGCCCGCAGGCGTTCCCGTGGGTCAGCTCGGTGAGGCGCAGGACGGCGAGCTTCTTCGGGTTGCGCGGATCGACGATGTGGCGGACGGCGTAGCGCCCGGTGACGTTGGGGTCCATGCCCATCCCGCTCACGTCCTTGCCGAGATAGTCCACCACCAGGACGTCGAGCCGGTCGAACGGTATGCGGGGCATGAGCGAACGGCTCAGCCGCATCAGCTCGGGCTCGCGACTCGCGATGCGGTCGCCGGGCACGACCTCGAGATGGGCCACGTCCTCCAGCGCGCTCTCGACCGACGCGACGCCGCCGAGCACGTTCACCTTCTCGAAGACCAGCCGCGCGGTCTCGGGGACGACCTCGTGGAAGGTGTCGAAGCCGCGCCGATGCACGGTGGCCGCGCCCTTCTGCTTGCCGAAACCGATGGCGAGCATCTTGGAGAGGCCGCTCTCCACCTCGCCGTGGAAGTCGGTGTGCGCCTTGACCCGGTTGACCGGCAGCACCGCATCCGCGCGCAGCGCCGCGCGGCTCCAGTGGAGCGGCATGCCCGTGGCCGTGGTGCCGAGCAGCACCGTCTCCATGCTCGGCTCGAAGGGCACGTCCATCGACTGCGGCGTGACCCCGTACCCGGCGAGCACCTCCAGCTGCCCTTCGGGCGTGGCGCCTCCGTGCGAGCCCATCGCGGGGACGATGAACGGGCGCGCGCCGAGCCGCTTCAATTCCGTCACGGTCGCTCGGACGATCTCCGCCAGGCGCGCGACCCCGCGGCTTCCGACGCCGACCGCGACGGACATCCCCGGGCGCACCCGGCCCTCGAGCTTGCGCATGTCGCGCGCGACCGCCGCCTGGATCGAGTCCACCCGCGGCGCCTCGAAGGTCTGCGCGACACGGCGCCACTTCGGCAGTGGGAAGGAAAGGCCGCCTTCGACGATGCTGAACTCCCGGTCCATGGTCACCCTTTCAGCGCCCCGCTCATCCCCTGGACGTAGCGGTCCACGAAGAGGAAGTAGATCACCACCACCGGGATGCAGCCCAGCACCGCTCCGGCCATGAGGGGGCCCCACTGGTAGATGTCGCCGCGGACCAGCTCGGTGGCCAGGCCGACCGGGACGGTCTTGTGCTCCGGGGCCGACATGAAGACCAGCGCGTAGAGGTACTCGTTCCAGGACAGCGTGAAGGCGAAGATGAACGCCGAGATGAGCCCCGGGCCGCTGAGCGGCAGCACGATCCCGAGCATCACGCGCAGGCGGCCGGCGCCGTCGACCATCGCCGCTTCCTCGATCTCGCGCGGGATGGATTTCAAGTAGCCCATCAGCAGCCAGGTGCAGAAAGGGATGAGGAAGGTGGTGTAGACGGGCACCAGGGCGGCGGGGCGGTCGAACCAGCCGAGCTTGAGCAGCACGTCGGCGAGCGGGATGAAGAGGATGGCCGGCGGCACGAGGTAGCCGAGGTAGATCGCCAGCCCGGCGCCGTTCGCGCCCGGGAAGCGGACGCGGACGATGCCGTACGCGGCCAGCCAGCTCAGGGAGACGCTCAGCACGCTTGCGCCGGCGGCGATCCCCATCGTGTTCCAGAACCAGCGCGGGAAGCCGGTGCCGGTCAGCAGATAGCGCACGTGGTCCAGCGTGGGGTGTTGCACCAGGAAGGGGTTGGTCGCCGTGGAGACCAGCTCTTGGTTCGGGCGCACCGCGGTCAGCACCATCCAGTAGAACGGGAAGAGCAGGAACAGCGCGAAGAGCGCGAGGGGGAGCCAGGTGCCGAGGAGGCGCGACCTCACGCGCGCTCCCGGATGGCTCGCAGTGCAGCGTAGGCCAAGAGGCCCAACGCCGGCAGCGTGACCGCGGCGATGGCTGCGCCCTCGCTCATCGCGCCTCCCACGATGGCGCGCTGGTAGGCGAGCGTCACGAACAGGTGGGTCGCGTTGGCCGGGCCGCCGCGGGTGATGGTCCACACCAGCTGGAAGTCGGTGAAGGTGAAGATGGCGGAGAAGGTGGTGAGGATCACGGTGAGCGGCATGAGCAGCGGCCAGGTGATCTCTCGGAACACGCGAAGCGCGCGGGCGCCGTCGATCTGTGCGGCCTCGTAGACGTCGGTGGGGATCGACTGCAGCCCCGCCAGGTAGCCGATGGTGAAGAAGGGCGTGCCCCGCCAGATGTTCGCCACCATCAGGGACCCGCGCGCGAGCCACGAGTCGCCGAGGAAGTCGATGTTGTGGCGGATCAGCCCCAGCTTCACCAGCGCCCAGCTGATGAAGCTGAACTGCGGATCGAAGATCCACCACCAGGCGAACGCCGACAGCACGGTGGGCACGACGTAGGGCAGGAGCAGCACGGAGCGCCAGAAGCGCACGCCGGCGAAGCGCTGGTTCAGGACCAGCGCCAGGCCGAGGCCCAGGGCCAGCTTCAGCGCCACGGTGACCACCGTGTAGAGGGCCGTGTTGAGGGCCGTGAGCCGGAAGACGGGATCGTCGAGCAGGTACTGGTAGTTCTCCAGCCCGATGAACGTGCCCGGCGCGCCGATCTTCGCGTCCTGGAAGCCGAGCCAGACGCCCAGCCCCAGCGGGTAGGCCAGGAGCAGCCCGAGCAAGGCGGCCACCGGCACCACCAGCGCGGGCCCGAACCACGCCCCGCGGTCGAGCGCGAGCGACAGCCGCCCGGCGGCCATCGGTCAGCGGTAGATGCGGCGCAGGCGGCCCTCGGCCCTCTTCGCCGCGTCCTTGGACGTGAGGCCGTTCACGGTGGCGTCGGCGAACATGTCGAGCACCACGAAGTCGGCCAGCGCGGCGGCGGCGTGCTGTCCCGGGCTGCCGGCGTAGCTGTTGGGGAGCATGCGCGCGATGCCGTCGCGGAAGGGCGTCGTCTTCGGATCGCGCGTCCAGACCGGCAGGTCGCGATACTTCTTCAGCGCCGGCGTGACGTATCCGTTCATCGCGTCCACCCAGGGCTCCGCCTGCTCGGGCGAGAGCATGAAGCGCAGGTATTCCTTGGCCGCGTTGGGGAAGCGCGAGTACTTGAAGATGAACGCCTGGCTGAAGACGGCCAGCTCCGTCGGCTTCCCCACCGGTCCCACGGGGAAGTTGGCGTGGTCCATGTCCTGAGCGATCTGCGGGAAGTCCTTCTTCGCGGCGGCGTAGATGCTGATGCCGTTGTTGGTGATCGACACCTCGCCCGCCAGGAAGGCGCGGTTGTTGTTCGGGTCCAGCCAGGACGCGACGCCGGGCACCATCTGCGCGTACAGCTCCCGCACGTTGTCGAGCGCCGTCCAGGTCTCCTGCTTGTTGATGGCGATGGTCTTGTCGTCGGCCTCCACCGCCTTGCCGCCGTGCGCCCACAACCACCAATGCGTCCAGGCGTTGCCATCCCCGACCGCATGACCGAGCGCGAATCCCATCGGGTGGCCCTTGCCCTTGAGCGCGCGCGACAGCTTGATCAGCCCGTCGATGCTGTCGGGGAACTTGTCGAACCCCGCCTCCTTCATCCAGCTGATCCGGTAATTGAGCGCCTGCACCGTCCCGCCGATGGGCACCCCGATCCAGTGCTTGAGCTGCTTGCTGTATCCGTACGAGCGCGCCACGTCGTACCAGCCGAGGCGCTTGCCCAGGTCCTCGGCGACATCCGACACGTCCACCAGGCGCTGCGGGTAGATGTGCGGATCGTCGTACCAGCCCATCACCAGGTCCGGGCCGGTCCCCAGATTCGCCGCCATCGCGGCCTTGGGCCGGACGTCCTCCCAGGTGATGTACTCGACGCTGACCGCGACGCCGGTCGCCTCCTGGAACTTCTTGCTGTTCGCGTTCCAGGCCTCCTCGTCCGCCTTGATGAACCCGCTCCAGCGCAAGAGCCGGAGCTGCGCGTCCTTCTCGACCGGGAACATCGGCGCGTACTTCGCGGCCGGGGCTTGCGCGAACGAGCGGGTCGCGGCACCCGCGGCGAGGCCGAGGCCCCACTTCATGAACGAGCGGCGCAGCGTCATGGCGGTCCCTCCAGGGGGCGGCGATTCTTGTGCGCGCCGGAGCGGGATGTCAAAGAGCGCGCAGCTCGCGCGGGAGCCAGGTGAGGCTTTCGTCCGTGGTCCCTTCCGGGCGGTATTCGAGGCCGACGGAGCCCATGTAGCCCAGCTCGTCCAGGTCGGAGAGGAATGCCGGGATCGGCTGCTTGCCGGTGCCGGGCTGGTGGCGGCCGGGGACGTCGGCGATCTGGACGTGCGCGATCAGCGGGAAGTGACGGCGCAGCACGGCGCGCGCGTCCTCACCCATCATGCCCACGTGGTACTGGTCGAGCTGCAGCCGCACGTTGGGAGACCCGGCCGCGTCCACCAGGTCCGCCGCGATGTCCGCCGTCGAGGCGAAGTAGCCGGGCATGTCGACGGTGTTGATGTTCTCGACCAGCAGGGCGATGCCGGCCTTCGCCACCAGCGGCGCGGCCGCGCGCAGGTTCGCCACTGCCGTCCGGCGCGCCTCGTCGCGCGAGACGCCCGGCGGAGGGATGCCGGCGAGCGCGTTCAGGCGGCGCGTCCCGAACCGCTGCGCCGCGGCGGTCGCCTCGCGCACCGTCTCGAGGAATTCCGCTTCCCGGCCGGGCACCGACAAGAGACCGCGCTCTCCCTTCGCCCAATCCCCCGGCCGCGGGTCGAACAGCACCAGCTCGAGGCCGAGCTCGCGCAGGGCCCGCTCAACCGCCGCCGCATCCAGCTCGTGGACGAAGAGGATCTCGACCCTCCGGAAGCCCGCCTGGGCCGCGGCCCGGAAGCGATCCAGGACGGGCAGCTCCGGCCAGAGCAGGGTGAGGTTCGCGGCGAAGCGCGGCACGTTCAGCTCCGGGGCTTGTCCACCGTGACCCCGGCCGCCTCCTCCCAGAGGCGCACCAGCGAGGCCATGTCGTTCTCGCCCATCCCCCGGGCGCGGGCCTCGAGGAACCGCTGCTCGGCGACCGCCCCGAGCAGCAGCGGGACGTTCGCGGCCTTCGCCTCGTCGTGGATCAGCCCCAGGTCCTTGAGGAGCAGCGTGACGCTGGTGGCGGGGCCGAAGTCGCGCGAGATGAAGCGCGGCAGGTTGCGCGTCATCATGGTCGAGCCGCCGAACGAGGTGCCGATCACCTCGAGCACGACGCGCGGGTTGGCGCCCAGCTTCGCGCCGAACACCGCCGCCTCGGCGACGGCCGCGGTGTGGACTCCGACCAGCAGCTGGTTGATGAGCTTCACCACCTGCCCCGCGCCGGCGGGACCGCAAAGCTTGATGTTCTTGCCGAAGGCGCGG
>Ga0209701_10001970_pt1 | contig 13366 bp, 15 predicted proteins | sample CZO8metaG_4_FD_188356 | JGI IMG/M metagenome (GOLD analysis project Ga0209701, IMG submission 188356) | Vadose zone soil microbial communities from the Eel River Critical Zone Observatory, Northern California, USA - CZOApr15con2H3.8 metaG... | ecosystem: Environmental > Terrestrial > Soil >...
CCTGCGCCCGATGAGTGGATGCGCCGCCTGGGACGGCTTCCGCTCATGCACCAGCCGGGTGAGCAGTGGATGTACAACACGGGGTCCGACGTGCTGGGCGTGCTGATTGCGCGTACCTCGGGTCAGCCGCTTGAGACGTTCTTGCGCGAACGCCTCTTCGAGCCGCTGGGCATGAAGGACACCAGCTTCAGCGTACCGGAGACATCGCTCGACCGGCTGGCGACCAGCTACTGGACCAATTTCGAAACCGGGGCGCTCGAGGTCTATGACGAGGCCGAGGGCGGTCAATGGAGCCGCTCGCCTGCGTTTCCGTCAGGAGCTGGGGGGCTGGTTTCGACCATCGACGACTATCTGGCATTTGGCCAGATGATGCTCTCCCAGGGCAAACACGGCAGCGAGCGTCTCCTGTCCAGGCTATCGGTCGAGACCATGACGACCGACCAGCTGACGCCCGAGCAGAAGGCGGTGTCCGGCCTGGTCCCTGGCTACTTTGACAGCCACGGCTGGGGGTTCGGCGTGTCCATGGTTACCAGGCGTGATGACATCGCGTCGGTGCCCGGCCGTTACGGCTGGGACGGGGGCTTAGGCACCTCCTGGTATTCAGACCCCAGGGAGGACATGGTCACCATCCTGATGACCCAGCGTGCCTGGACTTCCCCAAGTCCACCGGACGTCTGCCTCGATTTCTGGACCTCGGCCTACCAGGCGATCGACGACTGAGGCGCCTCATGGCGAGCGACGAGCGCAATCGAAACGTGCGGTGAGTCTACTAATTCTGTTCCTGGAGGAAAGAACATGGGAACACAAGGCAAAATGGATATTGTTTTCTCCAGTACGACGCAGTTGGCGGCCGCTATCCGGGCAGGCCACGTGTCAGCCACAGAAGTGCTGGAAGCCCATTTGGCGCAGATTGACAAACACAATCCTACTCTGAACGCCATCATCACCATGGATGCCGAGCGTGCATATGAACGGGCGCGGGAAGCGGATGAAGCCCTGGCTCGCGGTGAGGTGTGGGGGCCGCTACATGGCGTGCCCTTTACGCTGAAAGATGCCCATGCGACGGCGGGCATGCGCACCACCACCGGGTTCCCACCGCTGGCCGACTACGTGCCCCAGGAAGATAGCCCGGTTGCCGCACGTCTCAAAGCTGCGGGGGGCAATCTTATGGGCAAAACGAATGTGCATATGCTGCTGGCCGATCCCGCACAATCCATAAATCCCATCTTTGGGCGCACGAAGAACCCGTGGAATATTGAGCGCACGCCGGGCGGGTCCAGCGGAGGGGCGGCAGCGGCGCTGGCTGCCGGGATGACCCCGTTTGAGATTGGCACCGACCTGACCGGGTCGATCCGCATTCCCGCGCATTTTTGTGGCGTGTTTGGGCTGAAGCCAACCGAGCACCGCGTTCCCCTCACCGGGCTGATCCCCGGTCTTCCGGGACCTCGACCTATTCGCATTATGTCCTGTATCGGGCCGATGGCACGGACGGTTGAGGATCTGGCGCTGCTGTTCGCAATCATCGCCGGGCCGGACGGGTACGATACCGATGTAGCGCCTGTGCCGGTTGAAGAGATGCCACAACTCGAACTGAATCGCCTGCGGATCGCCTTTGCATCTACCTTTCCGGGCTATCCGGTCGCGGCGGAGATGCGCGAGGCAGTAGAAGAGTTCGCAGGACGACTTTCTGCCCTGGGCGCGGTCGTTGAAGAAGCGGCGCTGCCACAGGTGGATTTCCAGCAGGAACTGGCGAGCGCCGGGGCATTGATAGGCATGATGATGGGGGCTTTCCAGCCGGAAGAGCAGGAACGACCGACCACGCTGGCGCACTACCTGGAGGCCCTCGACATCCGCGACCAGTCGATTGCCGCCTGGGAGCAATTTTTTGAAAAGTGGGATGTGCTGTTGTGCCCACCCTCCATGATGACGGCGTTTCCCCACTGCGAACCGGGAGCGCCCCTGAGCGTTGACGGCCAGGAAGTCTCTTATTGGATGGTAAGTGCCCATGGCACGTTGTTCAATTACACCGGTCATCCGGCAGTCGTGCTACCGTATAAGCTGGATCATGATGGCTTACCCATCGGGGTACAGATGGTGGGGAAACGCTGGGACGAATCGCGTCTGCTGGCGATGGCAAAGGCCCTATCGGAAGTGATCGGCGAATTCCAGCGACCACCGGGCTACTAACTACAGTACACCGAGAGTTTCGCCATTTTCTGCTATTTTGGCGAAACTCCAGCTCAGGTGATACAGTTTGTACAGCCCCTCCCTCGCGCGTCGGCTTGGGGTGTCAGCGTGTGTCTATTCCACTTCAAACCCAAAACTCTCGAAGGGGATGCAGTATTCGTCGGAGCCAGCGCCGCGATGCACCTGGCCGAGGTCGGCGGCAAATTCGGCGAACAGGTATCGGCCGGAGGTGACATCGGGTTGGGGAGTCATTTGAGCACTCGGTCGTCGTATGCTCGCCGACTTACAGGCGTGTCCAATATTCAGCAGCTTCATCTGCATTCTGTTCCGCATCAGGTGAAGCAGTAACAATGCTCTCGTCATTGTTTCCTGGAGAGCTTGCTGTGGTCGGCCCCTCTCTGCCGCTTCCCTTGCCGCTTGCTGTGGACATTGTAGCAAACAGCCCCCCTGCGCCTGGAGGTAAGACTCCCCGGACCATCAGCTCGTAATACTCCGTCAGACGCAGGGCAATTAACTGGCCTAGTTGATCAACCATATGATACTTCAAGGCGTCCTGCCAGAGCGCATCCAATGCAAAAGAGTTCTTGAGCAAACCAACCCGAAAGTAGAGGTACTTCTCTAGATCTTGTGACATACGGCCCTCTCTCTCTCTAGTTATACTTTGATGCCATTCTCCTGGACTTTACGTATAAGAAGACGACCGGCCAGGTTACAATAGCCGATTGCATTGGCATGGATGGGATCATCTGGACGGGAGACATGAGGAATACGCTGCTTGAGAAGGTTGTAGAAATAATAGACACCTCCCCCAATGTGCAGTACCGGCTTGAAGCTCGCCGCCACCGCATCGCGGTCACTCTGGCGCCAGGCTGAAGCGATGAAGGAGACAATTTCACTCCCCACCTGCATTACCACTTCGGTTGCCAATTGCTCTAAGATGTGCGTGCTGACCGTTCGCCCGTACACAGCAATATCAGGATAGCCGAGGTGACCATTTGATGCATAGGCATACATGATTTCACGGGCCTCGAGCAAAGAGAGCGAGCGATCATACTTGCTCTCAAAGGTATCCATGAGCATCTGAGTGGCCGATTCCACCCCTAACGGTTTGCCTCTACAGTAGTCGGTGACAGGAACCTGGCCACGAGCCACATACAGGTCTGTCGTTCGACCTCCAATGTCAATCACAGCACTTTCTGTCGTCTTGCTCATCGATTTGTCACCATAGGTGATGAGAGCGCCAGCCCCTTCCATCACCACCGTGGCGACTTCGACGGTCACACGTCGGAAGGTCTTTCCAACATCCATCGTAAAGACGTGTGTTCCATCCAAGGCTGCTTTTATGTTGTTACGCAGAGCCAGGTTCTTAATATAGGTTTCAGCTGGCAGGCCTGTGACAACGGAGAGCCCAAATTCAGTATCAGGGATCAACGATGCTGCCACTGCCAGCAGGCCACGCAGACTGTATTTGCTAGCATAGCGTTGAATATCGCCACGCCCATGGTACACATCGATCGTCTGCTGTAAGGCCAGTTCCCCAATGGCATAAGCCATTGCTTCTCCCTGGAACTGGATGACAGGCGTATTGGACTGATCCACTTTGACGCCGAGATTGTGCATAGCATTGATGTCAGCCTTGGCAAAGGCAGTAGGAATGCTACAAGAACACGTGGTCCCGTTGGAAAGGACTGTGACCCCTCCTATCTTCGCAGTGCCAAAATCATGGCCATAGGGATACCATTTCATCAGTGAATTCCTTCCTAAATCCGACCTCAATAATTTGTATAGGCCCGGACTATGTTCATAACGAACCAAGGCTGGACTTGTATCTCTAGCCCCTTTTGGTTGGTACTTGTACCGGACTGTGGTTCAACTTGTCATCTTTTCGCGTAGCCTGGAGCGGAAAATGTTGTTCCGCTATGCGACGAACGACCTCTTCTAATCGTGCAGTCGCCGGCATCTCGCGCTCGACGAAGGGTTTGAGTCCTGTATTCAATATCTCTAATACTCTGCCTACGCGCTCGTGATTGCTTTGTGCCATGCTGTGTGTCCTTACGTGTGAATCTCGTTAAAAACGTTTTCCGTGAATTGCGATAGCTTTCTACATGGGTGCTGTGGCATGCTCGATCAGTTTGATAATCTCATCCAGGCCCGGCATCGGCTGAGGAGCTTGTCGTATAAGGTACAAGTCCTCCAGAATCGTCGTATCGAGTTGAGACGTAAAAGGGGTCATTTGAATAGCCTTCTCATAAGATAATTTGGCTGCATCTATTTTTCCTGCAACTAGTTGAGTCAGGCCAAGATCGAAGTAATACCAGTACACCTCTGATGGTCTCTTTTTGATAAGTGCGGTGGCTGCCGCCTCCGTTTCATAAAAGTATTTCCTTGCCTCACTCACCTTCCCTTGAAACCACAAAAGGGTGGCTATGTGTCCAAGCGTGTAAGAAGAAGGAGCTTGATCGATATGGCGAGCGCGATCATACCAATGAAGAGCTTCATCATATTCATGCTTACGTCGATAAAGCCCCCCCAGTAGAGTGAATGTCTTACTGTCATTGGGATTTGAAATAGCCGCATCTTTCAGGTACTGTAGTGCCAGATCAAAGTCTTGATCGCGCTTGAGATCTTCCCATCGATGACGATAGGCAAGACCTAATTTTCTTTGTACCTTCGCCTGGTCGACGACGTCTCTAAATTGGGCATCATTCAATGCTGCAATAGCTGTATTATAATCTCCTACATCGAGAAAATAATTACTTAGCACATAGTTCAAATGAGGATCTTTAGGTAGCAAATTTTTTGCCTTTTTAAAGTCTTCGAGTGCTTCAGTAACTTGTTTTTGACTGAGAAGCTGATCACCTGAACTCATGTAGATCAAGGCTTCACGAGTTTTGTATAACTCCTGCTTTTGTTCTTCAACCAGTTTGGCTATCTGCTTACTCACTCGCTCTTCCAATCCTGTCCACCAGACTGCAACGGCAAGAGCGCCAAGGATTGCCAGGAGTGTCGCGGAAACACCAAGAACAGTTGCTGTAACCCCTGCAATAGTCCAACTATCTACAACAGTGCAGTTACTTACTTGTGGTCCCGAAGAGGTGCATAGGGGCCAGAATATCAACTTGTAGATAATCGCCCCGGCGCTGGCAGTCAAAAAAATGACTGTCAGCCAGTAACCAGCAAGAGCAATTCGAGCTTTCATCTCACTATTCATATATGACCTCCTTTCATCCTAAACTTGGTCATCTTCGATGCTCTCCCATGATTTGCCAGCATTTATTGGTTAAGTAGTCGCTCTTTGTGTATTCTCTTTCGTACCTTCGTTTGGCTACAACGTATCTAGCAATCGGATTGCTTCTTCCGCCTCCGTTAATACTCCCTTAGTTCTGCCTTGTAAGTTTCCAAAAAAACTGTCTTGATAATCGGCTATATTCCGGATTGAACGAAGATGGTGAAGTAATCCTCCTATCTTTTTACGAATTATGTCGTTACTAGATTCGAATTCATTTATAATATAAAAATGGATATTCACTGGATGAGGAATTGGACTGTGATCTTTATTAATCAAATGATCTTGCGCTTTGTGAATAGCAGCATAATATGCCCTGCTAATTGCCGAACGTAGATTTGCCTCGTGAATCGGAGAAGTTGCAGAATTAGCAGTCAGTTCTTGGGCCAAAGTTAGATATTCTGACCAATCGAAGCTCATTCAAACTCCAAACCAATAGAAATTTTTCGTCTTGCTCCTGTGGAAGCTTCTAACCACCATTTACTATAGAACCCATGGAGAGCCTCAATTGCTTCTTTTGGTGACAATGATGTACAAATTGATACGACAAGTTCCTTATTATCGTTCGTTGATGAAGGATGGTTTTCAATTGCCTCAAAGTCAACGGCTACATCAAGAAAAATTTGTGAATCTGGAAAATGCAATTCGATATTATTATGTATATTCGCTAACAAATGAATCAAGAATGGATACTCCCTAAGAAAATGCCTAACCTCTGCACCATTTCTAAAGACATAATATTTCTCAAGCCATTGGAGCTGGCCTTCAAGGAGAAGTGTAGTTGAAGTACTTGTTTCAATCAATCTTCTTTGTGCGAGGTCTTGTAAGCCTTCAAATGAGCTTATTAATGCCTCTTGGTGTCCAAGAAAGTAGTATTGAGCAAGCATTGATTCCAGTAGGTTTTGGGAAATGTTGCTCATTATTTCCCAAGTCCGAAGTGGAATTTCATAGACACTTGATAAGTAAGTTATAGGTATTGCTTGTCTATGCATTTTTTCAGCAATTTTAGAAAAAGCTGTAACGGATGTTCTTTCACACACGTATTCAAAAGATATCTGTTGGAACCAGTTGAACTCTTTACTAGACGGCGTCTGATTGCTTGTTAGAAATGGCATTATTCGATAACCTCCCCGAACCTTAGCTTTAGTTCATCTGTAAGGCAAGATTCAAAGGCATTCTCAACGTGTTTATGTGCTACATTCACTTTGTCAAGTACCTCGTGGAGCGCGATTTCTCCCGGTTTAGCAAAAACGTAACCAATTTCTAGAATAAGGGAAATGGTATCAGGTGTTTCTGGATTGAGAGTACCTATTTGCATGCGTAATATATCTCTAGTATCTCCAAGTGGGATGCCAATACTCATGAAAAGCGAATCAATTTCTTGTGGTAAATCTTGTGGGATATGGGGACGAAATCTAAAATAATTCGCCAGGTCGATGTGCGGTCTTGGTATATTAATACGATTAATGTATCGTATTCCAATGTGTTGAAGGGCTTTAGGTTGGGCTGTCTGATAATATGCCATAAATCCTTTTTCAATTAAGGGGAAAAAGTTTTCCCACGTGGTGTAGGGCTGTAGATGATTAACAGTCAAAAGATTCTGCCCAACTTGAACGAGTGCTTTTCTATCATTATCTAAGAAACGTACTAGAGGTACTGTACCTATAGTTCCAATTTGTATGTTTATCTCGGGTGACACTGTAGCGCTAAGGGAGACCTGCAGTTGCTCTCTTCTAGGGAATATATCCTTTAACTGATCATAAATGAGGCCTATTAGAGTAAGGTCCCAAGCAGTACTTGGGTCAAACTGAAACTCGCAGAGAGCTTCCACCAGCGGAGGGTTGGTGTACCTCTTAGTCATTACAAATATCCTCTTCTTCGATACCACAATTCTGTGTGGCCTTACAATATCATATTAGTGTCGACAACTCAAGGATTATTGAAACTCATCTCTCACCCCAAATATGTCCCCACCCACAAACTCCCATATTCTGAAATGGAATCATTCTCCATAAAATATGCCCGTTGCTAAATACGATTGCCTTTTTTGCGGTTGCACTCAAGCTTTTTGCACTTCTCTGAATGGCATCTGATGAAAGAGCAGTGGCAGCAAAGGAGTCTCCTTTGCTGCCACTGCTCTTTCACCATGTGTCAAGGCCCTCGACGAGCCTTGAATTGTCAGAAGCAGGCCTGAACGAAACGATATTGGTTTAGGACCGCCTCTGTCAGCTCATCAATCGAGGTCCCCATTATCCATGGTGGTGGTGGTTGGTGCAGACGGTGACCCATCTGGCGACCTCTCTAAACTCGAACCTGTTTCCGAACCTGTTTCCGAACCTGTTCTGGAAGGAGTTGAATCCTTCTCCGAACCTGTTATTAGAGGAGAAGGAGTTAAAATCCCCGCCGAAACTGTTAGAGCCGAAACTGTTATTGAAGAAGGGGGTAAACACGCGTGTCCTCACGAGGAAAGTGCGACACTGGTTGTCGGCCGCAAGAGTGCTTGCGCTCGCCTGGCTCTGGAGAGCCTGTGTGCTGTGGGCCGATGCTATCCCCGTGGAAGACAAGAGGCCGAGCATAAGCGCCAGGCACGAAAAGAGAGTGACCAATCCAACTTTGAGATGTGTTGACAACATAGGTATTTCTCGCTTTCAAGTGAAGGTATATTGACCTTCTTTTAACATATTGACTAACATAGACTGTAACTTACTACAAGACATTTTCCATTCCACGTTAGTGAGCATAGCATCCCTTCATTGGAAACTCATGGGAAACAAATGTGAGCTTTCTCATGTTGATGCCAGAGACAACCTTGAGCCCGTAGAATGACCAATGAACCTCAATCAAGATCGGCCTTGTCTCAAGCTCAACTATGTACTATGCTGTTCTGCATCTCTTTCCCCTGCTCTAAGTGGCTTTTCATTCCACCGTTCAATTACGCAAGCGAGGAGGCAAGGGAACTTGCCTCCTCGCTTGCATCTCTCATCGATTAGACCTCGCGATACTCGCCCTCAACAGTTCCGGGTTCAGTGCTGGATGCTCCAGCGGATGTCCCGTTGCTTCCAGTTGTTCCAGGTTGACTGTAGATCTCCTGGCCGACGCGCTGCATCGTGCGTTCCAGGTCATCGCTCGTATGCTGGATACGAGTGATATCACTGCCTGCAAGTGCATCGCGCACGGCTTTGACCTTGCCCTCTACCTCACTGCGTAAGCTCACCGAGATTTTGTCACCTACATCCCGCAGCGTTCGCTCAGCCTGGTAGGCTAGGCTATCGGCGCGGTTACGTGTCTCGATCTCCTCCTTACGTTCGCGGTCCTCCTGGGCATGCAGTTCGGCTTCGCGTACCATGCGATCGACCTCGTTCTTGGAGAGACCGCTAGAGGCCGTAATGGTAATCTTCTGTTCACGCCCGGTCGCCTTGTCGCGTGCCGTGACATTAAGAATGCCATTGGCGTCGATGTCGAATGTTACCTCGATTTGCGGTATGCCTCGTGGAGCCGGGGCAATCCCCTCCAGGCGGAATCGGCCTAAGCTCTTATTGTCGCTTGCCAGTTCGCGCTCGCCCTGCAACACGTGAATCTCGACTGCTGGTTGGTTATCTTCAGCCGTACTGAAGACCTCGCTCTTGCGCGTTGGAATGGTCGTGTTACGCTCGATCAATTTAGTCATCACGCTGCCCAGGGTCTCTACCCCCAGTGAGAGCGGAGTCACGTCGAGCAGCAGCACGTCCTTGACTTCACCCTTGAGCACACCAGCCTGAATAGCTGCGCCGACTGCCACCACCTCATCCGGGTTGACACCCTTGTGAGGCTCTTTGCCGAAGATCTTGCGTACCAACTCGATCACGGCTGGCATGCGGGTCTGGCCACCCACAAGCACTACTTCATTGACATCGGTAGCTTTGATACTGGCATCCTCTAATGCCTGCAGCACCGGGCCGCGAGTTCGCTCGATCAAATCTCCGACCAACTGCTCCAGTTTCGCCCGTGTCAACGTCATCACAAGGTGCTTGGGGCCATTGGCGTCAGCACTGATGAAGGGCAGGTTGATCTCCGTCTGGTGCGTTGACGAGAGTTCGATCTTGGCTTTCTCTGCTGCTTCCTTCAAGCGTTGTAAGGCCATACGATCCTTACGCAGGTCAATGCCTTGCTCCTTGCGGAATTCGTCAGCGATCCAGTCGACAATGCGCTGATCGAAGTCGTCACCGCCCAGGTGGGTATCGCCGTTGGTCGCCTTGACCTCGAAGACGCCCTCGCCTAACTGTAAGATCGATATGTCGAAGGTGCCGCCACCCAGGTCGTACACCGCGATAGTCTGATCGCTCTTCTTATCCAGGCCATACGCCAGTGAGGCCGCAGTCGGCTCATTGATGATGCGCAAGACCTCCAGTCCAGCGATCGTGCCGGCGTCTTTGGTCGCCTGGCGCTGCGCATCGTTAAAGTAGGCCGGGACCGTAATCACAGCCTGGGTAATCTTCTCGCCGAGTTTGGCTTCTGCATCGATCTTTAACTTTTGCAAAATCATCGCCGAGATTTCCGGCGGACTGTATTCGCGCCCACCCATAACCACGCGTACATCACCGTTGGCGGCACGTGTGATTTTGTAGGGCATGCTCTTCATGGTACGTTGGACCTCGGGGTCATCAAATTTGCGCCCCATCAGTCGCTTAATCGAAAAAATGGTATTTTCCGGATTGGTTACCGCTTGACGTTTGGCGACCTGACCAACCAGCCGCTCACCGCCTTTGGTGATTGCGACAATGGAAGGTGTCAGCCGCGACCCTTCGCTATTATCCAGCACGGTCGGTTCGCCAGCTTCCATAACCGCGACCACCGAGTTGGTTGTGCCAAGGTCAATGCCAATAACTTTTGCCATGGCTTTTCGCCTCCTAAAAAGTGTAAGTTGTGTTATTTGGAATTGTTGCGAGCATTGAGGAGGAGCAACCTCCTTTATGAAACAACAATGAATATGGAGGAAGGAGGAGCAATTCCTGCGGACACTCCTCTATTCACTTCTCTCCAACAACAGGTAACTCGTATTTATTCCAGAAGGAATATACATCATCTAACATAATTTGTCAAGTAATCCAACGAAGTTACAACAGAAATCTAACAGAAATCTAACACACACCTCCAGTCTCCGCTTTTGTTCAGTCTGGGGGAATCAGGTTCGGTGTTGTTGTCCTTCGCCTTCGTCTCGAGCTTGTTTGACCTGATCTTGAAGCAGAATAATTTGCCGGCGCATCTGGAGGATATAGCGAATGCCTGCCGCATTGATGCCTTGCTCTGAGAGCTGGACTATCTCTTCGAGGACTGCCACATCTTGGTCCGAATATAAACGGTTCTTCCCTGTCTGTCGTGCAGGTTCCAACAACCCTGCTGCTTCATATCTCCGCAAGGCCTGGGGAGGCAAGCCCAGAATCTGGGAGACAACCCCGATGGTGTATTTGGGCAGGCGTGTAGAGGAAGTGTTTCCACTTGGATGAGTGGTTCTCTTACCGCGCTTCACAGATAACCTCCTTTTCTTCTCGTACTGAATAGGGACCTTCTTACGGAGAAAGAATATATTATCTTACATATTTTGTCAAGTTCACTTACCACTTGCGGAACTGCACTCGTTTCGGTTACAATTAAAGTGGAGGTATGATTCATGAGTTCAGGAATTCCTAACAGCCCTGGATGGTTCCCGGTAGCGGTGCAGGCGCTGGTAGTGATCGCCGGGTCAGAAGGACTCTGTTCAAGCTCTACGATGGCTCAGGGTCTCCACTCCCATGCCGTCTTCGTGCGGCGTGTGCTGACCCAACTGGTTCGCGCTAACATTGTGCAGGCGCGCGAAGGACGTGATGGGGGCTATCGCCTTGCCCGATCAGCCGAGCACATTACGCTTGCTGAGGTCTACCAGGCTGTCAAATTTGCAGACCCGGCGGAGGTCGCGGCTTGCAGCAGCGACGTGAACGCAGGGGTCCTGGCAGTGCTAGATGAGGTCGGAACCGAAGTCGAACAGCGTCTGCTTGAGGTGCTCGGTAAATATACCCTTGCCTCGGTCATGCAGCGCGTAGAGATGGCGCATCACAATTCGTAAGCCAGCTGGCTGTCCACAACAGAGAACGACGTAATTGCCGAAGGGTGTGCGTAGGATTTTTGCGTACGGGCGTGATTCATCACGCCCCTGGAGAAGGGCCAGACCCCACGCCCCAGGGCGTGATGAATCACGCCCGTACCAATCCGCTATTGCTTCGTTCTTGTCGCGCAAAAAAGGACCTATACCCTTTGCCAAAACTGCACTTGACTATTTTACAGTTATCGAATAAACTGCAATTAAGAGAGTTCCAGTCATCTGGAATGCTTCTGCAACGTGATAATTCTCATTCACACTGTTTTTGAAAGGAGCACAATTTATGGCTATCTCACTAGGATTGGGCTTACTCATTATACGGCTTGTTGGTGGGCTGACGATTGCCGCACATGGAGCGCAAAAACTCTTTGGGTGGTTCGATGGTCCAGGGTTAACCAAGATTACACAGGGGTTCGAGAAACAGGGGTTCAAACCCGCATGGCTTTGGGTCTGCCTGGTTATTCTGGGGGAGTTTGGCGGCGGCCTTTCCGTGGCGCTTGGGTTCTTGACGCCCCTGGGAGCAGCCGGTATGTTTGGCGCTATGCTGATGGCAATTTTCAAGAGCCATTGGAAGTTTGGCTTCTGGAGCAGTAAGCGCGGTTATGAGTTTCCTCTGGCACTGCTGGCGATGGGCGTAGGGATTGGATTGACGGGGCCTGGGATCTTTTCGCTGGATGCCCTCTTTGGGATTACTCTACCATACCCGTGGGTTTTCTTAGTGCTGGCGGTTGCCGCTCTGCTTGTCGATGTCATCGGGCTCATCATCAGCCGTCCAGCGGCGGTGCAGATAGAGGTCAAGCAGACGGAAGGCAAGTCGAGCCCCTCATAGCTCACTTCTTTTGTGAGGTCACAAACCAGCTGCGCGGCATGCAGTGAGCGAGCAATCTCCCTTTTATCTTCCGTCCCAAGCTGCGATTGTACCCCTGGATCAGCCACTTGTAATTCGGGCATGCGCGGCATAAGGACATAGCCCCATCCGAAGATGTCGGGTACTGGACAGGGTGTTCTAGCAGAGAGGGGCAAGCTCCGCCCCTTCTATAGAGGCCTCGCTGCCCCACCCATTCTATCTAGCCATCCAGCGTGCTGATGTCGCCGACCGGCTCGCCGAGTTCCTGGGCACGTACGACGCGCCGCATGATCTTGCCGGAGCGAGTCTTGGGCAGACTAGGCACAAACTCCAGTTCGTCCGGCACGGCTACCGGACCAAGATGCGTGCGCACATGCGACTTCAACTCTTTTGCCAGATCGTCTGAAGCCTTGAAGCCAAGCTTGAGAATGACGAATACCTTGACATGCTCACCCTTCAGCTCGTCCGGCTTGCCGATGGCTGCCACTTCGGCAACGGCGGCATGGCTGACTAAGCTCGACTCAATCTCCATTGAGCCTAGCCGGTGACCGCTCACCTTGATCACGTCATCCACACGGCCCTGGATCCAGATGTAGCCATCGCTGTCCATAAATGCAGCATCGCCAGCGAAGTAGACGTCCTCGATGGTGTCCCAATAGGTCTGATAACGTTCCGGGTCACCATAGATGGTGCGCATCATGCTCGGCCAGGGATGACGTATGATCAAGAAGCCGCCCTTGCCGTGACCAACCGAGTTGCCGTTCTTATCCACCACATCGGCATCGATCGTCGGAAGCGGGCGGCTTGCACTACCCGGCTTGAGCGGCAGGATCGGCGTGGGACTGATCATGATCGAGCCGGTTTCTGTCTGCCACCAGGTATCCATGATGGGAAGTGCATTGCGCCCAATGTTTTCGCGATACCATATCCATGC
>Ga0209701_10001971_pt1 | contig 13360 bp, 6 predicted proteins | sample CZO8metaG_4_FD_188356 | JGI IMG/M metagenome (GOLD analysis project Ga0209701, IMG submission 188356) | Vadose zone soil microbial communities from the Eel River Critical Zone Observatory, Northern California, USA - CZOApr15con2H3.8 metaG... | ecosystem: Environmental > Terrestrial > Soil >...
CTTCGCAGATGTGGCCGGCTACCCCAACACCGCGCAGGGCTTCGGCCGGGCGCTGCTGCACCTGCGCGACCTGTACGGCTCGAACGCGATCATGGCCATCCACGCATCCGGATGGGGGAGCGGCATCGACATCAACAGCTCGACCGACCCCACCGTCAACGCTGCCACCGTTGCCGATTCGACCGCCGCCTTCCTGAATTCGGCGGGCACGTGGGACCTGGTTTTCAACGACCTCGACGATCACGACGCCGGCTGGTGGGAGACACAAGGCGCCCATCGATGGTTCGACCCGACCAACACCAACTTGCCCAACTTCAACCGCTACCTCGCGTGGGTGGCGGAGCTGCGCGCGAAGACCGGCGTGCCGCAAATCGCGTGGCAGGTGCCTGTGGGCAACCAGTACTTCCTGACCATGAACAACACCTGCGGGCACTACCAGGACAACGTGGCGCAGTACTTCACGAGCCATCCCGACGCGCTGTATGCAGCGGGCCTCATCGCGGTGCTGTTCGGCGCCGGCAACGCGTGCCAGACCACATACACAGATGCGAGCGCGGACGGCATCACCAACAACAACGGAGTGCCCACCACGGACACGCTGGGTTATTGCAACGCGTGCAACACGCATACCTCGGTGTGGTCAGATGACGATGGCGGCTTCCTTCGCATCGCAGTTGGCCAGTACTACGGTGGATCGGTCGCGTCGGTCACGACCACTCCTAGCGTGCTGAACTTCTCGGGCGAGGCGCCGACCACGACGTCCGCCGCGCAGACCGTGACGTTGCACAACAACCAGGCGGTGGTGCTGAACGTTTCCACGGCGGCGCTCACGGGCGCGAATGCGGGGAGCTATGTGAAGGGAACCGACACATGCACGGGCGTCGCTGTGCCGGCCAACGGGGCGTGCACGGTGCAGGTGAGCTTTCACCCCGCGACCCTCGGCGGTTTCCCGGCCACGCTCACTTTCACAGACGACGGACCGGGCAGCCCTCAGTCGGTGCAGTTGAGCGGCTTGGGCGCGCTCGACAACCAGAGCGTTCTCTACACGCTCGATGGTTATGGCGGCATCCACGCCAACGGCGCGTCGCCGGCGATGACCGCAGGCACTTACTGGCCGGGCTGGAACATCGCGCGAAGCATCGCGCTGTTCCCCGACGGCACTGGTGGCTACGTCCTCGACGGCTACGGCGGCTTGCATCCATTCGGAAGCGCGGGCGCGGTCACCGGCAATCCTTACTGGTCCGGCTTCGACATCGCGCGGCAGGTCGTGCTTGCGCCGTGGTCGACCGCATCCACGCCGGCGGGCTGGACGCTGGACGGCTACGGAGGCCTGCACCCGTTTGGAGGTGCGCCCGCCGTAAGCGGTTATCCGTACTGGGGCGGTTGGGACATCGTGCGCGGCGTTGCGATCCTGCCGGACAGCACGCCGTCTTCGGTGGCCGGCTACACGCTCGACGGTTGGGGTGGCGTGCATGGATTCGGCGGCGCGCCTGCGATCAGCAACGCCTCGTACTGGCCGGGACATGACATCGCTCGCGGCCTCACGCTGACGCCGAACGCCAGCAAGGCCAATGCCGCGGGCTGGTCCCTCGATGCCTATGGCGGCGTGCATCCGTTCGGATCGGCGCCGGCCGTTTCCGCTTCGTCGTACTGGCCGGGTTGGGACATCGCGCGCGGCGTGGTGGCGTGGACCGGCAGCAACAGCGCCGGAGGTTGGGTACTTGACGGCTACGGGGGGTTACATCCTTTTGGAGGGCCGCCGGCCGTCGCTGCCGGTGCGTACTGGTCGGGCTGGGACATAGCAACGAGCTTGGGAGGTCCGAACTTTGGCTCTGGATCGAGGCGCCGAACTTAACCGCGTTAATTTGACGCTCGCAGGAGCGGGCGTGTAGAGTGCGCACGCCCAAGAGCCCGCCTATGTCGAAGCAACGAATCAAGCACTTCGTTCCTGTACTGCTGTCTGCAGTCGTCCTGTGCGGTTTTGTACCTGCCAGTGCGATGGCGGCCACCTCGCCGAGCCCGAGCCCGGTTTCACCGATTCCATCTGTGATGGAGCAGGCCGCGAATCAAGTGGCCACCGCGAAAGTGGGTTCGCTGCAGCCGTTCACGAGCGCGCCGCCGCAGGCGGCGGTCGGCGGCGCCGGAGGGCCGGTGCGCGAGGTGTTCGGGTTCGCGCTCGCGAGCAGCTTGAGCGACCCGACCATGGGTTACCCGACGTGGGACTTCTCGCTGCTGAGCACGGTCGCGTTCTTCGGCCTGCACGTGCAGGACGACGGCACTTTCGCGGCCGACTCCGGATTGAGCGTGTGGAACTCGAGCGAGCTCAGCACGCTGCTGAGCACCGCGCATTCGCACGGCACCAAGGTGGTGGTGACGATCATCCTGCAGGACTTCACGTCGGGCACACCGCACATGTGCGCCGGTCTGATGCACGGCAACACGACGGTGGCCAACATCGTGTCCGAGGTGAAAGCGAAGGGCGTCGATGGGGTGAACCTCGACTACGAGGGCCTCAACGGCAGCTGCGGCACCAACAACACTTCGTGGGCGCGCGACGATTTCACCAACTTCACGGCTCTGTTGCGCTCGAACCTTCCCGCCGGCTCGTACCTCTCGGTGGACACGTACGCGAGCTCGGCGACAGACCCGCTCGGCTTCTTCAACATCCCGGGTCTCAACTCATCCGTCGACTCGTTTTTCGTGATGGCTTACGACCTCGAGTATTCGAACTACGCGCGTGCGCCCGCCGGCTGCAGCAGCTTCTGCCTGGGTCCGACCGCGCCGCTCACCGGCTACTACTACAACGACACCTCGACCGCGAGCCAGTACGTCGCCACCGTGCCCGCGTCGAAAGTGATCCTCGGCGTGCCCTATTACGGCCGCAAGGCCTGCGTGTCGAGCGTGTCGCCGAACCAGTATCCGAACAGCAGCGTTGTCGCCGACAGCTACCTCGACGCATCGGGTGAGTCGACGTCTAACCTGGTCCAGCCCGGCTCATACGCGACCCATCGCGACGCCAACGACGGCGCGGGTCAGGAGCGCTGGGACACTTGGATCAACACCACGTTGAACTGCACGCGCGAGCTCTACTGGGACGACGCGGTGTCCCTCAGCCACAAATACGCGCTGGTCAATGCTGACAACCTGCGCGGCGTCGGCATCTGGACGCTGAACTATGGAGGCGGAGCTCCGGAGCTGTGGGGCGCGCTGAACACGTACTTCTTGTGCGCGGTCAACGTCAGCATCGCTGCGACCCAATCGACGACCGAGTTCAGCGTTCCGCTTTCGGCCGGCAGCTGCTCCACGAGCGTGTTTGAGATCCAGCAGTACGACAACACATCGAACCAGGGCTGGTTCCCGCTCAACGCGGTCGCGGCGACGAATGGCGCCGGCAGCGCGACCGCTGAAGGCTTCCAGGGACACCAGTACACGTTCCGGGTGCGCGCGCACTCCACCGGAGGTGTGGTCGGCGCGTGGTCGCAGGGAACAACAACCATCGCCACCACCGCCACGCTTTCGCATGCGTTCAAAGGTCTGTACACGCTCGATGCATGGGGTGGCGTGCATTCCGATACGAGCCCGCCCGTAAACGGAACCGCTTACTGGCCGGGCTGGAGCGTCGTGCGCGCGGCCCATGCGCAGCCGGGCGCCGGCTCACCACAGTCGGGCGCGGTGCTCGACAACTACGGCGGCCTGCATCCGTACGGCGCCCCGATCACCATCACCGGGAACGCGTACTGGGCGGGCTGGGACGTGGCGCGCGACTTCGCGTTCATGCCCGACGGCAGCGGCGGCTTCGTGCTCGACGCCTTCGGCGGCCTGCACCCGTTCCACGTCAACGGCAGCACGACCGCGCTGGCGGCGCAGGGTACGCCGTATTGGGCCGGCAAGGACCTCGCGCGTCGAGTGGTGATATTCGCTGACGGGACCGGCGGCTACATCCTCGACGCCTGGGGCGGTGTGCATCCCTTCGGGATCAACGCGCCTTCGCCGGTTCCGCCGTCGAAGATGGTGGGGAGCGGCTACTGGGCCGGATGGGACATCGCCCGCGATCTGGTCTTGATCCCGGGCGACGGCAACCACGCCGGCTACGTGCTGGACGGGTGGGGCGGGCTGCACCCCTTCCACCCGAGCAGCGACGGCAGCACGATGCCGCCCGCGATCACGACCGCGTACTGGGCCGGCCAGGACATTGCGCGCTGCGCGATCCTGCTGCCGGGTTCGGCGACGGCCGGATACACCCTTGACCTCGCGGGTGGCCTGCACCCGTTTGGTGGGGCCCCGGCGGTTCCGAGCTTCCCGTATTGGGCCGGCACCAATCTTGCCAAGGCCGTTTTCGGAGCCTGAGGGCGACCCGAGGTACTGGCTGATGAGTTGTCTTTAGGAATGGGACGCCGGATCGCCGTCCTGGCTGCCGTCGCCGCTCTTGTTCTTGCCCCTCCGACCGTGCTGGCCTTTGGCACAAGCGCGAAGGCGCCGGCCGCTCGGGCGACGGTGGCGCCGAAGGCGGTCGTCGCGCCGAAGGCGGTCGTGACCCCGAACGGCGCATGGACCACCTATCACCACGACAACGCCCACACGGGCTATGACCCGTCGGCGCCGGCCGCGACCTCGGTCTCACCGACGGTCGGTTGGACGCTGGCCACGCTCGATGGCGAGGTGTACGCGGAGCCGCTGATCTTCAACGGCGTCGTGTACGCGGCGACTTTGAACAACACCGTGTACGCGCTCAACCAGACCGACGGCACGGTGCTGTGGTCGAAGTCGATCGGCGCTCCGCAGACCAGCGGGTGGGTGTGCGGCAACATCCCCTCGTCGGGCATCCTCGGCACGCCGGTCATCGACCCGGTCGCGAACCGCATCTACGTCGCCGGAGAAATTGCCGGCTCGACACCGGCGTTTCATGTTCTCGGCCTCGACCTCGGCAACAGCGGCAACATCGTCATGGACGTCGCGATCACGGGTCCGAACACTCCGGCCGGTTTCGACTGGAAGATCCAGCAGCAGCGAGGAGCACTCGCTCTCGCCAACGCAACTGTGTACGTCCCCATCGGGGGCCGTGCCGGTGACTGCTTCGACAACGGCCTTCCATATTTCGGCTGGGTCATCGGCGTGCCGATCGGCGGCGGGCCGAATTATGTGTGGCGGACGCCATCGACGGCCGAGAGCGTGTGGGCCGCCGGCGGCATCATCGTCGACGACACCTCGCACAACGTTTTCTTCGCGACCGGCAACGCCATCCCGTGCGGAGGGTCTACATACAGCGACGCGATCGTCAGGCTGAGCCCGACATTGACGTCACCGACCCTCTTCGAGCCGCAAGACTGGCAATCCAACTGGTGCGGTCCCGACTCCGACCTCGGGTCGGCGAGCCCGGTGCTCATCAGCCCTACGCTGATGTTCACGGCCGGGAAGCATGGTGGCGGATTCCTTGTGAACCCCACCAACCTCGGCGGCGTCGACGGCCAGCTCTATCCGACGCCAGCGCCGGCCACATATGCGCAGGCGGACGTGTGCTTCGGCAACACCTCGGACGCGACGTTCGGCTCCTTCGCCTACCTCGCACCTTTCGTGTATGTCGAGTGCGAGGGCCGTGGCCTGGTGGCGCTGAACGTGAACACGTCAACTCCCTCATTCACTCCATGCAGCACGTCGTGCGGAGCGCCGAACTGGACCGCTGGCGGGTCTGCGACATTTGGACCGCCGATCGTCGCGGGCGGCGCGGTGTGGGTCGCGGACGGCAGCGGCCTGTACGCCTTCAACGCGACGACCGGCGCGCCGATCTATCACAGCGCGAGCTTCGGCATCAATCGCTTTGTGACACCGGCCGAGGCGGGCGGGCAGGTCTTGGTCCCGTCGCACACCGTGATCCGCTCTTTCTCGATCACACCCGGAGTGACCTTGACGCCGGCGAAGCTCGACTTCGGCGGGCAGGCGCCCACCACTACCTCCGCTGGACAAACGGTGACGCTGCACAACAACCAGGCCGTGACTTTGAACGTCACGACCGCAGCTATAACGGGCGCCAACTCGGGCGCATACGTGAAGGGAACCGACACCTGCACCGCGGCGGCGGTGGTGGCGGGCGGCACATGCACTGTGGCGGTTAGCTTCGCGCCGGCCACCTACGGTGGCATGCCAGCGACTTTGACCTTCACCGACAACGGCCCAGGCACCCCGCAGACAGTGTCGCTGAGCGGCACCGGCGCGCTCGACAACCAGACGCATCTGTACACGCTGGACGGCTACGGCGGGCTCCACGCCAACGGGACCGCAACGGCGATGAGCGCGTCGACGTACTGGGGTGGCTGGAACATCGCGCGCGGGGTGGCGCTGTTCCCTGATGGCACCGGCGGCTACGTGCTCGATGGTTACGGTGGCCTGCATCCGTTCGGCAGCGCGCCTCCAGCGCCGCAGTCGGCGTACTGGCAGGGCTTTGACATCGCTCGCGGTGTGGTGCTGGCTCCGTGGTCGACGAGCGCCGCGCCAGCGGGCTGGACGTTGGATGGCTATGGAGGCCTGCATCCGTTCGGCGGCGCGCCCGGGGTGAGCGGAGAAGCGTACTGGGGCGGGTGGGACATCGTTCGAGGCCTGGCCATCCTGCCCGACAGCACGCCAGGCGCGGTCGCCGGCTACACGCTCGATGGGTGGGGCGGAGTGCACCCGTTCGGCGGCGCGCCCGCGATCGGCAACGCGGCCTACTGGCCGGGGAGTGACTTGGCCCGGGGCATCACGCTGTCGCCCAACGCGAGCATGAGCAATGGCGCGGGTTGGACCGTGGACGCCTATGGCGGTGTTCATCCGTTCGGCACCGCCCCGGCCGTGGTGTCGTCCTCCTACTGGCCGGGATTTGACATTGCTCGCGGCATCCTGGCCTGGACTGGGGCCAACAGCGGCGGCGGATGGGTTTTCGACGGCTACGGGGGCCTGCACCCGTTTGGAGGGGCTCCTGCGGTCTCTGCGGGCGCCTACTGGGCCGGATGGGACATCGCGACGGGCTTCGCGGGGCCGGCGGCCAGCTCAGGCTCCCGCCGCCACACCTAAGGCCGCCCGATCCGGTAGAGGTCGTTCCAACCCGCCAATTCGCGGGGTGCCGATAGACTTCCCGTAAGTTTGATCACCGCTCGGGATTCTGGCTCGGCAACGCCCCTCAAGCTCAGTTCGGCGCCATCGTTTCCCGCCCTTCTTCTATACCTCGTTCTTGCCGTCGCTCTCTTCAGCTCCTCCTGGGTCAATCCGACCTATTTGTCGGTCGGCAGGGCGGGAGATCCAGAGCTGTTCATGTGGCTGCTCGCATGGGTTCCGTACTCGATAAGCCACTTGATGAATCCTCTGTTCACCAATTTCCTCATCTACCCACAGGGCGCGAACCTGATGTGGACGCTGATTCCTATTGTCCCTGGCTTGCTCCTGAGCCCAGTCATGATCTTGTTAGGACCTGTCGCGACATACAACGTCGTCATGACACTTGCGCTCGCGACCTCGGCGTGGTGCGCATACATCGCGATACATGCCTTGGTGGGCGACCGATTGGGCAGTGTGATCGGCGGCCTGATTTTCGGATTTTCGCCGTACATGCTGGCGCACTCGCTTGGCCATCCAAACCTTGTGATTGCTTTCACCCCGCCGGTCGCGCTGCTGATCCTCGCGGAGCTCTTCGCCTGGCAGCGCCGGCCCGCGTGGCAAGGTGGACTCGCCCTCGGCACACTTGCCGTTGCGCAATTGCTGACGACTCCCGAAATTCTTTTGACCACGGCATTTGTTGGGGCGCTGGGTGCATTGGCGCTGGTTGCCATCAGGCCACGGGAAGTAGGAAGCCGATTTCGGCATGCGCTCACGGGTTCGGCCATTGCCGCGCTCGTTTTCGTTCCGCTCGCGGCCCTTCCGCTCGCCTATCTGTTTTTCGGGCCACAGCACGTCCATGGCGTGGTGAGGCAGCCAGACACTTTCGTAACGGACTTGCTCAATTTCGTAGTGCCGACGCCCGTAATGCTGCTGGTCCCGAGCGGGCTCGCCGGCCTCAGCAATGCTTGGACTGGCGGCATCGCTGAGGCCAATGGCTACATAGGCGTTCCGCTCGTCGCTCTCCTCGGCTTGATTGCGATCTTCTGGCGTTCATCGCTCATCGTGCTGTGGTCCGCAATTCTTGGCGCTGCCATCGCTCTCCTCTCGCTCGGGCCTCACCTTCATCTTGGGGGCACGATCCACTTCCACATACCGCTGCCGTGGCTTCTGTTTCAGAAGGTGCCGTTGTTCGATAACGTGCTGCCCGCGCGCCTGATGCTGTTCTTCTATTTATGTGCCGGAAGTGCGGTTGCGATATTCGTGCGCGAGCTGAGGCTGCACGTCACGGGTTGGAAGATGTGGGCGGGCTGGGCATGGATCGGAATCTCGCTGTTGACACTCCTGCCGACCGTGCCTTGGCCGGCGACGCCAAACCCGGTGCCGGAATTTTTCTCCGGCCATTCGGTCGCTCGCATCCCTGAAGGATCCGTAGCCCTCGTGGCGCCGTTTCCGACCGCACCTGGATTTCAACCGGGGCCAGGGCAAGATTCAGCCAATAACGCGATGTTGTGGCAGTTGGCCTCGAACATGCGGTATCGGATGCCTGAGGGATCGCTGATCGTGCCGGACGTCAACGGCGTTGCCACCGGCGGCCGGCCACCGGCCAGCGCCACGCAGACGGCCATGATCGCGATCCAGAAAGGCGATACCGCCCCCCAGCTGACTGCGGATCTGAAAGGGGCCTTAACGGGTGACCTCCGTAGGTGGCAGGTCCGCACGGTCATCGTGGGGCCGATGTACAACCAGGCAGCGATGATCGACTTCTTTAAATCTCTCTTCGGCCGCGAGCCAGAGTCCGTAGGCGGCGTCCTGGTGTGGTGGGATATTCAGGCCTGAGTTGAAAAACAAGTCCGACCAGCGATCGCCTGTCGTACTCAAGGAGATTTATCGCCTCCGCTTCGAGGAAGCGGACATGGCAAGAAAGGAAGCGATCTGGCAAGAGCTCGGAAAGTACCTTCAGCGCTACGTTGATCCCACGGGCGGGGTGGTCGACATTGCTTGCGATGTCGGGTATTTCATCCGCAATGTCCGAGCATCGGAACGCTGGGCGACCGATATTCGTGATGTCGGGGGCGCCCTACCGCCAGACGTGCACTTCGTCCATGCAAGCGGACTGGAATTGGTCGACGCGATGCCGAACAACCATTTCGACCTGGCGTTCATGAGCAACTATCTGGAGCATCTGCCGTCGACCGAAGCCGTGGTCCAGCAGCTACGCGTCGCCTGGTCTCTGCTCAAGCCTGGAGGCCGTCTCTTGGTTCTACAGCCCAACATCCGCCTGATCGGCGGGTCTTACTGGGATTTCATCGATCATCAGACCGCCCTAACGGAAAAAAGCCTGGCCGAGGCGGGAGAGCTGGCCGGGTTCAAAACGAAGCAGATCGTCACCCGATTCATCCCGTACACGACGAAGAGCCGCTTTCCGCAGAACCGATTACTCGTGCGCGCATATCTTGCTTTTCCACCTGCATGGTGGCTATTCGGTAAGCAGACCCTTTATCTGGGCGAGAAGCCGGCCTGACGCCGATTCGCGTAAACCCGGCGTGCCGTCTCGAGGGCGAGAATCTGTCGGTGCCGATGCGTCCTGAGACGGCCATGATCTCGATGGCGATTGCATATCGTGAGAGGGGCGCCATCACGGGGCCCCTCTTCTTTTTCTAGACGGCTACAGAGTTTGAGAGCCTCTGGATCGTCTGCCTCAGGTCGGGTCCGATCATGAGGTACGCGCCGACCCCGAAAACCGCCGAACCGGCCACGTACGTGAGGATCGCGATCGGCAGCGAGTAGAGGCTTGTCAGATTGAGGACGATCCAAGATGGTCCATACGTGAGTGCGGCAAGACCAAGCACTTTTAGGACGTGGGCGTACCACGTCCGCGCCGGCGAGCCAAGGCATTCCCGGCATATCCGCGGGACCATGTAGGCGTACGCGACCACGTGGTAGAAGACCCACGAGAATCCGGCGCCCGCGATTCCGAATTGCAGGACCAGCAGGACCGTCACCGGCAGCACGATCACCAGCGCGTACAGGTTCAGGCGGGCCGCGATCTGCGGCTTGCCCATCGCCACCGAGAGCATGTAAGGGATGCTGATGGTCGCGTTCATCCAGCTACCGAGCGCCAGAAACGCGGTGGGCAGCAGGAGCCGCTGCGCCACACCGGCGTTGAACACGTATGTGTAAACCGGAACGGCAGCGAATGTGATGCCCGCGTAGAGCGGAAACGTTCCGTAACAAACAAGGTCCTGCAGCTTGCGGTACTGAGTCAGGAGCGACGGTCGGTCCCCGGTCGCAAAAAGGCTCGATAGGGAAGGAAAGGCGGCCTGCGCGACCGCGTTCGTCACCAGCGTGGCGCGGTTGACGGTGGAAGCTGCGAGTCCATAGAAGCCAAACTCCGCGATTGGCAGCAGTTTGCTCACGATCACCTGCGCGGCCTGCGTGTGCACGAGCGATAGGACGGAGATCACCATCATGTGGCCGGTGAAGCCGATGGTCCGCCGCACGACCTCGGACGAGTACGCCGGCCGCAAGGTGCTCCAGCCCACGAGATGGGCCGCGACCACTACGTAGGCGACGATGCCCAGGATCACGCTGGCCGAAATCCACCCCGCCACGACGTAGACGCCTGCGCCGCGGAGGATGAGCAGAAGGATTCCAGCCTGCTGGACCGCCGCGGTGCCGACGTCGATCGCGTTGTTCAGCGCCATCATCTGGCGGCCGCGGAACAGGCTGGTGTACAGGGCTTTCGGCAGAGCGACCAGCGTCGTTGCGCTCAGGAGCCGGAGTGTCGTCGCCGCCGTGCCGGCATCGAGCGATTTCAGGTTGACCCAGTGCGTGACGAGCAGCGGCGCCGTCAGCCAAATGACGACGACCAGCACCAGCCCGAGTCCCCAGTAGAGGAGCGTCGCCGTCCGGATCAGCGCCGTGACGTAGGCGCGATCCTTGTCGAAGAAGCTAGAAACCTCGCGCACGATCGTGGCCGAGATGCCGAGCTCGAGCGCGCTCGCGAGCACGGTCGTCAGCACCAAATTGAAGAAGATGATTCCGAACACGTCGTCGCCGAGCCGGCGAAATATGAACCGAACCGCGATCAGGCTCAGGATCAGGACCAGGCCCTGACCGGCAACGTTGTAGATGATGTTCCTGGTGAGCCGGGTCATCGCTGGGGAGTCATGACGCCTACTTGCGGCGCTTCGTCACTCTCTTTAGAAATCCGCCCGGGCAGTACGTGACCTTCAGCCGGTTGTAGTACGGATCGACCTCGAACTCGTCGTTGCGGTCGAGGAACTCCTGCACCGCTTGCCACGGGTTGTCTTTGTCCCAGTCGGGCGAGCCGCCGGGGGCGTCGGTCAGCACCTGCATCACGCCGTCGAAGACGACGAGATAGCTGTCGGGCGTGACCATCGGCGCGTACATCTCGAGCTCTTTGGCCACGTGGGCCGCGGAGTGGTTGGAGTCGAGCGCGACCAGCACTCGCTCGTCGGGCTGGATCATCTCGCGGAGCTGGTCTGCGGTGGCGGGATCGACCGAGCTTCCCTCAACAAGCGTGAAGCGCCGGCTCAGCGGGTGGCTTTGAAGCGCGAGGCGGTTGTACTTGCGAATCTCAACGTCGACGCCGATCACGCGACCCTTGCCGATGAGGTCGAGGATCGACGCATACAAGACGAGCGCGCCGCCATGCGCGACCCCGCACTCGATGACTACATCAGGCCTGACCTTCCAGATGAGCTCCTGCATCATCACGATGTCCTCGGGCGTCTGGATGATCGGGATCCCCAACCATGTGGGCTCGTAGCTGATCTTTTGCTGCCAGCCGGAACGCGTGAAGAGGTTCGAGAGCGCCGTGAATCCTTCCGGCGTATAGATGTCGAGCTCGCGCGAGCCGTTGGCTGAGTTGACCTTGATCTTTGGCTCGAGGCTGTTGTCGAAGAGTTCTGGAATCTGCCTCACGTGGCTCCTTTTTGAATTTGATCGAGTGCTGGCGATGGTAACAGGGTGTTCGAAAGTCGCGAAAACGGGAGTCATTTGTTAAAGTAGCCCGGCTGAGCTCGCCCTCCAGTCAAATATCCATGCCACGACTCAGAAACCTCGCGCTGGCCGCGATTCTTGTCGGTGTAGTCGTCTTGCCGGTGAACCAGCCGGTCGCTGCCGCTTTACGAGACACAAGCGCCGTTCAATCTCGCACAGTGACGTCGATTCACAAGCCGTCAACCACACGAGCGAGCGCAATCGCCACGAACCGGATGGTGGCCGGCAAGCCGGACCTGCAGCGCGAGGTGTTCGGGTTCGTCAACTCCATCAACCTCAACAACTGGACGACGTGGAACCTCAACCTGCTCAGCACGATCGCCTACTTCGGCATTGCGGTCAACAGCGGCGATGGCAACCTGGTTCAAAGCGACACCGGCTGGGCCAACTTTCACTCGTCGACCATGAGCAGCATGGTCGCCGCCGCCCACGTGCATGGCGTGCGCGTGATCGTGTCGCTCGACCTGCACGACTTCGCCTACAACTCGACCGGTCCCATGTGCCAGGGCCTGAATCCCGTGAACACTCCGCACACGATCCAACAGACCGCGGACCTGATCAACGCAGCCGGAATTGACGGAGTCAACATCGACTACGAAGGCACTCTCCAGTACTGCTTCACCAGCTCGACCACTCCCGGAGTGACCAATCGAGATTGGCTGACCCAGTTTGCCCACGACCTTCGCGCCGCGATGCCAGGCAAGTACATTGCCATCGATACGTTCTCCGGGTCCGCCGAGGACAACCAGGAGTTCTTCGACATCACGGGCTTGGCGCCTTACGTCGATTCCTTCTTCGTCATGGCCTACGACATGGATTACGCCAACGCTTCTGAGATTCCTTTGAACTGCAGCTCGTACTGCTCCAACCCGGTGTCGCCGCTGAACACGTATCGGTTCAACGTGACCAAGTCAGCGTCGCAGTACACGGCGCTCGTGCCGGCGAGCAAGGTGATCATGGGCCAGCCTCTATACGGGCGATGGGGTTGTGTCGCCTCGTCCAGCATTGCGCACCAAACAATTGCGAACCCGCAGACGACGACCTATGCCTACGCCTCGCAGCTCATCTACCAGCACGGGGTAAGCCAGGCCGCCGGGCATCGCGACCCAGGCGACGGCGTGAGCGAATGGGACACGTGGTGGGACTCTGACTTGAACTGCATCGGGCTGCAGTACTGGGATGACGTGCTGTCCCTGGGCGCGAAGTTCGACGCCATCAACCACTACAACCTCGGCGGCGTTGGCTTCTTTTCACTCGACTACGCAGGTGG
>Ga0209701_10001974_pt1 | contig 13353 bp, 16 predicted proteins | sample CZO8metaG_4_FD_188356 | JGI IMG/M metagenome (GOLD analysis project Ga0209701, IMG submission 188356) | Vadose zone soil microbial communities from the Eel River Critical Zone Observatory, Northern California, USA - CZOApr15con2H3.8 metaG... | ecosystem: Environmental > Terrestrial > Soil >...
TCCTTGTGGCCGCGGAGATCGAGTTCCCAGCGGACCTCACGCACGATGGCGGCGAAGTTGCCGCGGCGGGAGGCCGGGGTGTCGAGTCGGACGCCCCGCACGTCCGGGATCGCCTCGACCGCCAGCAGGGCCTCCGTCTTTTCGTCGTAATACGTGTCGACGAGGGCGATGCGGGGGATCTTCGCCTCGAGATACTTGTGGACCGCGGCGAAGGCCTCCCGCGGCCCGCCCATCACGATCACGAGGGCGTGGGGCATCGTCCCCATCGCGGGCGCGCCGAACAGCTCGGCTCCTAGAGGCGTCGTGATCGCGTCGACGCCTGCGATATAGACGGATCGCTCGATGAGAGGCGCGATCCCGGGATGCATCCTCCGCACGCCGAACGAGAGGACCTGTTTCCCGCCCGCGAGCTTTCGGATTCGGGCCGCCTTGGTCGATATGCCGCTGGCCTGGCAGACGAAGCCCAGGATCGGCGTCTCGAACAGGGCCCATTCTCCGTAGGGGCCTTCAAGAACCATGACGGGGACCGGGATGCCCCGGGGCGTCCTCGGGGGGAATAGGCTCCCCTCCGGGAGGGACCACAGGCTCACCGGTTTCCCTTGCAACAAGTGGACCGCTTCTTCGACGCCGCACAGGATGCCCCAGGGCCAGTCGTTCGGGAGATTGCCCGCTGTGATCTCCGCGACGACTTGGGTCCGGTCTTTTCCGGCCTTTTTCAGGATGTCCAGGGTCCGCTGGAAGTAGACGTCCGTCGTCTTACCCGCGCGGATCTCGTCTGCCGTGGCGATGAAGAAGTCTCGCTCCTGCGCACCCTTAGCCATCGTCCCTCAAGCCGCTACTTTTTGTGCGTATTAGAGCTTTTGTGCAGAACCCTGCAGCTCACGCACCTCTCCGGTCCAATTCATTCTGCACAAGGGCAATCGCGTGATCCGCATGGAGGGCGACCGGACCGAGGCCGACGACGAGAGCCCCGCGGTCCGTCAGGAGCCGTTCCTCCTCCGCGAGCAGTTCTTGGTTGTCCGAGAGCACGAACGTCGCGTCCGCGGGCAGGCTGGCCACGCGGATGTCTTTTCCGCCTTCCTTCAACAAGACAAACGTCGGCCCAAGGCGATCAAGGGCTTCCGCGAAGGTCGCGATAGATCCGTAGACTCCCGGGGATGATTCGCCCTCCACCCGGGAGACATCCACGAGGGCGCGCCGGATCAAGGCGGCATTGGAACGGATGTCCGGCTGGTAGGACTTCAGCCGAAAGCCGACGAGTCGCACGAAACGCGGAGGGGTCGGTGGTCCAAGGAGCAGCAGACCGACCTCGGCGTCTCGGCGGAGATCATGGGCCAACAGGAGTGCGGCGTTCGCGGCATTAAGCAAGATGTCCATCCGGCCAGCTCCTCCGGCAAGGTCGTCGAGCGAAAACCGCGGGTCCGTGGAGGCCCGATGTCCGACCACGAAGAAGCGGCGCACGGGAGGTCGAACGTCCTCGCGTCCTTAAGGATTCGGCGGAACCTTGGGACATTTATTTATTTGAGTGGATAATTCAGCTTGACTCGAAGGTTTCGAGGCCAGATAGAGACTTGAGCGCCTCGCGGTGGAAGGGAACCAGCGGCAGACGAAGGGCTTCACCAATCGGGATCCAGCGAATCCGCTCGCCACCTCGAAGTCGTCCCGCCGGAGACCCTCGGTAGATGACTCCGGACCACCTTCGGTGGGAAAACTTCCGGTCCACGGTGGACCAGGCGTCCCCGATCCGAACCTCGCGTCCGGCCTGCTGCCGGACGAGGGCGATCAAGGACTTTCGCTGCGAGCCTCTCGATGGAATCTCTCCGCCCGGAAGCGCCCACAGCCCTCCGAGGAGGCCACCCGATTCGCGGCGGATGAGCAGAACACGGCCTTTCGATTCGATGAGGGCGAACGCGACCGGGACGACGCGGACCGGTTTCCGAGATGCGGCCTTCGGAATTTCCCGCTCCTCTCCCGCGGCCCGGGCGAGACATTGTGCTTCCAGCGGACACCGATCGCAAGCCGGAGAGGCCGGAGTGCAGACGGTCGCTCCGAGTTCCATGAGCCCCTGATTGAATTGGCCGGGAACTTCGCGAGACACGAGGCGAACGGCAAGTTCGGCGATCCGCCGTCGGGTCGCGCTCTTCGAGACGTCCTCGCGAATGCGGAACAACCGCGCGATCACGCGGGTGACGTTCCCGTCGACCGCGGGGACGGGGATGCCGAACGCGATGCTCGCGACCGCGCCGGCCGTGTACGTACCCATGCCTGGAAGGGCGCAGAGCGCCTCGAAGGTCGAAGGCACCTCTCCTCCATGCCGCTCGACGATCGCACGAGCCGCGGCATGCAGGTTCCGCGCCCGCCTGTAGAAGCCCAAGCCTTCCCACACCGCGAGCACGTCGTCGATGGAAGCGGTCGCAAGATCGTGGACCGTTGGGAATCGCTCGAGGAAACGTTCGTAGTAGGGGAGGCCGCTCGCAATCCGTGTCCGCTGAAGGAGGTACTCGGCCACGAGGATGCGATACGGATCCCGAGTCCTCCTCCAGGGAAGGTCGCGGCGGTTCGTTTCGTACCACGCAAGCAAACGTCTTCGGACATCGTCCGGAGAGGGATCGCCCACGGATCCGACCCATGCGGGGCTGCCTACATCAGTGAATCGGACCGAGCGGTCGGATCCGCCTGCGGTTCGCAGCAACCTTAAACAAGGTTGCTTTTCTCTGTTGTGCCCACGGACCGAGTGCGGTGCCCCGCTTCATTTGAAAATCTCCCCCGTCTCACGACTCCAGAACAGGAGGTCCAACGCGGCCATCGAAATCCCGACGTCCTCGGAGAAAGATTCCATCCGCGCCTCTATCCGGAGGTATCGTTTAGGTGTGAGCGACTCGGGCATTCGTTGGATCACGCCGTGTCGTCGGAGGTTTCTCAGGATGTGTCGATCGAGAATTCCTAGGCCATCTCCTCGGCCGATGTTCCGTAGGAAGTGACTCGCCTCCTTCCATCCAAGCCCATCGATCTCACGGACGAGCCATGCCCGCGTGGCCTTCGCGTCCCCGAGGCCTTCCAAGGATTTGCGGAGCTTGGGGCCTTCGGGGGGAAAGAAGCGTTCCCGCGCCCGCACGATGTAGGCCGCCTTGTGATTGTGGAACCGGATCCGCGGCCGCAAGAATGCCGCGACCTCGCGGGGCTGACCGGCCCAGAGCAAATCGTCGACCGCGAGGGCCTTCACCGCTGCATCGGCGGCACGGGCCTTCGTCTGAATCGCGAGGAGGCAGAAACACAGTTCCTCGAAGAGACGTTCGTCGTTGCGCGAGCCGACCCGACGGAACTCCGCAAGCCGCGCCGCGATCTGGTCCTCCTTCGCTGCGTACTCGGATCGAAGGGGCGCGAGGTCTCGGTAACCCGACACGAGTACGAATTGGAACGCAGTGGATAAGACTGTTCAGCGCCGGCCTTCCTCAGGCAGCGCCTGTCAGGTCCGGGACCACGCGACGTTTAAATAACGGAGTCCGCTACGAGACGACCATGTCACTTCTGTATTCGTTGGCCCGTGCGCTCGACCGGATTTCTCCCGCTCCGATCGCCTATGCCCACTGCGATATCCCGTGCGGGATTTACGACCCACACCATGCCCAACTGGCGGCGCACACGGTCATCCGGATGATCGACCTGATCAACCAGCTCGAGAAGCCCGGACCGAACGCGACGCCCGAGCAACGGCAGGAGTACACGGCGAAGCTCGCCCGGTACGTCCTCGTGAAGGAGCAGCACGCCGAAATCGCGAAGAACGAGCTGCGCATCCTCTGGGGCGACTACTTCAAGCCGGACCATGTGAAGACGTTCCCGGAACTGCATGATCTCGTCTGGAAGACCCTCAAGTCGGCCTCTAAGGCCCGCCAGGAAATCAACCTCCCAGCCGCCGAGGACCTCCTCAAGGGGACGAACGACATCGCGTCGATCTTCTGGAAGACCAAGGGACTCGAGACGATCACCACGAAGGCGCCCTACCCGACGGAACGCCAGACGGTCTACCCCCGAATGAAGTGAGGCGGCCCGTCGATCACCGATGTTCCCGTTCCGCCGCTTCCGCGTCGAGGACGAGAGCATGCGGCCCACTCTCGAGCCGGGCGATTACGTGCTCGTGAATCGCTGGGCCTACCGAACGCGAGCTCCCGTGCCCGGAGACCTGGTGGTCGTGGAAGACCCCGAGGTACCGACCCGGTTCCTCGTGAAGCGCGTATCCGAGACGCTCGGCATGCGAGAAGTCCGCGTCACGGGCGACAATGAGGTCGCCAGCCGCGACAGCAGGACCTTCGGGCCGGTGGCCCGCGAGCGAATCGTCGGAAAAGTGTGGTTGCGCCTGAGACGTTAGTGAGGCCTAATCCCACTTCTCGAACCGCACGTAGGCGAAGCCGAGGCGCTTGCAGAGGTTGTTCACGTCCTCGACCATGTCGTGCAGCCCGCAGATGAAGACCTGTTTGTTCCCGTAGTCCTTGATCTCGTTCTCCAGGATCTTCTGGACGTACCCGACGCGGCCCTTCCAGGTCGGCGTCTCGGGCCGCGAGATCGTCGGGTAGAAGTGGAAGTTCTTGTGCTCCCGTTCCCACTTCTCGACCAGATCTCGGTAGATGAGGTCGTGGACGTACCGCACGCCGAAGATCATGTGGAACTGTCGGCCGGCGTCCAGGCCCTGCTCCCAGATGTGGCCCATCATCGCGATGAAGGGGGCAATCCCGGTCCCCGTCGAGACGAACACGGTGTCGTACGGAATCGGCTCCTGCATGACGAAACGGCCGAGCGGGCCGATCGTCTGGAGCTTCGTGCCGGGTGGCACGTGGTGGAGGTAGTTCGACATGAACCCTCCCTCGACGACCTTGATGCAGAGTTCTAGGTAGGCCTTGTTCTCTGGCCAGGAGGCGATCGAGTACGGCCGGGAGATTCGTTTCCCGTCCTTCTCCGCGAAGGTCGAGATGAACTGCCCCGGCTCGAAGTCGAAGACGGGTTCGTTCTCGAACGTGAACCGGATCAGGTACGTCTCCGGATACCTGGGCGCGATGTCGAAAACTTCCTTCACGATCGCGGTGTGCTTCCCGGACCGGAACTTCACCGGCGCCTCATGGATCACGGCTTTCTGGGGCGCCGCGGCCCTCGAGGGAGCGGTTTCCCGAATCATGATAAGGCGGGCACCCTACAGCCCGATTTAAACATTGTCCTGAGATTGGCAGAAATGCGCATTAGGGTATTTTTCGCCTCGAAATCTCGCGCACTTCGCCAGGCTATTTGTCCGCGGATTTCCCGAGGAACACGCGGCTGTACAGCAGCCCCGCGACGACGGCGCCGAGGAACGGTCCGATCCAATACACGTACCAATTGTCGAAGAATTGCGAGACCACCGCGGGGCCGAACCAGCGAGCCGGATTCATCGCGGCCCCCGTGAGCGGCCCGCCCATCATGATGTCGATCGCGATCGTGAGCCCGATGGCGAAGCCTCCGACCGCATTGAAGGTCCCCTTGGGATCGATCCCCGTGCCAAACACGACGGTGACGAGGAGGAATGTGAGGAGCGCCTCGATGAGAATCCCGCCTATCGGAGTCACGTTCCACGAACCGCTGGGGGCCAACGGAAGGCCGCTTCCGAGGGTGGGCGTTCCCAAATGAGTCGGCTGCCACGCGCCCGATGGAAAGATCACGAAGAGCCCGAGCGCCGCCGCGAGAGCTCCGAGCAACTGGGATCCCCAGTAAAGGACCGCGAGGCGCGCGCTGATCTGGCGGCCGGCGAGGGCGCCCAGGGTCACGGCCGGATTGAAGTGACCTCCCGAAATCCGACCGAGGGCCGAGACCATGACGCCGATCGCGAGACCGTGGGCGAATGCGACGAGGAGGAGATCCCCTCCTCCCAGCGAAATGATCGACCCGGCTCCGATGAAAATCAGCGTGAAGGCGCCGATGAATTCCGCGATGGCTTTCCGCCAGGCCTCAATCGCCACCTCCCGCCTCCGCCCGCGGCGAATCGACCGACCGTATTTGTAGTTTTTCTGCCGGTCCGGGCCGGACCCATCACGCGATGTACGAGGCCGCGCCGCGGTCGAAGCCGCGCACGAACTCGAGGTTCAATTCAGCCGGCTGCCATGCGGCGTCCGGGAAGACGAGGTTCGGGAAGAACCGGGTCGTGTCCCCCGAGATCTGCGTGACGACGTGGTTGCCGCCGAAGAGCGTCTCGAGGATCCGATGCGATTCCTCTCGGCACACACGCTCGTCGATGAACCCGAGGGAGTGCAGGTATTCGTGGAGGAGGACATAGAACGCATAGGGCTTGTACAGTCCCGGGTTTGTCTCCTGGATCCGGAGGAGAGGGACCTTGTTCATCACGATGACGTTGCTCGCGACCGGGTAGAAGGCTCCGAGGAACCCTTGTGGATGATTGCCGAGATCCGCGAGGGCGAGCATGAGTCCTGCGCGAGTCCGTCCCAGGACCGCTTCGACGGCTCGCTTCACGAGCTCGAAGACGTCGGAAAGGTTCTTGGCTTCGTCGAGTTTGCGCGCGAAATCCATTGTCAATTCTAGCGCCTCGGTCGCTCTTAAGACATTGCCCGAAGGAATCAATCGGGTTGGCGACTCGCTCGGAGTGTCGACCCGCGACCGATGAATACCACGCGTGGGAACGTGCCTGAAACATTTATCTGGCCAGGGACTGTCGACGCATTCGCGAAGGCCCACCGGCCTCCCGAGGTCCCTCCTCCCCATGGCCCTTCCCTCTCCGTATGCCGCTCGGTCGATCTCGCAGGTCCCGCGGTCCCTCCCGTTCGGATGGGGCGCCGTCACGGTGCTCCTCGTCGGCGCCATCTTCACGATCGTGGGCATCGTGATCATCCTCTACGCGTTCTTCGGATTCCTCCTGGGCACCATCGGCGCCGCGACGAGCTCTTCTTTCTCCGTCATGTCGTTCTTCCAGTCGTTCTTCGGCGCGATTATCCTGTTCGTCATCGGAGGAGTCCTCGCTGGCATCGGCGGATGGCTCGTCCGCCTCTGGTGGATCTTCCTACTCGTCGGCGCCGTCACCGGGAGCGCAGCCAACACGGCCCAAGGGCGCGAAGCCGCGCGGACATCGGAAGTCCGGGTGCGTTGCCAGAGTTGCGGCCGCCTGAATCCTGAATTCGTTAAGTTCTGCATGTCGTGCGGCAAACCCGTGTGACCGCGAGTCTCGTGGCGTCCGGCGCGGAATCTATTTGAGCCAAAGGCGGGGTTCGCGCGGACCGATGGCGTTCCTCCTGCGGTTCGCCCGGCAGTGGGTCGCGGGGGAGGGGATGGAGGACGCGCTTCGCGTCGCGGCCCAGGCGAACGCTCGCGGGATCGATGCGCTCGTGAATCACCTCGGCGAGCACTATCGGGAAAAGGGGCCCGTCGAGGCGACGACCCGGGAGTATCTGGGTCTCGTGGCCGCGATGTCGGAGCGAGGGATCCGGGGGACCGTGAGCCTCAAACCGACACAGTTCGGCGTCCTGATCGACAAGGCCTACGCCTTCTCGCAGATGCTCCCCGTCCTCGATCTGACGAAGGCGCAAGGTCGCCCGCTCTGGTTGGACATGGAGCACGCCGAGACGACGGACGCCACGATCTGGATCGGCGAACGGCTCGTCGAACGCGACGATCGGGTCGGCCTCTGCGTGCAGGCGAATCTGAAGCGCACGGCCGAAGACATCGACCGACTCCTCGAACGGGGGACGCGGATTCGACTCGTCAAGGGAGCCTACAAGGAAAATCCGGAGATCGCGTACCTTCGCCGGGCGGACATCGACCGGGCCTACCTCGCGCACCTCGAGACCTTGTTCCTGCGAGGTCGGGACTTCGCGGTCGGGACCCATGACGGGCGCATGATCGAGCGCGCGCTCGAACTCTCGCGGGAGCATGCCACGCCGTTCGAGTTCGCCATGTTGCAGGGAGTCCGGGATTCGCTGAAGACCGAGCTGGTCCGGCAGGGGCACCGCGTCTCCGAGTACATCCCGTACGGCCCGAATTGGTTGCCGTACTTCAGTCGCCGTCTGCGGGAGCGGCCGCGGAATATCCTGACCATGGTGCGCTCCTTCGTCGGAAGTTGAAACCTCTATCTCCTCCGCCGCGGTTCTACGTCCGTGGATCGGCGGGCCTTCCTCCGAACGATGCGAATCCTTGAGTCCCGCTATCCCGTGAAGGCCTGGACGAAAGGGATGACGCCGTTCGAGGTCCTGATCTCGACGGTCCTGTCCCAGAGTACGACGGTGGCCAATGAACGTCGCGGCCTCGCAGACCTGCGCCGCCGCGTGGGAGCAATCGCGCCGGAGAGACTCGCGGTCACCTCGGAGGATGAAATCGCTCGCGGCATCTGGCATGCCGGCCTCGCGCGCCAGAAGGCCCCGCGAATCCGCGCGATCGCCCAGGCCGTCCGGGATCGCTGGGACGGTCACTTGGAGCAAGTCTTCGGGTTGCCGACGGACCAGGCGAGACAGGAACTCATGACCCTCCCGGGTGTCGGTCCGAAGACCGCGGACGTCGTGCTCGCGATGGCCGGAGGCCATCCGACCTTCCCCGTCGACACGCACATCGCGAGGATCGCGCACCGCTGGAACCTGATCCGCCGCAGGGACTACGAATCAATCCGTGCGGCGCTCGAACGGTGGACTCCTCCGGAAAAGCGGGTGGCGTGGCACCTCGCCATCATCGCTCATGGTCGGACCCTTTGCACGGCGCGGAACCCGCGCTGCCCCGAGTGCCCCGTCCGTCGGGATTGCGATTGGTACCGGCACTCGCAGATCCGAAGACGCCCACGTGGGCGGCGGCGCGCGTCTTCGCCAAAAGGTTAAGAGCGTTCGGGATGTAGCGCGCGAAGAGCGTCCACCGTGTCCCTCTCCGACTATGTCCAGCTGATGAAACTCCGGATCGATGCGTTGCTCCTCCTCGTCGCGACCTCGGGTTACATCGCCACGTCGGGGATCCGCATCGACGTGGTCCGTCTCTCCCTCCTGATCCTCGCGGGGTTCCTCGGGGCCGCCGGAGCGAGCGCGACGAACCACTACCTGGACCGCGACCTGGATTCCCTCATGTTTAGGACGAGGGCCCGACCGCTCCCGCAGCACCGGATCCAGCCCCCCGCGCACGCCCTCGAATTCGGCCTCGCCCTCGTCTTCGCGGGCCTCGTCATCGCGGGCGTCGGGATCAACCTCCTGACCGCGGCGATGATCGGCCTGGGCTTCGTCGTCTACATCGGCGTCTATACGCTCGGCCTCAAGCGCTCCCACGTCAGCAACATCGTGATCGGCGGATTCGCCGGGTCGTGTCCGGCCCTCGCCGGCTCCGCGGCGGCCGCGAACGCGATCAGCCTCCCCGCGGTCCTCATCGCCCTCCTCGTGTTCCTCTGGACCCCGGGACACTTCTGGGCCCTCGCGTACCGGAGCCGCGAGGACTACCGGCGTGCGGGCCTCCCGATGCTCCCCGCGGTCTCGGACGAACGAACCTCGGTCCGCGCGATCACGATATCCTCGACCATCGTCGCGTTCGCGAGCGTCGCCTTCGTGTTCACGTCGGCCTTCGACGCCCTGTACCTTGGCGTCGCGGTCGTCGCGGGGGCGATCCTGCTCGTATTCACCGCGAAATTCCTGATCATCCCGAGCGCGGAAAACGCCTGGGCCGGATACCGGTTCTCCGGAATCTACCTGACCCTCCTCCTGGTCGGCATGATGGCGGACGCCATCGTCCGGATCCCCGTATGATTCGCGGGACGAGCCGCACGACCTTTAGCTTTAATAATGGTCTTTCCTTAGTATCTGCCACACCCGAAGGGTAGGCGGCCGGAACGTGGCTTTCTCGCGAGGGTTCCATCGCGCTCTCGAATTCGATCGTTGCGGGTGAGGATCCTTGAGGCGTTCGAATCCGACCGGGGGAACCCCATGAAGGCGGATCTCGCGACCCCGAAGATCGACCGCGGTCTCGAGGACGTGTATGTGAAGGAGACGTCGATCTGCTTCATCGACGGTCAGCGCGGGCGCCTCCTGTATCGAGGGTACGACATCCGGGACCTCGCGAAGCGCTCCTCGTTCGAGGAGACGACCTTCCTCCTCCTCCAGGGCCACCTTCCCAATCGGGCGGAACTCGAGAAGTGGAGGGCGGACCTCGCGGCATCCCGGACCCTTCCCCCCTCGGTCCTGAAGCTCCTTCACTCGATGCCCGATCACGCGCCGCCGATGGACGTCCTGCGGACGGCCGTCTCCTACATGAGCGACTTCGATCCGGAGCGGGACGATTCCAATAAAGCCGCGAACACGCGGAAGGCGCTGCGGCTCACCGCCCAACTCGCCACGGTCGTAGCCACGTACGATCGGATCCGGAAGGGTCAACGGACCCTCCGGCCGGACCCGCGGTTGGGCCACGCCGAGGACTTTCTCCGGCTGATCACCGGCAAGCGGCCCGAGCCCAAGCACGCTCGGATCATGGACGCGACCCTGGTCCTCTACGCGGACCACGGGATGAACGCCTCGACGTTCGGGGCGACCGTCGCCGCTTCCACCCTGGCGGACCTTCACAGCACGGTCGTCGCCGCGATTGCGACGCTCAAAGGTCCCATGCACGGCGGCGCGATCGAGGGGGCCCTGAACATGGTGGAGACCATCGGGACGCCCGAGCGGGCCGCCGAATTCACGCGGAACGCGCTGCGAAACAAGGAGAAGATCCCCGGGTTCGGCCACCGTGTCTACAAGACGTACGACCCGAGGGCCCTGATCCTGAAGGAGTATGCACGCGAACTCGCGGAACTCCAAGGGGACGACACGTACTTCCGGATCGGGACGACCATCGAGGAGACCGTCGTCCGGGAGCTCGCCTCGAAACGCGTCTTCCCGAACGTGGACTTCTACTCCGGCCAGGTGTTCCACAGCCTGGGCATCCCGACGGACCTCTTCACGCCCGTCTTCGCACTCTCGCGAGTCGCGGGCTGGACCGCCCACGTCATCGAGTACTGGGAGGACAATCGGCTCCTGAGACCCCTGGACTGGTACGTCGGCCCGAAGGACCTCGAGTACGTTCCCCTCGACGAAAGGGAATGAGGTGCGGAGATGCCTTCGGAGCGCCTCGTCCTGAGACCTCCGGAGCGGGGGCACAAGATCCTCATCTCCGAGGCCGGCCTCCGGGTCCCCGACGACCCCATCATCCCGCTGATCGAAGGGGACGGGATCGGTCCGGAGGTCGTCCGCGCGGCCGTGCGGGCCGTCGACGAGGCCGTCGAGGTGTCGTCCGGCGGCCGCCGGAAGATCGCCTGGTATCCCGTGCCCGCGGGCGAGAAGGCGATGTTCCAGTACGGGGAGATGCTCCCCGAGGCGACTCTCGCGGCGATCCGAGAGTACGTCGTCGCCCTCAAAGGCCCCATGACGACCCCGGTGGGCGGCGGGTTCCGATCCCTCAATGTCACGATCCGGAAGACCCTCGACCTGTACGCGAACATGAGGCCGATCTCCTGGATCCCGGGCATCCCGAGTCCCGTGACCCACCCGGAACGGCTCGACATCGTCATCTTCCGCGAGGGCACGGAGGACGTGTACGCGGGCATCGAGTGGGAGGAGGGATCCGCCGAGGCGCGGCGGATGATCGAGATCCTCGAGAAGGAGTTCAAGACCCGAATCCGGCCCGACAGCGGGATCGGGGTGAAGCCGATCAGCGAGACGGGTTCCAAGCGCCTGGTGCGCAAGGCGATCCGGTACGCGATCCAGAACGGCCGGAAGTCCGTGACCCTCGTGCACAAGGGAAACATCATGAAGTTCACCGAGGGTGCCTTCCGGGCCTGGGGGTACGAGGTCGCCGCGGACGAGTTCGGGGATTACACGATCTCCTGGGACGAGACGGTCCGCAAGTACGATGGCAAGGCTCCCGCGGATCGGATCCTGATCAAGGACGTCATCGCGGACAACATGTTCCAGCAGCTCCTGACCCGCCCGGAGGAGTACGACATCCTCGCGACGACGAACCTGAATGGCGACTACCTCAGCGATGCCGCGGCCGGGCAGATCGGGGGCATCGGCGTCGCGGCAGGCGGGAACCTGGGCGACGCGCATGGCGTGTTCGAGCCGGTTCACGGGAGCGTGCCCAAGTATGCCGGCATGGACAAAGTGAACCCGACCGCGGAGATCCTCGCGGGCGGCCTGATGCTCGATTATCTCGGGTGGAAGGAGGCGGCCAACCGGCTCCGCGATGCCATCCGGAAGGTGATCGCCTCCAAACTCATCACGTACGACCTCGCACGCCAGCTTCCGGAGGCGAAGCAGGTCGCCACGTCCGTCTTCGCGCAGGCCGTCGTCGACGCGATCCACGGGGCTCCGCGGTGACCGCGCGCGAGGGCCACGCGTCTCGGACAAAACTCGAGGCTGCGGCGTGCGATGCGATGGCGCGGCGCAAGATCCCGCACGAGCACCGATCCCTCCGGTTCCGCGTGCTCGATGAGACCGGTGGCCACGCGAAATACTCGCCCGCGATCGTCGCCCGCCGCGGGGCGATCCTCTTCCTGGTCGAGCCTCTGGGCACACCGTCCCGGGCGGTCCTCGAGCGCCTGACCCGGTTCCTCGAGCAACACTCGCCCGAGATCGTCTTGGTCGTCATCGCCCCGGATGCGAAGGTCTCGAAGATCCCGATCGAGGCGTACGACGAAATTTATCCGGAGTCGAGGCTGGCGGACCTCGTGCAGCGGATCCGAGACCAAGATCCCGAAGGGCTGATCCCGCCGTTCGAGAAGCCGCGACCCGCGGGTTGATGAGGGAGCCGGCCTTCTCAAGGGAGCGCATGGTCCTGAGCGCCGTCGAGGCGGTGGCGGCGACCGTCTTCCTCGCCGTTTGCCTATCGATCTTCGGGCGGAAGATGTACCTCCGCCTCCGCTACTTGTTCCTTGCCAAGGGACGCGAACGCCGGTGGGACCACATCCCGACCCGAATCAAGAATTTCGTCGTCTACGGGATCTTCCAGCGGAAAGTCGCGAGGGAATGGTACGCGGGGGTCCTCCATTCGTTCATCTTCTGGGCGTTCGTGATCCTCGGAGCCAGCGTCGTCGAGATCACGGCCCAAGCATACGCGCCGGGCTGGACCGTTCCGACGCCCACGGTCGCCGGCTTCTCCCTGAACGGTCCGCTGTACCTGGCGGAGGAGATCATCGCGGTCCTCGGGGCCCTCGGGGTCGGGATGGCCCTCTACCGACGGTATGTGATCCGCCCGCAGAAGCTCATGCACGAGGGCATGCGCGACGCCACGATCGTCCTCCTGTTCATCCTCGGGATCGTGACCTCGCTCCTGTTCTTCAACGCGGCCGATGTCGCCCTCGGGACCGCGGCGGCCCCCGGGTGGAAGCCCGTG
>Ga0209701_10001976_pt1 | contig 13352 bp, 9 predicted proteins | sample CZO8metaG_4_FD_188356 | JGI IMG/M metagenome (GOLD analysis project Ga0209701, IMG submission 188356) | Vadose zone soil microbial communities from the Eel River Critical Zone Observatory, Northern California, USA - CZOApr15con2H3.8 metaG... | ecosystem: Environmental > Terrestrial > Soil >...
CAGCTTGCCGATGAGCGAGAATAGCGGCAAGTACATGGAAATGACCACGCCGCCGACGATCACGCCTAAAAAGACGATCATGATGGGTTCGAGGGCAGTCAGCAGGTCCTTCACAGCCGCGTCCACTTCTTCCTCGTAGAAATCGGCGATCTTCTGAAGCATGGCATCCATTGCACCCGTCTGTTCGCCGACGGCGATCATCTGTGTAACCATGCCGGGAAACACTTCGGCTTCCTTCAAGGGCTCCGTGAGCGACTTGCCTTCTTCGAGCGACTTTCTCACCTGCTGTAAAGCCTTCTCGACCACCGCATTACCGGCGGTCTTGGCGGTGATGTCGAGACCCTCGAGAATGGGCACGCCGCTGGAGATCAGCGTGCCGAGCGTCCGCGTAAAACGCGCTACGGCGATCTTTCTCATCAGAATGCCAACGATCGGCAGCTTCAGGACAATGGTGTCGAGTATGAACCGGCCTTGCCGAGTGCCATACCAGATCTTCAAGCCAAAGAGTGCGCCCACAATGGCCACAAGGAAGAGAAGACCAAAAATGCTGCCAACGAAATTGCTCATGGCTATGACGATTTTCGTCGGCAGCGGCAGATCCACGCCGAGGCCGGCGAACAAAGTTGCGAAAATCGGCACCACTTTCCAAAGCAACAGAGTGATGACACCGGCAGCGACAGTTATCACGCCCACTGGATAGACGAGAGCCGACTTGACGGCGCGCTGCAGTTTGACGTTCTTTTCGATGTAAGACGAAAGACGCTGGAGAATGGTATCCAGAATACCGCCCGTCTCACCGGCCTCAACCATGTTGACGTACAGGGCGTCGAAGACTTTTGGCGAGCTGCGCATCGCCGCCGAGAGGGTCGCGCCGCCCTCGACCTGACTGCGCGTTCCGGTCAGGACCTTCTGAAAGACCTTGTTCTCCTGCTGGCCCGCCAGAATCTCAAGACATTGTACCAGCGGCAGACCGGCATCGATCATGACCGAGAACTGTCGCGTGAAGATCGCGAGCTCCTTGGCCTTCACGCCGCCACCGAAAGTGGGCACGCTGAATTCCTTGCCCTTTTCGGTCATTTTCGTGGCGGTGATTTGCTGCCGCTTCAGCAGGCTCGCCAGCTCAGTCTTGTTGGACGCGGTCATTACTCCGCTGACGCTGGAGCCTGAGCGGCTGGTTCCTTGGTATTTATAGTCCGGCATTTGATTGCCTCCTCACTCCTTCGATCTCTTCGGCATATGGCCTTTCAGCCAAAATCCAATCTCCTAGCGTTTGCTGACCACGGGAGCCTTGGCCCCGTTGCCTGGCGTCGTCACTCCACGGTTGATCATGTCCTGCAATTCATCGGGATTCGAGGAACGCGAAATCGCCATGTCCAGCGTAATCAGTTTAGAAAAATAGGCGTTCGCGAGACCCTGGTTAAAGGTCTGCATCCCGGTCTGCCCGGTCCCTGTCTGCATCGCGGAGTAGATCTGGTGAATCTTATCCTCGCGGACCAGGTTGCGGATGGCCGGCGTCGGAATGAGGACTTCCATGATCATGGCGCGGCCGCGTCCATCGGCGCGCGGCAGAAGCGCCTGACAAAGAATTCCCTCGAGCACCATGGAAAGCTGGGCACGAATCTGTGGCTGCTGGTGCGAAGGAAAAACGTCAATAATACGATTGATTGTGGAAGACGCCGAATTGGTGTGCAGGGTGGCAAAAGTCAAGTGGCCGGTTTCGGCGATGCGCAGGGCGGATTCGATGGTCTCGAGGTCGCGCATTTCGCCGATGAGTACGACGTCGGGGTCTTCACGAAGAGCGGCGCGAAGCGAATTCGCAAACGAATGAGTGTCCGCGTGAACTTCGCGCTGGTTCACAAGGCACTTCTTATGATTGTGAAGAAACTCGATGGGATCCTCGATGGTAATCATGTGCTCTTCACGCTCGTTATTGACCTTGTCGAGCATGGCAGCGAGGGTGGTCGATTTACCGGAGCCCGTTGGTCCGGTCACCAGAACCAGTCCACGTGGTTTGTCGCACAAGCCTTTCACGATTTGCGGCAACCCGAGTGCGTCAAAGCCCTTGATTTCCCAGGGAATCGTGCGGAAGACGGCACCGACGGCGCCCCGCTGATTGAAGACGTTGCCGCGAAAGCGGGCCAGGTTCTTTAAACCGAAGGAGAAGTCCAGCTCCAGGTTTTCCTCGAAGCGGTGCTTCTGCGCATCGGTCAGAACGCTATACGCAAGTGATTTGGTATCCGCCGCCGTCAGGGGTGGCATATCAAGAGGCCGGAGCCGCCCGTGCACGCGTACACGGGGCGCGCTATTCGTGGTGATGTGGAGGTCGCTGCCCCCCATCTCGATCATCTTCTTTAGTAGTTCACTCAGCGTGATGCCAGCCATCCGTCACCCTCAATTCTATAAAACCGTTTCGCGCAGGACTTCTTCCATGGTGGTCTGTCCTGCCGCGACCTTGACCAGGCCGCTTCGCCGCAGCGTGAGCATTCCCTGCTCGATCGCCTTCTTCTTCAATTCGAGGGCCGAAGCGCCAACGAGAATCAACTCGCGCAGTTCGTCATTGATCTCCATGACTTCGTAGAGACCGGTGCGGCCCTTGTAACCGCCCTTGCTGCAAGTGGTACAGCCTTTGCCGTGATAGATCTTGGTTGTCTTCGCTTCTTCGGACGAGTAGCCGGCGTCGATGAGCGCCTGGTGGGGGACTTCCAGCTCTTCCTTGCAGTTCGAGCAAATTCGGCGCACGAGGCGCTGGGCGCAAATCAAGTTCACTGAAGTGGCTACAAGGAAGGGTTCAATACCCATGTTCATCAGGCGGCTGATGGTCGAAGGCGCGTCGTTGGTGTGCAGGGTTGATAGGACCAAGTGGCCTGTGAGTGCAGCCTTGACCGCGATTTCTGCCGTTTCAAAGTCGCGGATCTCACCGACGAGAATGATATTGGGGTCCTGCCGGAGGAAAGCGCGCAGCGCGGCCGCGAAGTTCAGACCGATTTGCTCCTTCATCTGCACCTGGTTAATGCCTGCCAACTGGAATTCGACCGGGTCCTCCGCGGTCATTATGTTGGTGTCCACTTTATTCAGGGTCGCGACGGAGGAATACAATGTATTGGTCTTGCCCGATCCCGTGGGGCCCGTAACGAGCACCATCCCGTAGGGCCTCAAAATGTTCCGTTCGAATTTCTTGAGCGACTCGGATTCAAAGCCCAGCTTGGTCATGTCCAGTCGGAGGTTTTCTTTATCCAGCAACCGGAGCACGATCTTTTCGCCGTAGAGGGTCGGCACGGTGGAGACGCGGAAGTCGAGCTCTTTTTTCTTTCCGTCCGCCTTGTACTTGATCATGATGCGGCCGTCTTGGGGCAAGCGCTTTTCCGCGATGTCCAGCTTGGCCATGATTTTCAAACGGCTGGTCATGGCATCCTTCAATCGCAAAGGTGGAGTCATCACGGTTTGTAGCTGGCCGTCAATGCGGAAACGCACGCGCATCTCGAGCTCGTAGGGTTCGAGGTGAATATCGCTGGCGCCGCGCTTGACCGAATCCGTCAGGATCAGGTTGACCAGTTTGATGATCGGAGCTTCTTCGGCCGCCTTCTCGAGGGAGGCAGCATCCAGCTCTGCTTCTTCGGCGGCCAGTTCGAGCTCGTTGTCTTCATCAACGAGATCCTTCATCAAGTTGCTGAGTTCTTCCTGGTTCGTCGACGATGACCCATAGAAACGGGAAATCGCGTCGCCGATGGCTGATTCCGACGCTACCACCGGCTCGACGTTGAACCCGGTCATGAACTTGATGTCGTCCATCGCAAAGACGTTGGTGGGATCCGTCATGGCGATCGTCAGTACGGAGCCGACCCGCGATAGCGGGACCACCTGGTAGCGCGAAGCCGTGTCCTGCGGGATCAGCTTGATAACGTTTGGATCGATTTCGTAATACTTCAGGTTGATGGAAGGAACGCCATACTGCCTGGAGAGCACGCCGGTGATGTCATCATCGGTGATGAAGCCCATTTTCGTCAGGCAACTCCCCAGCTTGCCCCCGTTGGTGCGCTGAAACTCGAGCGCTTTCTGGAGCTGGTCCTGGGTAATCAGGCTTTCTTTAACTAAGATTTCGCCCAGACGGACGGACATCCGCAGTACTCCTGGCGGGTTTGCACCCAGCGCTCACCTTAGCAAATGACGATGGAGAAAGGAGCCAGAATTTCGTCCATCGTTCTGAAATCGCTAATACCTGTCCACGCGGGCAGGTTTTGCAAGCGAAGGACAGGTAGGAATCTTGACTTGCCTCGGCACGGTGGCTATCTTGCCAGAATGATGCCCGGGCGAACAACAGGGACACCCTCTGCCCACAATTTGCCCCTGAGGACCAAGAACGTTCACGATGGATGTGAGACGCGCGGCAGTGCGACTCGATTTTGCGCCTTCTCGCGGAATCTGAAGACCAAATCATGAGCCGGTTAGACAGCAAACAGCGCTGGGGTCTCGCCATCGGCGGGATCCTGCTGACCTTGCTCCTCGCCGCGGTGTTCACCTTCGGATCGCTCGACGTACCCTTCGAACCGAAGAGTTGGCGTGCGGTGATGGCGCTCTATGCCGTATCGAGTTTTATCACCGCCGCATTTCTTGTCTTTGGCCTCATTCTGGCACGCACCACCTTGAGGTTGTGGGCGGAACGTAGCAGAGGGCAACTCGGTGCTCGATTCAAAACTAAAATGGTCGTGGGAGCCATGGCCATTTCGCTCCTGCCCATCATCTTCATGTTCGTCGTCAGCTATTCGCTGATTAATCGCAGTCTGCTGCTCTGGTTCCCGAAGCCGCTCGAGATCGCATCGGAAGAGACACAAAAACTGTTGAATGATCTCGGCCGAGGGCAGTTGCCCCGGCTTCGCGGGACGGCCTTGCAGGCTCAGGCGGATGCCAGCCGGCCCGGCGAAGACTTCCTGCGGCGCGCACTTGCGAGAGGCGCGGACGCAATCTGGATTTTGAACCGGGACGGTAAAGCAATCAACGGTGGCGTCACCTGTGACAACCAACCCGAGGATCGCAGCGGCACAATTTGTGTGCAGCTTAATGTTCTTGGCGAATACTTGCGGTCGTTGCCGAGTGGAGTGGAAGTTTGGCAAGCCGGTGGAAGAAATTATTTTGCCGCGCGGGTGCCGGACTCGCGGGCCGGCCGGAATGCAGGATTTGTCGTTGCTGCCTACCGCACCACTCCGGACATTCTCTCACGTTTGACGTCAATCCAATCCCAGACGCGCGAGTATTACCAGGAAAAGCAGGATCTACGCGCGCTGAAACACCAGATGCTCCTGATCCTTCTCCTTTTCACCGTGCTCCTGTTATCGGCCGTGATGTGGATGGCTTTGTTTTTGGCGAAGCAGGTAACCATCCCTATTCAGGCGCTCGCGGAAGGGACGCGTGAAGTGTCAGCGGGCAACTTTGATTACCAGGTCCCGGAACAAGCTCAAGATGAGCTGGGCGTGCTGGTGCGCTCGTTCAACGCCATGACCACACAGTTGCATGATAACCGGTCACAAATCGATCAGTTCACGCGTAATCTTCAGCAGGCCGTTCAGGAACTCGAGCGGCGGCGTCAGTTGATGGAGACCGTGCTCGAAAATATTCCCACGGGAGTCATTTCGCTCGACGCAACTGGAGCGATTCTTCGCTTGAACACTTCAGTTACTCGGCTGTTCGGGGTGAGTGGCTCCGACTTGCATACTCTCGAAGGACTCCTCGGAGCTGATGCGGCCCGCACCGTCCATTACCTGATGCGCAGATCCCTGCGCATGGGCGTAGTCTCCCGCGAGATCGAGACGGTCGTCGCGGGACGCGTGTTGCACGTCGCTGTCACTGTTAGCTCCCTCGGACCGCGCCGCGCGAACGCCGGCTACGTCCTCGTCCTGGACGACCTGACGGAAATGCTCCGAGCCCAGAAATCAGCGGCTTGGCAGGAAGTCGCGCGCCGCATCGCTCATGAAATCAAGAATCCGCTGACCCCGATTCAGCTCTCGGCCCAGCGCCTCTCACGGTTCCTTGAGCGTCGCGACCCCGCCCAATCAGTAATTTCTCACGACTCCGAATTGGCTAAACTCGTTCAGGAATGTTCGCGCTTGATCGAGCGGGAGGTTTCTACGCTCGCCGCGCTGGTCAACGAGTTTTCCCAATTCGTGCGCTTCCCCAGCGCCAAGCTCGCTACGACCAACGCCAACACCATCGTCCACCAGGCGGTGGAAGTATTCCTGGGACGACTCGATGGCATTACCCTCAAGACGATTCTCGCCGAAAATCTGCCCGCTGTACGCGCGGACGGCGTGTTGCTGCGCAGCGTGATTGTGAATCTCATCGACAACGCCGCCGAAGCGTTGGAGAACTCGGCCTGCCGGGAAATCGTCGTTTCAACCAGGGCCCATTCCGATGCAGAAACGGTCGAGATCTGCGTTTCCGACACGGGTCACGGAATTTCTCCACAAGACAAGGACAAGCTGTTCCTGCCGCAATTCTCGACGAAGGATCGCGGAACCGGTCTGGGTCTCGCGATCGCCGCTCGAATCGTGGCGGAACACGGCGGAAGCATCCACGTCGAAGACAATCTCCCCGTGGGTTCGCGCTTCCTCGTGGAGCTCCCGGTTGCGGAATTGACGCCCGCCTCCATTGCCGACCACAATGGTACGGACGCGACTCGATGACCCCAAGACCGCATCTGCTCGTGGTGGACGACGAAGCTGGAATCCGCGAATCCCTTTCTTCGATCCTCAAAGATGAGGGTTATCATGTTGAAGCGGTAAGCTCCGCGGAGGAGGCCCTGGATCGTGCTACGGCGGGTGATCTGGAGGTCGTTCTCCTAGACGTCTGGCTTCCGGGCATTGACGGTCTGGAAGCGTTAAGCCGATTGCAAGCCACCCCCCGCCCCCCCGCAGTTATCATGATTTCAGGTCACGGCACGATCGAGACAGCCGTGCGGGCCACCAAGCTGGGCGCTTTCGATTTCATCGAGAAGCCTCTCTCGCTTGAGAAGATCGTGGTTCTGGTTCGCAACGCTCTTCAACAGCGCCGCCTCGAAGATGAAAATCAATTGCTGCGCAGCGAATTGGGCTACCGCTACCAGGTCATCGGCGACAGCGTCCCGATGAAGGCTCTGCGTCAGCAGATTGCCGTGACCGCGCCGACCAACGGCCGCGTCCTGATCTACGGCGAAAGTGGCACCGGCAAGGAGCTTGTTGCCCGGGCGTTACATGCGGCAAGCCTTCGCAGCAAGGGTCCATTTGTGGAAGTCAATTGCGCCGCGATTCCCGAGGAGCTGATCGAGTCCGAGCTTTTCGGCCACGTCAAGGGCAGCTTTACCGGCGCTACGGAAGACAAGACTGGCAAATTTCAAAAAGCGGACGGCGGGACTCTCTTCCTCGATGAAATCGGCGACATGAGTCTCCGCACGCAATCGAAAGTATTGCGCGTTCTCGAAGAACAGCGCTTCGAACGCGTCGGATCCAACGAAACCTTGAGCGTGGACGTCCGCGTCATCGCCGCAACGAATAAGAATCTCGAACAGGAAATTGCCCGCGGCGCCTTTCGCCAGGACCTCTTCTATCGCCTGAACGTCATTCCCTTTTACGTGCCGCCCCTGCGTGAACGGAAGCAAGACATCCCCACGCTGGCAAGGTATTTCTTGAGAGAATTCAGCTCCGCATACGGGAAGAAAACGCGCGAGCTCAGCGACTCCGCCATGGAAATCCTCCTCCGCTATCCCTGGCCGGGAAATGTTCGGGAGCTGCGAAACTTGGTCGAGCGATTGGTCATTGTCTGCCCCATGGCGCGCATCGAGCCGCATCACCTCCCGCCGGAACTGTTCCGCGGCGTCGCGGAAAGCCCTCACCACCCTTACACGACGTTGCATGAAGCTCGCAGCGCCTATGAGCGGGAGTTCATCCTGCGAAAGCTGCAGGAGCACCGCTGGAACATGACGCAGACGGCCACCGCCCTCGGCCTGGAACGCAGCCATCTCTACCGCAAGATGAAATCCCTGGGGATTGCCGCCCCGGATTAACACGAGCTGCTGGGCTCTCTTTCTACTTTAGTCTTTCACACTATTTTCGATTCGCTTGTTTTATTCGCTCACAACTCATGTAAAATCCATCCAACGTGGTCATTGACCCTGTACGTCTGGTTTGGACGGGCGGTCGTTCGAACTGGAAAAAAACCAGCCGCAGTGCCTTTCATTTGGCACTTCCCCTGTCATTACAGGTTCCTATCAGAAATACGGACGCAAGTCAGAAATGAGGAGCGCTTCCTTGATGAAGATGGCACTCGTCGTTGGCATTCTGTTGTGCTTCTGTGTACCGCACGGACGATCGCAAACATCTGCAATCCTATCCGCAAAATCATCGCCGGCCGCGTCACAGTCGCGTACGTTTTTCCCGCACAACTGGATTCGCGGCTATACCGATTTCGCCGTGGCTCCCTCGCATAACGAACCGGACCTTGGCCGATGTATGTTTCCGCAGCCGGTAACTGCGGGAGGGACCACCTCCACTTGCACGGCCTATGCGCGTTATCTCTTTAGCGGCTACATTGAGCTGCAACCTCTCGGCCGCACGACGGCGCGTCATTTTTTCATGTTCTTTGAACCGAGATTCAGCTTCGGGAGAAATATCCCGCAGACAACTTACGCCGCATCAATGGAACCCATCGCTTACGACCGCTCGATCGGAATCGGATTTCAATTGCCCAGAAACTTTGAGCTGCGCGCCACGCAGCATCAAGTGGACTATCTGGGACGTTATGGCCGTCCCCTGGGCCCCGCGGACCTTCGCACCACGGGCCCTTACGGGCTTTATTCCACTTTTTCTGTTCGCTGGTCTTTTGGAGGATATGGGCGCCAGGGAGCTCCCTCGGCCTACTGAGCAGGAAGTTCAGGAGCCGCGGCTCCTTAAATGCCGACATGCCACATCTCGCGCTCCATCGTGGAAGACTACTAATTATTCCTTGTCGTCACGATTCCCGGTGAGTCCTTCCAGTTGGAAACGCCAGTCCAGTTCACGCACCTTTTGGGGGCTTTCCCGCCAATCCGGCACGACTTTCACGAACAATCCCAAATAGATTTTTGTGCCAAGGATGGTCTCGAGTTCTTTTCGTGCTTCCGTTCCGATCTTCTTGAGCATCTCGCCTTTATGCCCGATAAGTATCTTCTTCTGCGAATCGCGTTCCACGTGCATAGTTAATTCAATGCGTAGCAATTTGGGCATCTCTTCGAACTTCTCAACAATCACCGCCAGTGCGTATGGCACTTCGTGGTACATCACCTGAATGGCCTTCTCGCGAACGATTTCAGCCGCCAGAAAGCGCTCCGGCTGATCCGTAACCTGATCCTCGGGAAAGTACGGTGCGCCTTCCGGCAACCGCCCCAGAATCTCGTCCAGGAGCTCTTCGCAGTGGTCGCCTTTCAATGCGGATATGGGCACGATGGCGGCAAATTCGAAGGCCTTCGCAAACGCATCAATGAGCGGGAGCAGTTTTGGCTTAGGCAAACGGTCGATTTTGTTCAATGCCAGAATCGTTTTCCCACGAAACCGCTTTGCTTTCTCGAGGAGCAAATCGTCTGCCTGGGGATGCATCTGGCTGGCATCGGCCATCAGCAGCAGCACGTCGATTCCTTCCAGCGCCGCGGCCACTTCCTTCATCATTTGCCGGCCCAGCGCGGAATTCGCCTCGTGCAATCCAGGCGTGTCAATGAAGACGATCTGCCCTTGCGGCTTGGTCACAATTCCCTGAATCCGGTTGCGCGTGGTCTGCGGCTTGGAGGTGACGATCGCGATTTTCTGCCCTACCAGACGATTCATGAGGGTCGACTTCCCCGCGTTCGGCCGCCCGATGATGGCCACAAACCCGGAGCGAAACGTTCCCTTCTTCTCGTCGTTTTCTCTTTTGGACATCACGCTCTCACGTTCCTCCACTTACACACCCTCAGTTGCTCTCCATCGCACTCCCATTGATCACCCCGGGTTGAAAAGGTGGGACACAAATTCCGTTCCGGATCGCTAGGGGTTCCTGCGCACAGCCTTCATCTGTTTGCGGATCCGCACACGCAGCACTTTTCTTTGATTCGCTTCCAGCACTTCGAAGCGGTGGTCTTCGAGATCGATCTTGTCTCCCGGCGCGGGAACTTTGCCGGACGCGTGGCTGAGCAAACCAGCGAGGGTGGTCACTGCCTCATCTGTTTTGTCGCCGAATTTCACGCCAAGCAATTCCTCGACGTCGCCGATGGCCATGCTGCCGCGCATCACCAGACCACCATCTGCCTCGCGCACCACATCCGGCGCCGGCGGCCTCCCATCATTCAGGCTTTCACCGACGATTTCTTCCACCAGGTCTTCGACCGTCGCGATGCCTGCCACGGTTCCGTGTTCGTCGATGATCACAGCCAGCGGACAGCCCTTCTGACGCATCTCGCGCAACAATTCCGAGCCAACCTTGGTTTCCGGCATAAACAGAACGGGTTTAGCCAGTTCCCGCACCTTGCGCTTCGGCAAATCCTGGTCCGCAATGTGCAGAAGGTCCTGCGCGTATGCCACGCCAAAAATATCGTCGAGTGATTCTTCGTAGACAGGAATCTTGCTGAATTTCGTCTCCACGACTTTCGCATGCAGCTCTTCGAGGGTCGCTTCGGCGGGCACTGCCACGATATCGGGACGAGGCGTCATAACCTCGCGCACGCGCTTGTCGCTGAATTCGACGACCTGTTCGATAAGGTCGCCTTGTTCCGGTTCGATGATGCCCTCTTCTTCCGCGGCTTCCACCAGCGCTTCGATTCCCTCTTCGGTGCGCTGCTCTTCAGTCTTCTCGACCTCATGCTCCGAGATCCGCGCGAGCGACTCCGCACCCTCCAGGAATACGCGCACCGGCCAGACGAACCACATCGCTCCCCGAATCATCGGCAGCAGCGGAAGCAGCCAGCGTCCCGTGGTGCGGTACAGCAGCATGTCCGGAATAAAGTGCATCGCAAAGACCACTTCAATCGCAAGAAACACGGAGAACTCAACGAAGGACTCCCAGGTGCCTGGGACGAAGTAAACTACGCCCCGCGTCGTCTCCAATACTAGAAAGGCCAGCAGGAAATGGCCCAGTATGCGGAAGGTCCGCCCGCCGCTCCGCCGGTTGATTTTCAGCTTCGGTTCGATTTCCGCTTCGAAGATTTCCAGGTGCTCGTGGACGCGGCCCGTGGTCATGCGGCCCAGTTCCCGGTAGATCAATGTCACGTAGGAAAAAATGGGCAGTGTAACCGCCACAAGAACGACACTCAGCGCATACAGCCAGCTGTAATTCATCGCGCCAGTCCAAGCCGTTTTCGCAGCTTCCGCTCCATCCGCTCCATTTCGCCATGATCTTTTTCGTGGTCGTAGCCCAGGAGGTGCAATACGCCGTGAAGAATCAGCACTTGCAGTTCGTTGGGAAGCTTACGTCCGTTCTTTCTTGCGTAACGCCGCGCGGTTGCCGGAGAAATTGCAATGTCGCCTAAATATTCGCCGTTTATCGCTGCGACGGAACCGCGCCGCAGTCGCACGGGTCTTCGCCGCGCGGCCGAAGGAAACGAAAGCACGTCGGTGGGCCCTTTTTTCTTCCGAAACGTCTCATTCATCCGCGCGATCTCCGCGTCGCTCACCAGGCAAACCGTGACGCCCGCTTCGTCAAAGCCCAGCTCGTTTTTCACGCGGCGCAGAAACAATTCGAGTGGACGCCGCGCCAGGCGCACCGCTCGCTGGCGGTTCACAATCATCCTTGCTGGATTTCTTTATCTTGTTCTTTCCCGGACTCTCTCGCCTGGGCTCCCGCTTTGCCGTTTGTCGTGTTTGCGCCGCGCTGCGGGTGATCTCCATCATACTCTTCATAAGCGCGGATGATCTGCTGCACCAGGTTGTGCCGCACCACATCCTTTTCCCCAAAATGCACCACCGCGATGCCGTCGATCTTCCCGCAGACTTCCAGCGCTTCAATCAACCCGGACTTTTTGCCCGGCGGCAAATCAATTTGTGTAATGTCACCCGTGATGACCGCTTTCGAATTGAACCCCAGGCGCGTCAGGAACATCTTCATCTGCTCGCTGGTGGTGTTCTGGGCTTCGTCGAGAATCACGAAGGAATCGTTCAGCGTGCGCCCGCGCATGAAGGCCAGCGGCGCAACCTCGATGATTCCCTTTTCCAAAAAGCGCTCCAGCTTGTCCGCGTCTAGCATGTCGTAAAGCGCGTCGTACAGTGGGCGCATGTACGGGTCGATCTTCTGCTGCAGCGTCCCAGGCAAAAAGCCCAAACGCTCGCCCGCTTCCACCGCGGGCCGCGCCAAAATAATGCGGTTTACCTGCTTCGTCAGCAACGCGCTCACGGCCATCGCCACCGCGATGTACGTCTTGCCCGTGCCGCCTGGACCGATCCCAAACATCATGTCATGCTTCTCGATCTCTTCCATGTAGCGGCGCTGGCTGGCATTTTTCGGAGTGACCTGTTTCTTGCCGAAGGAACGCGCGCGCCCGTGCTCAAACATCCCCCGAGGTGATTCGTGCGGTTCCTCCGTCGCCACGCGCATCAGCGACTTCACTTCCGCGGAGGAAAGCGTGCGCCCGCGCCGTGTCAGGTGGTTGTACTCTTCGACGATTTTCACGGCCTGGTCCACGCTGTCCTGCTCTCCTTCGATGACCAGCCGGGTGTCGTGGAGATGCGTGCGCACCTGCAGCGAATCCTCGAGCAGGCGCACATTTTCATCCAACGTGCCAAAGAAGGGTTCAATTTGTCCGGAGATGTGAACGGTACGTCGCATCCAATTGGAAGGTTTGCCAGCTACAGATACCGGATGGCCGATGGGATTCCTCCTCGTTGTGCGTGGGCGACTTGCAGCCGCTCAGGGAGAAACTCTTTACACCCTAACGCAGCCTCCCGTCGCGGTCAAGTTACGGGTTCATAACATGAACCCATGTGATTTCCAGCGAAGCTTCTGTTTACTTCTTAACTGTCTTTCCTTTTAGCGAGGCTTGAATCGCTTTTTCAGCTAACGGCGCCATCACAGCATAGCCAGCCGCGTTGGGATGAAGCCCATCCTCGCTCAGTTCTTTCTTGAGCAGGCCCTTGTCATCCACCATCGCGGAGAAATAATCAAGGTAAACGTTGTCGTTCACCGCAGCGTGCTTTCTAATCCAGGCGTTCAATTCCAGAATCTTCTCCGGCGCTCTTTTGATGCGCATGTCCACCGGGTTACCCTCGCGATCGTGCCCATAGTTGCTTACCGGCATCACCGAGGACAGCACCACGCGAATTCCATTGGCTCTGGCCAACTCCGCCATCGACGCAAGATTCCCTTCGGTTTCCTCCAGCGTAATCGGTCCC
>Ga0209701_10001979_pt1 | contig 13342 bp, 11 predicted proteins | sample CZO8metaG_4_FD_188356 | JGI IMG/M metagenome (GOLD analysis project Ga0209701, IMG submission 188356) | Vadose zone soil microbial communities from the Eel River Critical Zone Observatory, Northern California, USA - CZOApr15con2H3.8 metaG... | ecosystem: Environmental > Terrestrial > Soil >...
GGCAAGTAGATCTTATGGAGGAAGTATAAATATGAATACCATCTGGCAAAGCGTCTCCTGGGACATGGCCCGGGCCGGCGGATTCACCGCCTATGTGCTGCTCACCCTGGCAGTGGTCGTGGGGCTCGCGCTTTCAACACAGCTCCAATCGCCCAGCCGCTGGCCGCGTTTACTCAATAGCGAACTGCACAATTTTTTGACACTGCTCAGCACAATCTTTCTCGGGGTGCATGTGCTGGCCACGTGGGTCGATCCCTTCACCCACTTCGGCTGGAACGAAATCCTCATTCCACTGGCGAGCCACTATCGCCCGGAGTGGATGGCACTTGGCATCGTCGCCCTGTACCTTGGCATTGCCATTGGCATCAGCACCTGGCTGCGCCCACACATCGGCTACACATGGTGGAGGCGGCTGCATGTGCTGACCCTGGGCATTTTTGTACTCGCGACGATTCACGGGATTGGCTCCGGCAGTGATACCCAGACCTGGTGGGCGTTAGGCATTTACCTGGTCAGCATCGTCCTGGTAGGCTCGCTGCTTTGCCGGAGAGTGCTCTCCGCGAAAGGCAAGCGCAAGCACGCTCCCGCGCATCCTTCCACTCCCGCTCGCGGCGTGAGCGCCGCTCCTTATAACAACCCGCGCGCGCTGAACGGCGCAAGGGGTGTAGCAACATACGTAACGGAACAGAAGCGAGCAGAAATTGCTCAGGTGAAATGAAAGAAGGGAACTACACATGATGTAAGGAGCATAGAAGGCGCGTTTATTAACATCGATTAGTCGATACATCCAGGGCTGTTGCAAGGTTGGCATGGCTGAGGCAAGCACAGCCACTACTATATCAGCTATCGCCCGCCGTTCGTGTATAGTAGTGGCTGCGCTTGCCTCAGCCATGCCGGTGGTTATTGTATTCACGACCTTGCAACAGCCCTGCCGATACATCTTTTTGGTATTCAAAAAACAACCCTGTAATGATATACTTTTATAAAAGAGCAAGAGAGCAAGGGGTAGGTACCATGACCGAGCAACTAAGACATGCAATTGAAGCTATGCAGCGGCTACCTGATGAGGCGCAGAATGCAATAGCAGTACGCATTTGGGAAGAAATTGAAGAGCAGGAATGGGATGCTATTGTGAGCAAACCCCGTCTACAAACACACCTGCGTGAACTTGGGAGACAAGCCATAGCAGAGGATAAGGCAGGAAAAACCGAAGACGGCGGCTTTGACTGCCTGTGAGAAATATCAGAAATCGCGCTCAAAATCTCTTTTGAGCGCGATTATTTTGAAACCATCGGCTAAGCACTATTGGCCATCTGCATGGCGTTCGCCATGCCAGGGTTCTATTGGGCTACGGCAGCCGGTTCTGATGCCTCCGCTTGTGATGCTTCAGCCCCTTCTGCCGCACTAGAAGTGGGACGGCGTCGCAGTCGGAGCAGCAGCGCACAGGCGTAGAACACGATTACCGGGATGAGCAGCAAGCGATAGCCGAACAACATACTGAAGTACTCCAGCCCGCCGCCGAACATAATACCCAGCAAATTCGAAGCGAAGGCGATATCGGACGTCACGCTATCCCGGAATGAATTGGTGAAGATGATGTTCGCCAGGAACACCGGCGTGAAAGCCAGCAGGCTGGCAAGCACATACCTGAGAATGGCATTACTCAGCAGCAGTGCTTCAGGGGGTAAGAGAATATTCAGCAGGAGCATCCCGAACAGCAGCAGGTAAAACACCCAGATGCGCTTGAAGCTGAAGTACCTGTTTACCAGGATTGCCAGCAAGACACTGCTCAAAATGGCAAAGAAGACCAGCGAGTTGACCAGCCAGGTGCTACCAAACAGCAGCGAAAACGTGGTAAGGCTCTTCACCTCAAGCAGCATAAAGGCCATGCCAAGGGCGAACATATGCCAGTCAAAACGGCGCAGCGTCTTGCGCGGAGCCACCAACAATACACCTCCCAGGGCGAACGTGACAACCATAAGGAGGCCCCAAATGTAGAGTACCGGGAAACTATGATCGCGCAGGTAGAGGAAGGGCCAGTCATCGGTGGCCGACGTGACAGAAGTCAAGGGATAGAAGCCCTGGCCGATAACGCGCAAATTTGTAGTGCTAGCAGGGGCCGCGGTCTCCTGATAGGTACCGTATACACCTGTATCCTGTAACGCTTGTATGCGAGGTCCAGCCATAATGGCCGCAGCACGCCCCCAACCGCCATAGCTCGTGACAAATGGCTGCTGGTTATTAAAGACATGTCCCACCATATCGGTCAATTTCTCCACCAGCCAGTTATCGCGATAGTAATTATAGAGAACAATCACACCATTACTGGTCAGGTGATTTCGCGCCGCCTGGATCGCATCCTGGGTCAATAAGAAGCTCTCAAGGCGCAGGCTCGTGTTGCTCGAGGTGAGGGTCAACGAGTCAGGCAGGGCAAAGATGATCAGGTCAAATTTATCGGTGGTGTTCTGTAAAAAGCTGCGCCCATCGTTGATGACCACATGCACCCGTGGATCACTGTAGGGATGATTCGGATTGTATTGCGCGCCAAGTGCCTGGATCGTGGGGTCAATCTCCACTGCCGTCACTGAATTGACGCCATAGGCCAGCGCGATGGCTGTATCAGAGCCCGTTCCAGCGCCGAGAATCAAGGCATGGTGAAATGATCCATTGCCAAATAACTGGTAGACGCGCTTGTAGAAGGGTTCCTTATACTGCCAGGAGGTCATTTCCTGGTGGCCGAAGTTGTTCACATCGACAATATAGCCATCCGGTTTGGCTGGCTCCAGTGTGATTTTATAGTACGGTGACCAGTACACGCCAGCTTGCAGTCGTACAACCTCCGTGATAGCTATACCCAGCACAGCAGCGGCCAACAGCACCGTTCGCTTGGCACTGAGCAGCAGGAGCAAGACTCCCAATATGGAGAACCAGACGACTGGCGGCAGTGAGAAATAGGAGATCAAGGAGAAACTGGCGATACCCGCCAGGCTGCCAATGATATCAAAGGTGTAGGCCGTCAGTGGCTTTACCTCGGTGAACAACTTTCCAAAGGAACGCGCCAGGGGGATAAAGCAAAGCATCACCATCCCGAATATAAGAGGCAGCACCATAAAGTTTTCTGCATTTGCGCTTTGCTGCTCGCTGGCTCCATAATAAAGCACCTGGGTTGAACTGACATACAGTTGGAACTTGGCTCTCGCAATCACGAACACCAGCAACAACAGCATGATGGGAAACGCCGGGAACCAGAAACGCTCCCTTCTCGCCGAGAGCATACCAAGACCAATACCCAGAAAAGAAGCCAGCAAGAGGAAATTGTTGAAATAGCTCAGATAGCGGACATAAGACGGTATCCAGCGAATACACAATAATTCGAAGAAGAGCATGGCGAAGGAAACCAGGAAGATACGCGCCCGCTTATCCGCGATGAAAGGCTTCGCCGGCGTGAACCAATTCACGAAAAATTCCAATGCCCCTATTAAATGTCTCAGTGCCGCTATTAATTGAGTAAATCGTTGAGTAAATGAAGATTCTTGTGATGAGACATCTTTCATAAAATATCCTTTCTGGTATATGCCTGCCGCACTATCAGATGCTTCCAACCTGGAAATATATTCTGATCTTTGCTCTAAAACCGAGCCTATAAAAGCAAAAAGTTGATCGCATAATTTCCAAAGAGCCATTGCCTGAGTGCCTATTGTAACTGTAGTTATTAACGTGCGTCAAGTAAACATCGTTGCAAAATTGTAAGCAAGTACTTTCTGGTGCTGTAATCTCGACACAAAAGCCTCTGCCATAACAACCTTATCATCCCTCATCATATCTAAATGCTTGCATCGAGAACAAGCGGAATAGATACAGGCTTCAGGCTACCGGCACATATATTTCATAGCCATCAAAGGTGAGATGCTGATACCGCACATCTTGTTGTGTGATCTTCCTTGCAAAAGCAGCGGCCATTGACGAACCGGCAGGCAATACGTAGGCCGCGTGTTGGTCAGCTTGTACGATAGCCATATACGCTGCGTAGCGATTTTGAATAGCAATAGGATGCCCTTGCGCATCGACGACAGCACAGATGATCTGCTCATTGCTCTGAAAGGTCACACGGTCGCATGTCCAATAATCAGAGTATATGCGCGTTACATGACTATGCAAGAGATCATGTATCAGTGCCTCTTGCTGCTGATCCACGTTTTGAGCGATAGGGAGAGCCTGAAAGATGCCTATTGTCCCGCTAAGAAAAACGAGGCCGATCAGTAGGAGCACCATTGCTTTGGCTGCTACGATAATCCTTGCTCCTCTTGCCGCTGTCAAGGCACCAGGCCAGAGAGGCGAGATCACCGCGGGTACGGTGATAAGCAACCCAATTAAATAACGATCATTACTCTGAAGATACAACGCCGCATTTGGACTGATTGCATAGAGGAACATTGTGAGGCCAGCACTTCCCAGGAGTACGAGGCGGGCAAAATGCCGCACGGATGTCTGCCTCTCTACGTCGGACCATACCTGCCCTTCAGTTCGCAGTCGCAGTTTCCAGAGCGCAGCGATGGCAAGCACGCTGGCGATGAGCCAGAGCAAGGTGAATCCCATGCCCCAGGCTGCGTACTCTACAAAGCAACGCGATGCGTCAGGGCCTGAAAACCCGATGTGCTGCCCACTTATCACCGGGCAGGAGGGGTTAACTCCAGTAATGATGGGCAAGCTGACCAAAAACGCTCCTTTGAACCGGTTAATCACCGGCAGATGATACACTTTAGCAACTTCATGAATGTATAAGAGCACCGACCAGGAATCCTGCCCAGGCAGTGCTGTGAGATTGTAGTAAATAAGGGGAAAGGCACCAATCACAAGACCCAGCAGGAGGCAGGGAAAAGCCCACGTCCTCCACTCTCGCCAGCAACCCACGAGGAGAAGCAATGCTGCCACCAGCACAATGGGGATGATCAGCAAGTTGCTCCAGAGTCCGAGCCCCGCTGCCAATCCCCAGCAGCCGTAGACAAGGTAGCGCCACTGCCGGGGGTACCGCGATGTCTCGCGACCAGGTGAAAGTGCCAGCCAGGAAGCCAGAAGCAAAACCAGCGCACCAAAGAACAAGGTCTCAGGATACCCGCCAATCGAGTGGAGTTCCGTGGTCAGCATGCTGTCCGAGCCAAGGCTGAGCAAAATGAGTGAGGCCAGTGCTAATGGCTTCGAGTAGAGCAGGCTTGTCAGCAGGTATACGCTTATCATAAAGAGCGTAAAGAAGATAATGGAACCAAGCCGAAGTGTAAATGTTGAAGCCCCAAAAAGATGAAAGAGCCCCGCAACAAGATATGCTGCTGTTGAACCCATATAATTTTGGCCATAAAAGAATACAGGATGCTCTCCGTGATTGGCGATATGCAAGGCCATCAAACCTATCGTACTCTCATCGCTATCGGTGACAGGCCAGCCCTGGCTTATGAGGAGCAGGCGCAGCAATGCGGCGATTGCTACGGTAGCAATCGCTCCTATTTCGTATATGCCTATTTTTACATACTTTTGGATGTTGTTACGGTAGAACTTGATCATCATTTACTCACGATCCTTGCTAGTGACACTCCTGTCGCCTAAAGGCTGACAGGTTTCTGAGTAACGTCGCTGGTGTGGCCTTTCTCCGAGGAGACCGTATCCGCGATACGCGGTTGAACCAGCAACTTGCTCAGACAACATTGGGGCGTGTCGGCCCTACTACTACGCCTGGACGAGCCAGGACGTAGATACGTGACGGAACGAGGAAACATCACAGGCGTGCCATACGCAAGCTTATGCATATTGACGGACCCGACCAGGTCACGATGGCCGGTAAAACCGCAGGCGCGGCAGACCCAATTTCGGTTCTTGGGCTTATGACGATGCCCGCATCGCGGACACTGGCTACTTGTTCCTCGTTCGGAGCCAGTGAAGCACGAGATGTGAGCTTGTTTGGCTTTGTGGGTGAGATAATCGATGTCTTTGCCATACTCCCACAAGGCCATGCGGCTGTTATGATGGCGGCCACAATCACGGGTACGCACCCCATGAGGATTGCCGATGAAGAGCGTTCCGACCTCGTTGGAGACACAAAAGGTGATGACTTGCCGGGTGGCTTTATGACGCTGATCACGAATGCGACGGTCGTTTCGTTTGCATACCTTGTTCTTGGCTCGTTGCAGTTTCTTCCAGCGACGGGAATACTTCTTACTTCGGCTTTGCTTTTTCGCCAGGTGTCCCAATTGCTTCTGGCGGTGGCGTTTGAGCGAACGGATACCACGCCCTGTCACGATCAAGGCTTGCTCTGTATTCGTAGTAACAGCCGCCAGGTGGTCGAGTAGCAGGATGGTGTTGCCACCACCCCGCCCTCTAAGAACCGGACAGGAAGATTTCTCATTCATCCGGCTCAAGCCTTTCTAACCCCCCTCTTGGTCAGAAGGGGCGGTTTCGTTACGGTTAATCCTTGGCTGTGAACTTGTTGGTGGCATGTTGGATGAAGAAGCACACGATTTTCTACCGTATCCGATCCGCCTTTTGATCGCCAGAGGATGTGATGGCTGTGCCATCCAGTAATCTTGGTGATCTTTTGCTCACAGATTGGGCAGAGTCCGCCTTGCTCTTTCCAGAGGTGAAGGAGCCATTGTTTGCCCTTGAGAGTGGCGACCGTTTTCACGTCGAGACGTTTTTCAAAGTAGCTTTCCCATGCAAGGTCATACGGGTTAGCCTTTCCCTGGATTTTCAGATGCCGTGTGATCGGCACCCGCGCTGCTGAGAGCAGATAAGGCGTGCGCTCGTCCACGGTTCCATAGAACACCCAGTTATTGCCTCCAATGGTTTTAAAGTATTTCTTCGCCATCCATGCGTCGGCTTTTCGTGGGTGTTTTCGTTTCATCCATCGTCTCACTGCGCGATAGATTTCGTCGTCTACCTTGTTGAAGGTTTCTTTGCTCACGGCATGCCGGTGATAGTTGGCCCATCCCCTAATGATGGGATTGAGCTTTACAATCAGTTTCCCTGCACTGAGAGCTTTATTGGCCTTCACCACGTCCCGCACTTTCTCTAGGAAGGCTTTGACGTTCTTCTTGGACGGTTTTATCAGCAATTTGTGCTGTTTTCCCGCTTTGTACTTGCGTACATTCTGGCCCAGAAAGTCGAATCCCTCTTCGACATGTGTAATGACTGTTTTCTCTGGTGAGAGTTGCAGCCCTCTTTCTCTCATGAATTGCTCCACGAGAGGCTTGACTTCTTGTTCCAGGAGTTCTTTCGATCTTCCTGTGATGATGAAGTCATCTGCATATCGAATGAAGTTTACTTGTGTGTTGTAGTATTTACTTCCCCGCTTCGTATTATGCGGGAAAGTTTCCCATAACAGCTTTTCTAAACCATCAAGCGTCATATTCGCTAATACAGGTGAGATAATCCCTCCCTGTGGTGTACCTTCCTCTGTTGGGTGAAGGACATGCCGGTCCATATATCCCGCTTTCAGCCATTTCTTGAGCATGGTCTTTTCCATTGGAATATGGGTTAAGAGCCATTCGTGAGAAATCGCGTCAAAACAGCCTTTTATGTCACCTTCGAGTATCCATTGCGGTGATTTCCGCTTTGCTAACATGCCGAAGCATTGTTCAATCGCATCGGCGGTAGACCGTCCTGGTCGAAAACCGTACGAGTTCGGGTCTGCCGTTGTTTCCGCTACTGGCTCAAGAGCGAGTAAGTAGAGGGCCTGCATCGCCCTGCACTTCATAACGGGAATACCCAATGGGCGCTTTTTGCCGTTTTTCTTGGGGATGTAGACACGTCGCAACGGTTGAGGGCGGTAATCCCGTTGCCGGAGCGAGTAGATCGCGTTCAGCTTCTTTTGGGGTGTATTCCAAGTGCTCTTGTCTACCCCAGGGGTGTTCTTGCCTTGGTTCTCCGTCACTCGTCGCACAGCAAGCGCCTTGCCGCTGAACGAGTGGGTTAAGAGGCGTTGCAGGGCTTTCACCTTGCCCCATCTCTTTTCCTCCGTTGCCTTGACGATGCGTGCTTGAAGCCGACGCACATTGTGATCGGCTTTGTGCCAGTCGATGGCGTGCCAGTCGGTCACTCCGTGGAAGGATGCACCAGCAGCGTCTCTGTCAGTGAGTTCTGACGTAGGTGGTTCTGCCGTCATCTGCTTTTCCTCCTTTGTCGTTTGGTCAAGTATTCTCGTCATGAAAGACCTTGCGGAAGTCTGCCCGCTTTCGCGTGGGATGATGTTACAATCCCTATCCATCCCATTACAGGATGGCCTTTGCTTTCTCCGCGTTCCTTTGCCCGCATCTCTGTAGGCTCCCCTTACGAGTAGCTTTCCCTTTCGGGAGAGATATGGGTTTCCCGTGTTCCGTATAAGTAACCGATGTGGGTTAGGTCCGCTCTCTTTGCCGGTGGCGTTGGATGTCCACGAGGGAGGCGAAATCAGACCTCCTACCCGCCACGGTGCCTTTTGGCTCAAGCTTGTCAGCATCTTTAGCTTGTTCTCTCGTAACGACAAGTAAACGAGCGTTCGCATATGCTAACCGTACCACTTACCCTAGCCCCCTATCCGCTCTGATGCTAGCAGACACCAATGGTATCTCACGATGCTATTGGCAGCGTTGCCGCTGAGGGTCGTTGTCGGCAGGCTTCTCACGGTTCGTTACCTTACCGCTCTGCTATCCAAGGGTACTGCTGGTGGAACAGCAGGTTCCGTTATGGCTTGAGGCCATATGGAACAATTACTTACGCGACTTCACGTCGCACAATTTCTCCGAGATCGACGGTGGCATGGACGTTGCCAGGTGTGCTCTCCTCTTGCTGGATCTCGACACACACATGCAGTTCAAACCCGTTGTTCCAGACGAGGGTAACAGACTTGCTCTTCTCTGGAAGAGCAACGGGCAAAACAAGAGCGGCACGCCCTCGCCCCATTGGAAGCACCACACGCCCGTTTTCTTGGGAAACCGCTTGCGCAGGCCACGAGACAGGATAGTATCGTTTCGTTTTGTAGGGGTAGCGCATCTTCAGGTGAGGATGGGTTTGCCTGACTTGTGTGGTCGTGTCGATGTTGGCAAGAAAGGCGTGGACGACCATCTGAATAGACTGACTGTGCAGGGCAAAACGGCCTTTGGTGGCTTTTTGCAGTTCGTTTCGTCCAGGCCAACGGGTATGCTCCATGCGTGCCGCTTTGTGCACTTCCATACAACCATTCCACACGTGGGCCGCTTCCATTTGAGCATCGCGCACGCGTCGAAATTGGGCAGGCGACAAGCTATGCAGTTGGTAGATTTTGACGGTATTCATGGGTATAATAGTACCATGAATACAGATAGCTTACAAGTCGGTAAAACGAGATATATCCACTACTCCATCGCCTATCATTTGGTATGGATACCAAAGTATCGCAGGCGAATACTGACAGGTGAGGTACAGAAAGAGACGAAGCGGCTCATTGCAGAGTGCTGCGAACAGCAAGGGTTGAAGTTACTCGCGATGGAAACGGATGAAGAGCACATCCATGTGTTCGTGAGTGCGCCGCCGCGCTTTAGCCCTGCCTTGATTGCGAATCACCTAAAAGGGCACTCCTCTCGTTTCTTGCGAGAGAAGTTCCCTCATCTCAAGAAACTCTGTGGAAAGGAGCATCTTTGGACCTCGTCGTACTATGTCGGCACGGCTGGCAACATTTCAGCGGAGACGATCAGGCGTTACATTGTCGAGTGTCAAGGGAAATAGGAGCGGCGCTTTCATCCCGTCTCCTAGAAGGGAGACGGGACTTCCCGCACCGTTTCGTTAACCACATTACAAACACATTATAAATTCATAAGGCAACGGTTCTGCTGTCTCCAATCTAAGGCTCCTATACGTGTTCTTCTGGTAAGGCGTTAGGAGCCTTGATTTTAGATTGACGGATGTGAAACGTCTAATATGTATAGAATGAAATAGATCACTTATTAGGGCCATGTAAGTAGAGTAGCCCTTAGAGAATGAAGGGAAGAAAGCTATGGTACAGTTTCTTCTGCTGATGGGGTTCCTCGGAATGCTCATAGTGTCTGGTATAAGCATAAGCCTCTATCTGTATAAACAGGGAGTTATTCGTAACACCAGCTTCGAAAGTATGGAGAGCTATCAGAGAGAGCTTGTTGGGGCCAGGACCGGTGAGGAAAGCGAAAATTACTCCTAATCTATAACAACGACTACAAGCTGATGAGACCTGGTACATCGCATTGCGATGTACCAGGTCTCATCAGCTTGTAGTCGTTGTTGGCTTACTTTGCTAAGAACTCCCCGATCTCCGCCAGAGCTGCCATCGCTCGACATGTAATCTCGACCGACTCATAGTAGGGCACTCCCTCGCCCCGCAAGATGTGCAGGGCGGGGATGTCGTGACGGGCATAGACCGTCTGCACCAGCACCGGTTTTTTGTATTGTCTCACGAGGTTGCCCAGTTCGTGCGCAGCCGCCTCTTCGCGTGGCCCGAACTCTTCTGAGAGCAGCCAGCGATAGCCGCCGAGGAGGCCGGTGGCAATCACACCATCGACATGGGGGTCTTTGAGGCAGACCTCCGCCAGGCGGGCGAAGGCCATGGGGTCTTCGTCGGCTGCTCCCGCGACATCTATGGGGTTGGTGGAGGTAGCGCGGGCCGGCATCAGCGCTCGAAGGTGCTGCTGCGTTTCGGTGCGCAGTATAGGTACTTCCAGCCCCGCTCGGATACAGGCGTCACCGGTAGCCACCCCGCTGCCGCCGCCATCGCTGACGATAGCGATACGCCGTCCCCCATTGAGAGTTGGGGGTTGGGTAGCCAGGGCCTGTGCGACCGGGAAGAGTTCGTCTGAGCGCAGGACTCGCACCACGCCGCTGCCACTCAGGCTGGTATCGTTATCGGGGCGCAAGGTTGCCAGCGTACCTGTATGGGCCAGGGCTGCCCGCACACCTACTTCGGTCGCCCCACTGAGCAGAATGACCACAGGTTTATAGTAGCCGCGCTTGCGCAAATCTTGCGTGACCTGGCGCAAGGTCTCTTCTTGAATGGCCTCGACATAGCCAGCGATGACGCGGGTTTCCCGGTCTTCAGCGAGGTATTGCATGTATTCAGGAAATGTCACATCGGCCCCGTTGCCCATGCTTAAAAAGGTGGTGAAGCCCAGGCCATCTAAATGTGCCTGGTTGTACACGTACATGCCCAGGTTGCCACTTTGCGATACCAGGCCAATTGGGCCAGCAGGCAGAGGGAACACCATGCCCAGCGCGTTGAGCTGTGAGCGGCGCACGTAGATGCCCATGCAATTGCTGCCAATCACGCGGATGCCATGCTCGCGACAGCGAGCTACTAACTGCTGCTCTAACAGGCGACCCGTTGGCCCCGTCTCACTAAACCCGGCTGTGATGATCACAATGCCCTTCACGCCGTGTGCGATACAGTCATCAACGGATTGGGCGACATGGTTGTAAGAAGTAGAAATAACCGCCAGGTCAACCGGGCCTGGCACGTCTCGAAGGCTGGCATAGGTTGTGCGGCCAAGTATCTCAGGGGCGGTAGGGGTAATCAGATAAATATCGCCGGGGAAACCACCGGCGATAAGTTGCTTGGCTGCCACATTTCCCCATTTCTGAGGTGCTCGTGATGCGCCTAAAATGGCCACCGAGCGAGGGTGTAGCACCTCCTTCAGGGTGTACGGGGTAATACTCATTCATGCTCCTCGTCATCAAAAGGATTCTGATCGCCGTTCTCGCGTTGCTTGCGCAGGAGTTCTTCAACTCCACGGATCAAGGATTCGGCACTCGGTAGGGGACCAGTTCCCACAGTTCTGTCAGGGTTAAAAAAAGAATTCTCATCGTCGTCATCCTCATCTTCAGGATGAGCTGAGCCCGTAACCTGTTCCTCCAACTTGCGTACATATGCACTCGCCTCCGGGTCGCGTGCCACGAGTGTGGTGATTTGTTCTTCAAAACGCATGGCATCCGCTTGAATATCGCTGAGATCCAGCCCGAAGGACATAAAGGTGTTGAGGTATGTCAGCAGCGCGGATGTGACCTTAATGTTGGGCGTGGCCGCCAGGTAGTGCGGTGCTGCAGCCCAAAGGCTCGCGGCAGGTATAGCGGCCCGCCGGAAAGTATCCTGTAGCACTCCGATCATGCCTGTAGGCCCCTCATAGCGTGAACTATGAATGTCCATCTCTTTGAGCCGCTCCTTCAGGTCGATATTTGATGAGGAGCCTGAGATAGGCACGGAAATAGAGTGTGGTACATCGGCAAGTAATGCACCCAACAACACTACCTCAGAAACTTTGAACTTATTGCACACTTCGAAGAAGCACTTACTAAAGGTCTTCCATTTCAACTGTGGTTCGACACCAAGGTAGAGAACGATATCGTTGCTCAGGTCTGGTGATTGATATGATAAGAACTGGTTGGTGGGCCATACAAGGGTACGTTGGATGCCATCAACGTACTTGATGGTGGGACGAGTCTCGGTGAAGACATTAAATTCCTCAATGTCAATTTCCGCGATCTTGCTGGGTTTCCAACGATCGATGAGGAATTTGATTGCTGTTGTAGCCGAATCTGCGGCATCATTCCATCCCCCCATGGCCGCAACGAGTACGGGACTGCGTAATGCTGGTTCGCTATGATACTGTATATATTTCATGTTTATACCTCTCAGGCCGCCTGCTTATACTCCCTCCAAAATGTTTATGGCTCTATTGTAGCATAGGTGAGAAGAGGGGAAAATCACTTGTATTCACTCAAACAGTTTTGTCATCAACTCAGCGTCATTAAAACCGCAGGTATTTGCTAAGCATCCCAAATTCCAAATGCTTTCAACCGTCGCCAGCAACGAATAGTGGTTATATGAGATCGTATTCAGAACAACGTGATGAGAGCCGGTCGAAGTGATCACGATGAGAGGTACATCAGCTCCGCCCAGGGTAACTCCATTGACTCCTGTTGGGCTTTTACAGCAGCCGCTGGTTCCCGTATAATTTTCATCCCACACAATGATAATGGCGGACCCCTCGTTCCAGGCTGAGGAATGCATAATTTTTTGTACAACGGTATGTACAAAAGTATCTCCAAGGGAGATTTGACCGTCATATGATGCACAGCTCGGTCCACCATGCATATCATTGCATTCATCTGGACTGATCCACACAAAGTTGGGCGCATTTCCCGACTGCACATCCTGATCGAACTGGATGAAGGGCACAATACGTCCCAATCGAGAGGCATTATTGCGAATAGCCGTAAAGTACATAAATGGATTGTGCTTTTGCGCATACAAGCCGTAGGATGATCCGGTAAAACCAGTAGAGGGCATCGATTGCATATACGCTTTCCAGGTCATATGGTG
>Ga0209701_10001985_pt1 | contig 13334 bp, 9 predicted proteins | sample CZO8metaG_4_FD_188356 | JGI IMG/M metagenome (GOLD analysis project Ga0209701, IMG submission 188356) | Vadose zone soil microbial communities from the Eel River Critical Zone Observatory, Northern California, USA - CZOApr15con2H3.8 metaG... | ecosystem: Environmental > Terrestrial > Soil >...
GTGCACGCTGCGGGCAAAGAACGCACGCTTGAGCGGGCGGCCCAGATCCTGCTCATCCAACGTTTTGCTCATTCAATGTGCGATTTTGAGCCATTCCAGGCGGTATGCTAGAGCGTTTTCAAGCGAAGTGGAGACCGGTTCGCGTTAAGAAAACGCGTCAAATCAAAGAATCTAGAGCCTCGTTTCGATTCTATCGAAACGGGGCTCTAAGACCCGGTGCAGAGCATGGCGATGGCGGTTGCGATTCCCGGTCCAGCGGACTAGCTAAAGGGCTTAGAATGGACAGTCCATGGTCGTCGTCGTCGATACCGTTTCAGCCACACCGCTGCGCCCACGTCACCCCGAAAAGGTGAACCGGCCGGACGCATTGTCGCCGCCGAAGCCGGACTGGATAAGGGTGCGCGCGCCGAATACCCGCGGCTATGCCGACACCCGCCAGATCGTCAGGGAAAACGGCCTCGTCACGGTGTGCGAGGAGGCGGGCTGCCCGAACATCGGCGAGTGCTGGGACAAGAAGCACGCCACCTTCATGATCATGGGCGACACCTGCACCCGTGCCTGCGCCTTCTGCAACGTCAAGACCGGCATGCCCGGGGCGCTCGATGCGCATGAGCCGGAACACGTCGCGGAAGCCACCTTCAAGCTCGGGCTTGCCCATATCGTGATTACCTCGGTGGATCGCGACGACCTCGCCGATGGCGGTGCAGAACATTTCGCGCGAACCATTGGCGCGATTCGCGCGCGCTGCCCGACCACGACCATCGAGATCCTGACGCCGGATTTCCTGCGCAAGCAGGGCGCGCTCGAAACCGTGGTGGCGGCGAAGCCCGATGTGTTCAACCACAATCTGGAAACGGTGCCGTCGCGCTATCTCACGGTGCGCCCGGGCGCGCGCTATTTCCATTCGATCCGGCTGTTGCAGCGGGTCAAGGAAATCGATCCGGCGATTTTCACCAAGTCCGGCATCATGGTCGGGCTTGGGGAGGAGCGTCACGAGGTATTGCAGGTGATGGACGACCTGCGCTCGGCGGAGGTGGATTTTCTGACCATCGGGCAGTATCTGCAGCCGACCCGCAAGCATCACGCCGTGATGCGCTATGTGACCCCGGACGAATTTTTGGGCTATGAGAAGGTGGCCTATACCAAGGGATTTCTGATGGTGTCGGCGAGCCCGCTGACGCGCTCGTCGCATCATGCCGGCGATGATTTTGCCCGACTGCGGGCGGCGCGCGCAGCGTTATCCGGCTGAGCGCCGGGCGATGCCGAGAATCTCCAGCAAGCGCCGGATTCTCCACAGCGCGACGCAGATGTTCGATCTGGTCGCCGACGTCGAGCGTTATCCCGAATTCGTGCCGCTGTGCAAATCGCTGAACATTCGCGAACGCACGCCAAAGCCCGATGGCACCGAGATCGTGATCTGCGAGATGACGGTGTCGTTCAAGCTGGTGCGCGAAACCTTCACGACCCGGGTGACGCTGGACCGTCCCGACCTGAAAATTCTGGTCGAATATCTCAAGGGGCCATTTAGCAACCTCGAGAACCGCTGGACGTTCGAACAGAAGTCGGACCACGCCTGCGATGTCGGATTTTTCCTGTCTTACGAATTCAAGAGCCGGATGCTGGCGCTGCTGATGGGAACCATGTTCGATACGGCGTTCCAGCGGTTTGCGGCGGCATTCGAAAAGCGCGCCGATGCGATTTACGGGAAGCCGGCAAATGCCTCATCCTGAGGCCCATCGCCGTTATCACGTCCTCGGCGGTCGCCGCCGCTTGACGGCGTTGCGCCGTGGCGAGCGCGCCACGCGCAGACGTAACCGGCTGGCGGCTTCGCGGCGCGGCTTGGCCGGCAACTGCGGTCCGCGCGCCAGCTCCGTCAGCATGCGCAAGGCCTCCACGACAGAGCGCAGCCGCACCGCGCTGCGGCCGATCGCGCCGAAGCGGCATTCGCGATGCAGAATTCGGCCGTCGCGGGCGGCGACCGCGAAATGCACGAGGCCGACCGGCTTGCCCGGTGTCGCCCCTCCCGGGCCGGCAATTCCGGTAATGGAGACGGCAAGATCGACCCCGGCTTTCTCCAGCGCGCCGATCGCCATCGCGGTCGCGGTCTCCTTGCTGACCGCGCCGAATGTCGCAAGCGTCGTTGCCTTGACCCCGAGCATCACCCGCTTGGCGTCGTTGGAATAAGTGACAAAGCCGCGGTCGATCACGTCAGACGATCCGGGGATATCGGTCAATGCGCCGGCGACCAGGCCGCCGGTGCAGGATTCCGCGGTCGCGATGGTCAGCTTGCGCATCCGGCAGAGATCGAGCAGCGAGCGGGAGAGGGCGCGGGCGTCGCTGCCGCTCATTTCAGTCGCTCCGACCTTTGTCGCCCCAACCTTTATCGGTCCAACCTTTATCGGTCCAAGGCAGGCGGATGGTGGCGCTCGCGGTCGCGGCGATGCCTTCCTCGCGCCCGGTGAAGCCGAGCCGCTCACTGGTCGTCGCCTTCACCGCAACGCGCGAAATGTCCAGTGCGGTGATCTCGGCGATCCGCGCACGCATGGTGTCGCGCAACGGTCCGATCTTCGGGCGCTCGCAGATCAGCGTTACCTCGAGGTTAGCAATGCGCCCGCCGCGCGCGGTCACGCGATCGACGGCGTATTTGAGGAAGCGGTCCGACGCGGCGCCCTTCCATTTGGAATCGCTCGGCGGAAAGTGCGAGCCGATATCGCCGTCCGCCAGCGCGCCGAGAATGGCGTCAACCAGCGCATGGAGGCCGACGTCGCCGTCGGAATGGGCAAGAAAGCCGCGGCTGTGCGGCACGCGGACGCCGCAGATCATCAGGTGATCGCCATCGCCGAAGGCGTGCACGTCATAGCCGGTGCCGGTCCTGATATCGCCGAGCATGGCGCCAAGGCGGGCTTCTTCGCGGATAAAATCTTCCGGTGTCGTCAGTTTCATGTTCGCAGGATCGCCTTCAAAAGTCGCCACCGTCAATCCCGCCCATTCCGCCAGCGCCGCGTCATCGGTGAAATCGCTGCGGCCCTCGCGCGCGGCACGGCGATGGGCATCGAGAATCACATCGAACCGGAACGCCTGCGGTGTTTGCGCGATCCGCAACCGCGCGCGATCCGGAGTGCCTTCGACGTTTCCGGTTTCGCCGACCTGCTTGATGGTGTCTGTGACCTGGATCGCAGGAACGGCCGCGCCGGTGCGGGAAGCGGCGTCGATCGCGCGCGAGATCAGCGCCGCCGAGACGAACGGGCGCGCCGCATCATGGATCAGAACGACATCCGGCTTTTGGGCAGCAAGCGCTTCAAGTCCGGCGAGAACCGAAGCCTGGCGCGTTGCCCCGCCGTTCGCGGGCGGTTCGTGGCGCAATTCGCTGACGGCGGCGTTGAAGGCCGCTGCGTCGTCGGGATTCAAAACCGGCTGCACGGCGAAGACCTGCGGATGCCGGCAAAACGGTTCCATGGCGCGGAAAATCACGGTTTGCCCGCCGATCAAGCGATATTGCTTCGGTCCGCCCGAGCCGGCACGAAGCCCGCGTCCGGCTGCGACAAGGATGGCTGCAGTCCGATCTGGTTTCAGCATGGGACTCAATACTGATGATTTAAGGCTTGACGAGGGGAGCATCGGTTCGCCGGCGCACAGCCCTTATCATGCTGGGCCGCGAAAGCGGAACAATTCACCATGGCCGTTCACTATGGCTGTGGGAAAAGCATATCTTGCTGCAGTGCACTTGCAAGATTAGCAGAACTGTCTAAAGTGTAGGCATGAAGCTTGACTGCACAAGATTTGTGCTCACAATGGGCCCCGGCGGTCGCGATGGCGCGCCCGCCAGAAAAACGAGAAATCCGTGACCGGCTCGGAATGTTCAGGCCTTAAGCCGTTGAAAATAGGCGACATTGAGGTCGCCAACCGGGTCCTTCTTGCGCCGATGTCCGGCGTCACCGATGCGCCGTTCCGACGCTTGGCCGCAACCTTGGGTGCAGGGCTGGTCGTTTCAGAAATGACCGCCAGCGACGATCTCGTCAATGGTCGCCCCATGTCGCGGTTGCGATGCGAAGCGGCGGGAATAGGTCCGCATGTCGTTCAGCTCGCAGGCTGCGAAGTCAGTTGGATGGCGGAGGGCGCGCGGATCGCTGAAGCCGCCGGCGCCGACATTATCGATATCAACATGGGCTGTCCGGCGCGCCACGTGACGGGCGGCCAGTCCGGTTCGGCGCTGATGCGCGATCTCGATCACGCTTTGAAATTGATCGAGGCGACGATTTCAGCCGTGAAAGTGCCGGTGACGTTAAAGATGCGGCTCGGTTGGGACGATCGTTCGCTCAACGCGCCGGAATTGGCGCGCCGGGCCGAGGCCGCGGGCGTGCAGCTGATTTCGGTGCACGGACGTACGCGTTGTCAGTTCTACAAGGGCGAGGCGGACTGGGGCGCGGTGCGCGCTGTCAGGGATGCGGTTCGCATCCCGCTCGTCGTCAACGGCGACATCACATCGTTCGAGAAGGCCGTAACCGCGCTGCAAATGTCGGGCGCCGACGCCGTCATGGTCGGCCGTGGCGCGCAGGGCCAGCCGTGGTTGCCCGGTCAGATCGGGCGCCGCCTCGCAACCGGTCTCGTCGAATCCGCGCCGCCGCTGGCGGAGCAGCTCAACCATATCCGTGCGCTTTATGATGAGGTTTGCAGCCACTACGGATTGCGCATCGGCCTTCGCCATGCCCGCAAACATCTCGGCTGGGCGCTGGAGATCGCCGCCTACTGCAGCCGCGCGCCGATCGCATCGCTCAAGACCTGGCGCGAGAGGATTCTGACATCAGACGATCCGCACCGCGTGCATCAATCCCTTCAAGACGCGTTCGACGACTTTGCATGGAGTGCAGCTGCATGACCTCCGCCGCAGAACATCGCCGGCCGGTGCCATCAGATGGCGAGGCCATCCTCAACGCTCTGCCCAATCCGGTGCTGCTGATCGGGCCCGACGGCAAGATCGTCGACGCCAACATGGCCGCGGAATCCTTTTTCGAGATTTCTACCCAATTTCTGCGACGTCAGTCGCTCAAGGAGCTCGTGCCTTTCGGCAGCCCGCTGCTGGCGCTGATCGACCAGGTGCGATCGAGCGGCTCGCCGGTCAATGAGTACAAAGTCGATCTGGGCACGCCCCGGATCGGCGGCGATCGTCAGGTGGACCTTCATGTCGCGCCGCTCACCGAGCGGCCCGGCCATATCGTGGTGATGCTGCAGGAACGCACCATCGCCGACAAGATGGACCGGCAATTGACCCATCGAAGTGCCGCGCGTTCGGTGATCGCGCTGGCCGCGATGCTGGCGCACGAAATCAAGAACCCGCTGTCCGGCATCCGCGGCGCGGCACAGCTGCTCGAGCAGGCGGCGTCGTCGGAAGACCGCATGCTGACGCGGCTGATCTGCGATGAGGCGGACCGCATCGTCACGCTGGTCGATCGCATGGAAGTGTTCGGCGATGACCGGCCGGTGGCGCGCGGTCCGGTCAACATTCATTCGGTGCTCGATCACGTCAAGCGGCTGGCGCAATCGGGATTTGCCCGCAACATCCGATTTGTCGAAGAATACGATCCGTCGCTGCCGCCGGTGCTTGCGAATCAGGACCAATTGATTCAGGTGTTCCTCAATCTGGTGAAGAACGCCGCCGAGGCCGTGGTCGATCTTGGAAGCGACGCGGAGATCCAACTCACCACCGCGTTCCGTCCGGGCGTCCGGCTGTCGGTGCCGGGGAAGAAATCGCGGGTGTCGTTGCCGCTTGAATTCTGCGTCAAGGACAACGGCCCGGGCGTGCCCGAGGACCTGTTGCCGAACCTGTTCGATCCGTTCGTGACGACCAAACCGACCGGCAGCGGGCTGGGTCTCGCGCTGGTGGCCAAGATCGTCGGCGATCATGGCGGCATCATCGAGTGCGAGTCCCAGCCGCGCAAGACCACCTTCCGCGTGCTGCTGCCGATGTTCAACAGCGCCAAGCATTTCGACCATGGCAATCGCGATCACGCTTCGGGGACGCCGTTGCATGCCTCACAGGACACAAGATGAGGAATAACAATGCCCGCAGGTAGTATACTTGTCGCCGACGATGATACCGCCATCCGTACGGTTCTGAACCAGGCCCTCTCGCGCGCCGGATACGAGGTGCGCCTGACCGGGAACGCGGCGACGTTGTGGCGCTGGGTCAGCCAGGGCGAGGGCGATCTGGTCATCACTGACGTTGTGATGCCCGACGAGAACGCATTCGACCTGCTGCCGCGGATCAAGAAGATGCGGCCGAATCTCCCGGTCATCGTGATGAGCGCGCAGAACACCTTCATGACGGCAATCCGCGCATCCGAGCGCGGCGCCTATGAGTATCTGCCAAAGCCGTTCGACCTGAAGGAGCTGATCGCCATCGTCGGCCGCGCACTGGCGGAGCCGAAGGAGCGGGTGGCTAACCACGCCGACGAATCCGAATTCGACTCCATACCGCTGGTCGGCCGTTCGCCCGCGATGCAGGAAATCTACCGGGTGCTGGCGCGGCTGATGCAGACCGATCTCACCGTGATGATCTCCGGCGAGTCCGGCACCGGCAAGGAGCTCGTCGCACGTGCGCTGCACGACTACGGCAAGCGGCGCAACGGCCCCTTCGTCGCGGTCAATATGGCGGCTATCCCGCGCGACCTCATTGAGTCCGAACTGTTTGGCCATGAACGCGGCGCCTTCACCGGCGCCAACACCCGCGCCTCGGGCCGGTTCGAGCAGGCCGAGGGGGGAACGCTGTTTCTCGACGAAATCGGCGACATGCCGATGGAGGCGCAGACCCGTCTGCTTCGGGTCCTGCAACAGGGCGAGTACACCACCGTTGGCGGTCGCACGCCGATCAAGACCGACGTGCGCATCGTTGCCGCGAGCAATAAGGATCTGCGCATCCTGATTCAGCAAGGTCTGTTCCGCGAGGATTTGTTCTTCCGCTTGAATGTCGTGCCGTTGCGCCTGCCGCCGCTGCGCGAGCGGATCGAGGATTTGCCCGATTTGATCCGGCATTTTTTCGCGCTGGCCGAGAAGGACGGATTGCCACCGAAGAAGCTCGACGCCCTGGCATTGGAACGCATGAAACAGCATCGCTGGCCCGGCAATGTCCGCGAGCTCGAAAACCTCGCGCGCCGGCTCGCGGCATTGTATCCGCAGGACGTCATCACCGGCTCGGTCATTGACGGCGAGTTGGCGCCTCCCGCCGTGACCTCGGGCGGCAGCGTCCACCACGGTGTGGACAATCTCGGCGGCGCCGTCGAAGCCTATCTGTCATCGCATTTTTCCGGGTTCCCCAACGGCGTGCCGCCGCCGGGCCTCTATCACCGGATCCTGAAGGAAATCGAGGTGCCGCTGCTGACGGCGGCGTTGGCGGCGACCAGGGGCAACCAGATCCGCGCCGCCGACCTGCTCGGCCTCAACCGCAACACGCTGCGGAAGAAGATTCGTGACCTGGACATCCAGGTCTACCGTAGCGGTAATTAGGGTTGCGCGACCCGACGGGTGGCCGCAGCGGTATGGTGATGGCGAAAACTGCAGACCAGTGCAGTCCAACGGCGGGACACGCCGTGGAATCGTCGCAATTTGGCAACATTGTGATATGAATGCATCAGTCCGCGAGCGGCGGATCTAAGGCCTTTCAGCTCACCCATTGCCTAAATGACCAGCGCAGACAGCCCGGCTCCATCGTTCGATCCGTCGTTCGCCGAATCCAAGGGGTGGTCCCTGCGGAAGTGGCTGGCGCCGTTTGCGGTCGGCCTGGCCCTGTTATCTGCATTTCTCACCTTCGTGGTGCTCACCGGCCTGACCCCGATCGAACCGACACGCGAAGTTGTCGTTTCCTTCATGCTGATCAACGGCGCGACCATCCTGGTGCTGGTCGGCATCATCGTCCGCGAAGTCTGGCAGGTGGTGCAGGCGCGCCGCCGCGGCCGGGCGGCAGCGCGGCTGCACGTCCAGATCGTCAGCCTGTTTTCCGTCATCGCGGTGTTGCCGGCCGTGCTGGTGTCGATCGTCGCCAATGTGACCATCGATCGCGGCCTGGACCGGCTGTTTTCAGGCCCGACGCGGGCAGCGATCGAGAACTCGCTGACCATTGCCCGCGCCTACACGGATGAGCACGCGCAGCTTATTCGCGGCGACATTCTGGGAATGGCCAACGATATCGCCCGCGCCCGGCCATTGTACGATCAAGATCGCGGAACGTTTGTCGAGATGCTGACGGCCAGTGCCGCATCGCGCAATTTGCCGGGAGCGATGCTGATCGACAAGGATAGCAAGCCTCTGGAGACGGCGCGAACCGGCATTCAGCAGGACTTCGTGACGCCGGACCCGGAACTCCTGAGCAAAGTCAACGAAACCGAGCCCCAGATCGCGGTGTTCCCCGAAAACTACGTCGCGGCCGTGATCCGGCTGCGCGCGTTCGACGACACGTTCCTCTATGTGGCCCGGCTGCTCGATCCGCGCGTGGTCGCGCAGCTCAAGCAAACCCAGGCCAGCGTTGCCGAATACGCCGAGATCGAATCGCGCCGGCTCGGCCTTCAGGTGGCGTTCGGGCTGATGTTCGCGGTGATCGCCTTGACCATCCTGATGGCCTCGGTCCTGATCGGACTGAATTTCGCCAACTGGCTGGTCGCGCCGATCCGGCGGCTGATGAGTGCCGCCAATATCGTCTCGACCGGTGATTTGCATGTGCAGGTTCCCGTTCACAAGTCGGAAGGCGACCTCGCGCAGCTTGGCGAGACCTTCAACAAGATGACGCAGGAATTGCGTAGCCAGCGCGACGAGCTGGTGAGCGCAAGCGACGTTATCGACAGCCGTCGCCGGTTTATCGAGGCCGTGTTGTCGTCGGCGAGCGCCGGCATCATCGGCGTCGATGGCTCCGGCAGTGTAGGCATCCTCAATCGTTCCGCCGAGAAACTCATCGGGCACGCCGAATCGGAAACGCTGGATCATCCCTTGTCGGACGTGCTGCCCGAACTCGATGACATGATGAAAACCGCGCGCGAGGGCACCCAGCGGCTGGTCCAGGGCCAGATCACGATTCTTCGTGACGGCCATGAACGCAATCTGTCGGTTCGCGTCAGCGCCGAACAAACCAGCCAGTCGCGCGACAGCTACATCATCACGCTTGACGACATTACCGAACTGGTTTCCGCACAACGCACTTCGGCATGGGCCGATGTCGCGCGCCGCATCGCGCACGAAATCAAAAATCCGCTGACGCCGATTCAGCTCTCCGCCGAACGCATCCGTCGCAAATTCGGCAAGGTTATCACGGAGGACAAGGCCGTCTTCGAGCAATGCACGGACACGATTGTGCGACAGGTTGACGATATCAGGCGGATGGTCGACGAGTTCTCGCGCTTCGCGCGGATGCCGAAGCCTGTGATTGAAGGCGAGGATGTCGGCGACACCGTGCGGCAGGCGGTATTCCTGATGCGGGTCGGACATCCCGACATCGATATCGAAGCCGAGATCAAGGACGAGCCGATGCGGGCGCAGTTCGATCGGCGGCTGATATCGCAAGCCTTGACCAACATCATCAAGAACGCAACCGAAGCGATCGAGGCCGTCCCGGCGGACGAACTGGGGAAGGGACGTATCGACGTTATTGCGGCGCGCGAGAATGATGACATCGTGATCGATGTCATGGACAACGGCATCGGCCTGCCGAAGGTAAGCCGGGCGCGTCTGCTCGAACCCTACGTCACGACGCGCGAAAAGGGCACCGGCCTCGGCCTGGCGATTGTGGGCCGCGTTCTGGAAGACCATGGCGGCCGGATCGAGCTCAACGATGCCGCGGACATTCGACCGGGTGCGCGCGGGGCCTGGATGCGGTTGCGGTTTGCGGTGTCGGGCCACGCCGCGAAAGTCGAAGTGAAAGAGCCGGCTCCCGAAACAAAACAAGCCGTGCATGAAACCGCGGGGCCGGCGGACGCGACCAACAATGAAACAAAGATCAAAACCGCAGCAGGCGGCTGACCAGACAGGCGTGACCGATGGCAAATGACATTCTGATTGTCGATGACGAGGCCGATATTCGCGATCTGGTCGCGGGGATTCTCGAAGACGAGGGTTTTACGACCCGGACCGCGCGTGACAGCGATTCGGCGCTCGCGGAAATTGCCAGTCGCCGCCCGCATCTGGTGTTTCTCGACATCTGGCTGCAGGGCAGCAAGCTCGACGGGTTGCAGCTGCTGGAACAGATCAAGAAGGATCACGCCGAGGTGCCGATCGTGATGATCTCCGGGCACGGCAATATCGAGACCGCGGTCGCGGCGATCAAGCGCGGCGCCTACGACTTTATCGAAAAGCCCTTCAAGTCCGACCGGTTGATTCTGGTGGCGACGCGGGCGCTGGAGACCTCGCGCCTGAAACGCGAAGTGAAGGAACTCAAGCAACTCGCGCCGGCGGCCAGCGTTTTGACCGGCCGCTCGGCCTGCATGAATCAACTGCGCCAGACCATTGAGCGGGCCGCCAAGGCCAACAGCCGCATCCTGATTGTCGGGCCGTCCGGTGCGGGAAAGGAATTGGCGGCGCGCACGCTGCATAACGCATCGAATCGCGCCGAAGGACCTTTCGTCGTCATCAACGCCGCGGCGATTACGCCGGAGCGAATGGAAGTCGAGCTATTCGGTATCGAGCAGTCCAATGGCGAACAGCCACGCAAGGCCGGTGCGCTGGAGGAGGCGCATGGCGGCACGTTGTTTATCGATGAAATCGGCGACATGCCGCGCGAAACCCAGAACAAGATTCTGCGGGTGCTGGTCGATCAGACGTTCCAGCGGTCGGGGGGCACCAGCAAGGTCAATGTCGACGTTCGCATCATTTCCTCGACGGCGCGCAATCTGGAAGAAGAGATCGCGGAGGGTCGGTTCCGCGAAGATCTCTATCATCGGTTGTCGGTGGTGCCGATCCGTGTGCCCCCGTTATCGGAGCGCCGCGAGGATATCCCCGAACTGATCGACTATTTCATGGATCAGATCTCGGTCGCTACGGGGCTACCGAAGCGCCAGATCGGCCAGGACGCGATGGCGGTATTGCAGTCGCACGTCTGGCCCGGAAATGTCCGGCAGCTTCGCAACAACGTCGAGCGGGTCATGATCCTGGCGGGCGGCGGTCCGGAAGTCATCATTACCGCCGATATGCTGCCGCAGGACGTGGGCTCAATGGTCCCGGCAATGCCGACCAGCAATAATGGCGAGCACATCATGGGGTTGCCGCTGCGTGAGGCGCGGGAAGTGTTCGAACGAGACTATTTGATCGCCCAGATCAGCCGATTCTCCGGAAATATCTCCCGCACGGCGGAGTTTGTCGGCATGGAGCGTTCAGCCCTGCATCGCAAGCTCAAGGCCCTCGGTGTCGGCTGAATGCCGGTTCGAGAGTTCCGAATCCGAAATACGGCCGTTTGCCGGTCGTTGAACACCGCGTCGACGCATTCATTCCATGCATTTTCTTGAGAAATTTCATCTATTTCCGTATTCTTACGGAGAATTGCGGCTGTGGCCAATGCGCGAACCGGCTTGCCTAAAAACCAAGCCTGCCTTCTAATCGTCCTGCCGTACCTCCCGGAGGGGGATCTCAGGGGGAAGCCGGCAACCGGGTCACGCTCCGTGAGAGGGCCAGCGTCCGGTTCAATAAAAAGAAGCACAAAAAGAAGCACAAAACTGCGGGATAAAAACAATGGCGGCAGACCGCGCACAAAACCTACAAGACACCTTCCTCAATCACGTTCGCAAAACCAAGACGCCACTGACGATCTTTCTGGTCAACGGAGTAAAGCTGCAGGGGATTGTCACTTGGTTCGACAATTTCTGCCTGCTGCTGCGGCGCGACGGTCATTCGCAGCTTGTCTACAAGCACGCGATCTCGACCATCATGCCGGGCGCACCGATCCAGCTGTTCGAAGGCGGCGAGGATGCCCCGGCTTGAGAGTGATCTGATTGGAACCCCGTAATCCCGAAGAGGGCGTCGACCGTCCGCGGTCGGCAGCGGGCAACGCGACCGGGCGGGTGATCGTCATCGGCCCATACTTGCGCATGCGCCGCGGCGATCCCGAGGCGCAAATGGATCATCATGTCATACGCGGTTCGGAGACGCGGCTTGAGGAAGCCGTGGGTCTCGCCCGCGCTATCGATCTGACGATCGCAGAGGCGCTGATCGCGCCGGTCAGTCAGATCCGGCCTGCGACGTATCTCGGCAAGGGCAAGGTCGAGGAGATTGTCGGACTGATCACCGGGCAGGAGATCGAACTGGTGGTGATGGATTGCGCGTTGTCGCCGATCCAGCAGCGCAATCTTGAGAAGGCCTGGAACACCAAGGTACTCGACCGCACCGGGCTGATTCTGGAAATCTTCGGCCGCCGCGCCAAGACCAGGGAAGGCGCGCTGCAGGTCGAACTCGCGCATTTGAACTACCAACGAAGTCGCCTGGTGCGGTCATGGACCCATCTCGAGCGCCAGCGCGGCGGTTTCGGGTTCATGGGCGGTCCCGGTGAAACGCAAATTGAAGCGGACCGCCGCCTGATCGGCGACCGCATCGCGCGCCTCGAAAACGAGATCAAGAAAGTTCAGGCGACGCGGCGGCTGCATCGCGCCGGCCGGCAGCGGGTGCCGTATCGGGTCGTGGCGCTGGTCGGCTACACCAATGCCGGCAAGTCGACGCTGTTCAATCGCCTGACCCGCGCCGACGTGCAGGCCGCCGACATGCTGTTCGCCACGCTGGACCCAACCTTGCGCGCGCTCAGTCTGCCGCATGGCGGCAAGGCGATGCTGTCGGATACCGTGGGCTTCATTTCCAACCTGCCGACGCAACTGGTTGCGGCGTTTCGTGCGACGCTGGAGGAAGTGCTGGAAGCCGACGTCATTCTCCACGTCCGCGACATCTCGCATGAGGACGCGGACGCGCAGCAACGCGATGTCGATACGGTGCTGCGCCAGCTCGGCATTGATCCGGATGCGGGTCAGCGCATTCTCGAGGTCTGGAACAAGATCGATCGCTTCGATCCACAGATGCGGGAAAACCTGCAGAATATCGCTGCCCGCCGCCCGCCGGAGCGTCCCTGTTTCCTGGTCTCGGCCGAAACCGGCGAGGGCATCGACGCGCTATTGACCGCGATCGAAGACCGGCTTGCCGCCACGCGCATGACGCTGGATCTTACGATCGACGCCGCCGACGGCGCCGGTATCAGCTGGCTGCATCGCAATTCCGAAGTGCTCAACAAGGAGCTTCACGACGGACGGTTCGACATGACCGTGCGCGTCGATGAAACCAAGCGCGATATCGTGGTCAACCGGTTCGATGCGGTGCCGCACGCG
>Ga0209701_10001991_pt1 | contig 13315 bp, 10 predicted proteins | sample CZO8metaG_4_FD_188356 | JGI IMG/M metagenome (GOLD analysis project Ga0209701, IMG submission 188356) | Vadose zone soil microbial communities from the Eel River Critical Zone Observatory, Northern California, USA - CZOApr15con2H3.8 metaG... | ecosystem: Environmental > Terrestrial > Soil >...
AGGTTGTAGCCCTTGTGGCCGCGCTCGCGGTCGGTCTTGGTGACGACGAGGGCCCAGTGGCACCGGGCGCCGCTCGTGATGAAGATCTTCCGGCCGTTGACGACGAAATGGTCGCCATCGCGCTTCGCGACCGTCGTGATCCCGGCGACGTCGCTGCCGGCGTCCGGCTCGGTGATCGCGAGGGCCGCGATGTGCTCTCCTCGGATCGCCGGGACCAGCCATTTGCGCTTCTGCTCTTCCGTCCCGAACTTGAAGACGGGCGGCGTGGCCATCTCGGTCTGGACGTCGACCGCCATCCCGAGCCCGCCCAGGCCCGCCCGCGCCATCTCCTCGGACAGGACCATCGCCGAGAAGTAGTCGCCGCCCTGGCCGCCGTACTCGGGCGGGTAGCGCAGGCCCAGGAAGCCGAGCTCGCCGAAGCGCTTGAAGATGGAGTCGGGGAACGTCTTTTCCTCCCACTCTTCCAGGTGCGGCTGGACCTCGGTGGTGAGGAACTTCCGGATGTGGAGGCGCAGCTCCTCGTGGGCGTCGGTGAAGTACATCGGGATGGAGTGTAGGCCGGAACGTCCTGGGGCCTGCTTACGGTATGATTCGCCGCCTTGGATCCCCTTCGGGAACTGACGCGCGCCTTGGAGGCAGATTGGGCTCGGTAATCAAGAAGCGGCGCAAGAAGATGCGCAAGCACAAGCACAAGAAGATGCTCAAGAAGACACGATGGGCTCGGCGCGCGCACGCGTAGGATGACTTCCTGATGGGCACCTGGATAGTTATCGCGATCGTCGTCCTGGTCGTTCTTTGGCTCGTCTTCACCTACAACGGGCTGATCTCGGCCCGGAACCGGACCCAGGAAGCCTGGTCGGAGATCGACGTCGAACTCAAGCGACGCCACGACCTCATCCCCAACCTGGTCAACACCGCGCAGGGCTACATGGGCCACGAGCGCGGCACCCTCGAGGCCGTGACCAACGCCCGCGCCAATGCCGTGGCGGCGGGCGCCTCTGGCGACCCCGCCAAGATCGGCGCCGCCGAAAACATGCTGAGCCAGAGCCTGCGCAGCCTGTTCGCGGTTTCCGAGAACTACCCGGACCTGAAGGCGATCACCGCCTTCACCAACCTGCAAGAGACGCTGACCGCGACCGAGGACAAGATCGAGTTCTCGCGACGCTTCTACAACGGCAATGTCAGGGACTACAACATCAAGCTGCAGACCCTCCCCACGTCGCTCATCGCCGGGGCGCTCGGCTTCAAGGCGTTCGGCTTCTTCCAGGCCGACGAGGGCGACAGGGCCGTGCCTCAGGTGAGCTTCGGCAACACCCCCGTGGCGGGCGCCCCTCCTGGGCCCGGCTCGCTCCCTCCGGCGGCCGGTTCTGGACCGCCGCCGATGGGTTCGTCAGGACCTCCGCCCCAGACTTGACGGGGCCGCGCATTTCGGCGCTCAAACTGCTGCTGAGCGCGACCCTATCCGGCGGCTGACCTCGACCAGTCGGACTCGAACCGGGACCCGTACGCCGACACGGCGTGCGGGTCCTGAGTTTCGATGTCGAGCTCATGGTTGACGCCGAGCCCGGAGAGCGTCCAGTTGGCAGAGCCCAGGATCAACTCGCCGTCAAAGAGTCCGATCTTGGCGTGCAGCAACGCACCCTTCGGGACCGGATACCAACGCACCGCTACGCCGCTCGAGGAAAGGACAGCGTAGGCGTGGCGGTTGTACGGCTGGTTGGGGTCGAGAAGGACCCGGACCGAGGCGCCGCGCCGATGGGCGGCCGCGAGGCCGGCGAGGATCTGTGGATCGGTGAACGTATAGACCTCAGCCAGCACGCGCACGCGCGCGCGTCCGAGCGCGCTGTGCAGCATCGCCCGGATCTCCTCGCCCGGCGCGGTCTGGGCAATCTCCGACGGCGCCGGCGCCAGCGGCGCGGGATGGCCTCCGGCCAGGTCCCAGTCCTGGGCGAAGATGCGCGCGAGGCGCGCAATCTCCGCCGGCACGTGCGTCTCGAGGACGTAATCGTGGTTGCGGCTGCTGTGCGCGCCCCAGTTCATCCCACCGACGACAGCCTCGCCGTCCGCGATCAGGAGCTTCACATGGTCGATCTGATGGCGGACGTCATCGACGGGATACACACGCTCTGGCACCTGCAGCCTGTCGAGCAGCAGGGCTGACCGCCGGCTTGCGTTCACCGTTGGATCTGTGATCACCTGCACGGCCACCCCCCGCGCGTGCGCGGAGCCGAGCTCAGACACGAGATCTCGCCGGCCCAGCTCGTACATCTCCACCATCACGTGGGTGCGTGCTGATTCGATGAGTCCCGCGACCAGCCGGAAGATTTCGGCGTCCTGCCACAGAGCCACGGGCTCGGGGCGCCCCGACCCCGATGTCGGGAGCGCCCCGCCCACACCCGGCGCCTGTGCGACCAGAGCTGAGTTCGCGACCGGCGCCGCGGCTGGGGGAACCGAGCACGCCGTCAGACAAACCGTCAGCAGGAGGAACGCAAATCGCGCCATGGCGAGGCGGAACGCTACCGAGACAACGAAAAGAAGCCAACCCAGCCTGTAAAGGCGTGCGTCAGCTCAGAGCAGATCCACCCGCATACCCGGTCTTGCCCCAAGCACTCTGTCTGCGCGCGCCTCGCGGATGCCGACCTCGAGATAACCCATGCTGCCGACGTAAACGAAGGGCTCGTTCGGCCTGGCTTCGGCGTAGGTCTTCGCAGAAGCGGTGACGTAGTGGTTGTGGATGCGCATCGGCCGGACCGGTGGCTTGAGGTTCGTCACCAGGTTGCCGAACCCGTCGGTCCAGAGGACGCGCGGGCCGGAGTCGTCGAGCATCGTCGGCGCCGCCGTCGGGTGGCCCAGTGACTCGAGCGGCACGCCCGACGCCAACGCGGCGGCGGCGGGGGCGAACACATCCCGCCCTTCGAAGGTGGGAGCGCCCCCGGGAACGGGAGGAAGCTCCACCGCCTGCTGCATGCCGACTTCGTCGATCACGATCCCGAACAGCCCGTTGTCGGGGCCGATATAGAAGCGCCCGCCGGCACGAATCACCAGGCGCCGCCGCGAGCTGCCGACGCCAGGATCTACCACGGCCATGTGCACGGAGCCGGCGCGGAAATGCCGCGTGCCTGCGAACAGCATGAAAGCGCCCGCGAAGACGTCGAATCGCGGGACCTCGTGGCTGACGTCGACGAGCGTCGCGTTCGGACAGCCCGCGAGCACCACCGCCTTCATCGCCGCGACCAGGGGTGAACCGGTGCCGAAATCTGAGGTGAAGGTGACGAGAGGCGGCCCGGCCGGCGTGCCGTGGCTACCAGTAGCGTGTCTCCTTCCAGGGATCTGCTTCATCGTGGTATCCACGCTGCTCCCAGAAACCGAGCCGGTTGCGCTCCATGAACTCTAGCCCGCGCAACCACTTCGCCGACTTCCAGAAGTATTTCGAGGGGACGAACAGACGCAGCGGCCACCCATGGTCGGCCGTCAGATCGTGTCCATTCCAGGCATAGCACAACAGGTTCTGCTCCGCGTCCAGCACCTCGAGCGGGACCGATGTCGTGTACCCGTACTCGCAGTGGGCCATGACGTACTTCGCTTCGGGCTTGGGCTTGACGCGGTCGAGGAGCTCGCGAATCGGGACGCCGGTCCAGGTGTCGCCGAGGCGACTCCAACCGGTGACGCAATGGATGTCCGCGATGACGTCTTTGGAAGGCAGTGAGCGAAGCTCTTTGTAGTCGACTGTGAGCGGGTCTTCGACCGCCCCGAACACCTTGAAGTCCCACGTCGCGATGTCGGTGTCGGGCACCGGTCCGAACTGCAGGAGCGGCCAGCGGTCGGGGGCCGTGAGGGTTTGGCCGGGCGGGATGCGGGCCGGATCGACGCCTTCCGGCACGCGCTTGCCCTTGAAGAGAAAAGCCATTTCGCGAGTATAGGAATCGCGCTCGAGGGCCGGCTTGTTCCGGGTCAAGACGTCGAATCTTGCCGGGCTATACTGGCCTTTCCCCTCGACTCCTAGGGCACGTGGGTCCGTAGCTCAATAGGGAGAGCGCTTGAATCGCACTCAAGAGGTAAGGGGTTCGAATCCCCTCGGATCCACCATTTCCGACGCTGAGCCAATCGCGCAAGGCGCTTAGTTGAGCCTGAAGGGCGGGTACTGATCGGTCACCAGCGCGAAGGCATAGCCGCTGACTCGGTTACCCCATCGCAACACTCCGACGACGAAGTCAAAAAGACCCCGCGGGTACGTGCCTGTGAAGAGAATCGCAAACCAGGCGACGATCACCGCGACCAGGGCGGCGATGGCTAGAAAGAAGAGAACGACATAGTGCGGTATCGCGAGGAACCATTTGACCAGGGGCAGCCAGCGATTGATCTGCTGAGCGTCCGGATAAGGGAAGTCGAGGTGGACGGACTGCTCCTCATCGGTTGACGGGTAGCGATCATCGAGCAACGCGAGGTAGGCCGAGACGCGGTTCGAGAAGCGAAGGAGGTTGAGGTTCCAGTCAAACCACCATCGCGGGTACTTCTGGCGGAACACGATCATCAGCACCAGCGGTAGGAAAACCAGCCCGCCGCCGACAGTCATGTCCGTCATCGCCTTGTTGTTGGCATCGACCGTCTCGGTCCCCAGCGTGCCGATCACGATGAGGATTGGGATCGCGACGAAGATCCGGAACGCCGTCGTAAGCCGGTTGAGCGGCCTGGCGGGATAGTCGACGTCGAACTGCACCGGGTAGTCGCTCACCATGCCTATCCACCTCTCGACCTGATCGCTGACGGCTCGTGGCCGATTGTCCGCTTATTGGGCCGGGGCCGGTGTCAAGACCCGTTATCCGCGAACCGCCGAAAATCCGTCAGATGGCCTCGCGGGCTCCGTTGGTCTGGATCGCGCCGATCGCCTACTCGCTTCTGGCGGTGGCCCTCTTCTCGAGCACATGGATCGATCCGGCGGGATCGTGGATCGGCAGCCCCAAGGATCCCGGGCTTTTCATCTGGTATCTCGGCTGGATCCCGCACGAGCTCGCCCAGGGCCACAACCCGCTCTTCACCGACTACCTCTCCTATCCGCCTGGCGTGAACCTCATGTGGAACACGTCGATGATCTTCCCGGCGCTCCTGCTCTGGCCCGTCACAGCTCTGTTCGGTCCGGTCGTCGCTTACAACTTGCTGATCACCGCCGGCGTCGGGCTCTCCGCCTGGCTTGGGTTCCTGGCCGCCCGCCGCTTCATCGATCACCAGGTCATGTGCTTGGCAGCCGGGCTCATCTACGGGTTCAGCCCCGCCCTGGTCGCGCAGGCGTTGGGCCATCCCCATGTGGTGGTGTCTTTCTTCCCGCCGATCGCGCTCATCCTCGGACACGAGATTTTCGTGCGCCGCCGCATACGCCCGATGGCTGCCGGCACGCTGACCGGGCTCGCCGCGGCCCTTCAGCTTCTGACCGGGGAGGAGCTGCTCGCGATGACGGCGCTGATCGGCGCGATCGGCGTAGCTCTAGTGGCACTGCTGCATCGGGATGAGGTGCGGCCGGCGCTGCCGTACGCGCTCAAGACAGCGGGGGCTGCGCTCGTCATCTTCGCGATCGTGGCCGCGTACCCGCTCGCCTTCCAGTTCCTGGGCCCGCAGCGCGTGTCGGGAAACGTGCAGCAGCCTGATGTCTACGTCAGCGACCTGCTCGCCTTCGTCATTCCAGCACGGCTCATCAACTTCACCGGCAACGTCACCGAGAACGGCGCCTACATCGGCCTGCCCCTGCTCGGACTCTTCGCAGCGGGCCTCGTGGCGGGATGGCGCAGGCCGGCGATCAGATGGATCGGCTTGACGACGCTCATCGTGGTCGTGCTGTCGCTCGGCCCGCACCTACATGTGAACAGAACCATCACCCCGGTCTGGCTGCCATGGGCGGCGCTGGCGCAGCTGCCCCTGCTGGGGAGCGCGCTGCCCGCGCGGCTGATGACGATCGCATTTCTGGGCATCGGCATCGTCGCCGCGGGCGCATACGCAATCGCCCGCACGCCGGCGCGGCGATTTGCGACTGGCTTCTTGCTGTTCGCGGGGCTGTTGGCGATCGTCCCCTCCTTGCCTTATCCGAGCGCACCCGCCACCGCGCCCGCGTTCTTCCGACCTGGCGGCGACGTCGAAAGGATCACGCGGGGCGCGGTCGTGCTCATCACCCCGTTCTCGAGCAAGCAATCGACCGACGCCATGTACTGGCAGGCGGTGGCGAATTACCGCTTCAAGATGCCGGAAGGCGACGCCTTCACACCCGGGCCATATCTCGGCCCGCATCCGTCATTCCTGCAATCGGCCCTCGACCAGCTCGACGCCGGGCGGGCGCTGGCGATGACCCCCGATGTGCGTACACGGGCGCTCACAGACCTGGAGAGATTCGGCGCCACAACGATCGTCGCCGGCCCATCTCCAGGGCATGCCGCCATCGTCGACTTTCTGACCCAGATCGAAGCCAATCCTCCGGTCGCGGACCAGGGGGTTGAAGTTTGGTGGCGGGTCAGCTCCGGCTGAGGTAGCCGTCGTGCCACAGCTCGAAGACGAACAGCGTCCAGAGCTGCTTGCGGTTGTCGCGACGGCCTGACAGGTGGTCGCCGACCAGTGCCGCCACCGCCGCCGGATCGAAGAAACCCTTGCTCGCGACCCGCTCGGGCGACAGAACCGACAGCATCTGCTCCTTCAGCGGGCCGCGAAACCAATTGGCGACCGGGATCCCGAATCCCTTCTTCGGCCGGTTGAGGATGCTGTCGGGGAGCAGCCCGCGCAGTGCCCGCTTGAATAGGAACTTCGAGCGAAGGCCACGCAGCTTCATGTCCAGGGGAAGGCGAGTCGCGTACTCGACAAAGTCGTTGTTGAGCAGCGGCACGCGGCCCTCGAGCGAGGCCATCATGCTGGCCCGGTCCAGCTTGACCAGGATGTCGTTCTCGAGGTAGAGCCGCATGTCCAGCAGCAGGACCTGGTTGAGCGGTTCGCGCGGTCCGGCGCCGTCGTGCTGGGCGGTCTCGAGATGCGCGCCTGCAGCCAGTTGATCGCGCATCTCCGCCGACAGCAGTGCCGTCCTTTCCTCGGCCGCGAACGATCCCATCCAGCGCCGGTGCCGCTCGGGCAGGGGATGCGAGGCGCTGCCGACAAAGCGCTTGGCGCGAAAGTCGAAGCTCAGGTTGTCGCGCGAGACGGGTAGCCGGCGCACGACGGGCTCGATGAGACCGCGGCGGAGCAGCCGCGGGGCGCGGTTGTAGTAGCCCGCAAGACGGTGCGCCTGCAGGGTCGGATAGCCCGCGAACAGCTCGTCGCCGCCGTCGCCGCCCAGCGCGACCTTGACATGGCCTCGGGTGAACGCCGACAGCAGGTACGTGGGGATGATCGAGGCGTCGCCGAGCGGCTCATCGAGCAGGAGCGGGAGCTTCGGGATGAGGTCGAGCAGCATCGACGGCTCGAGAGTCAGCTCGCGATGGTCGGTCCCGAGATGCGTCGCCACCTGGCGCGCATAACGCGATTCGTCGAAGGAGCGCTCGGCAAATCCGACCGAGAAGCTCTTCACATCGACGCCCAGCTCGGACATCATCGCCGTCACGGCGCTGGAGTCGATCCCGCCCGAAAGGAATACGCCGAGCGGGACATCGCTTATGAGCTCCTTGCGCACCGACTCGCGGAGCACTGCGCGCAGCTCCTCGCAACGCTCCTCGAGATGAGGCCTGCGCGGCGCGGCCTCTTCCTCACCAAGCCTCGGCGACCAGTAGCGGTGAAGCCGGTGGACGCCGCTGCCCAGCCACCACTCGAGCGTGTGGGCGGCCGGGAGCTTGCTGATACCTCGCACGATGCTGCGTGGAGAGGGCACGTACTCGAGGGCGAGGTACTCGTCGAGGGCGATGGGGTCGAGCTCCCGTCGCAGCCCAGGGTCGCAAAGCAGCGCCTTGAGCTCGGAGGCGAACACGAGCCGGCGGCCGTCGACAGCGTAGTGCAACGGCTTGATGCCCATGCGGTCGCGAGCGAGCAGCACGCGCCCGCGGCGGAGGTCGAGCACCGCGAACGCGAACATCCCGTTCAAACGCTCGACAAGCGCCTCTCCCCACTCCTCGTAACCGTGAACGAGGACCTCGGTGTCGGACTGGGTGGTGAACGAATGGCCGGCCGCCGCCAGCACCTTTCGCAACTCGAGGTGGTTGTAGATCTCGCCGTTTTGCACGACCCAGACCTTCGAGTCCTCGTTGTGGATGGGCTGGTGGCCACCCTCGACGTCGATGATCGAGAGTCGGCGCATGCCGAAGGTCACGCCGTCGAGGTGAACGCTCCCGTCGTCATCGGGACCCCGGTGCACCATCGCCGCGGACATGCGGCCGACGAGCTCGCGACCCTCGGCCGGCTCGCCGCCGGCGACCCCGCAGATCCCACACATCTACTTGCGAGGAGCGGCCGTTCTCCCGTTCGTGGCCTTTACCCCCTCCGCCCTTCGGGGGGAGGGTCGAAGAGGGGACCGCGAGCTGCCCTTGCCGCCTTCGAGCACCTCGCGCACGACATATACGGCCTTGCCCTGCGACTCGTGATACGTACGGATGGAGAGCTCGGCCAGCAAGCCCATGAGGATGAACTGCACGCCCACGATGCCAAGGAACACCGCCAGCAGAAGGAGCGGGTTGTTGTGTGCGTATGGATACGGCGGGAGGTACTTCTGGATGATGACGATGGCGGCGCACACCAGCGCCAGCGCCCACAGGCCGAACGCGGCGAAGCCGAAGAAGTAGATGGGCTTCGTCGAGTAGCTGCCCAGAAGCTTGACCGTGATCAGGTCGAGCACCACGCGCAAGGTGCGCGAGAGCGAGTACTTCGAGCGCCCGAAGACCCTCTGTCGATGGTTGACCGGCAGCTCAGTGATGCGAGCGCCGACCCACGACGCGTACACGGGGATGAAGCGATGCATCTCGCCGTAGAGCTTCATGTCCTGGATCACCTCTCGCCGGTAAGCCTTGAGCGTGCACCCGAAGTCGTTGAGCGGAACGCGCGTCACGCGGGCGATCAGCCAGTTGGCGATCTTCGAGGGCAGCACGCGCGACGTGTCGTCCTTGCGGTCCTTCCGCCAGCCACTGACAACGTCATACCCCGCGTCCAACTGATCCAGCAGCCGGGGGATATCGTGCGGGTCGTTCTGCATGTCGCCGTCCATGAGGACAACGATCTCTCCCCGACTGTTGTCGATCCCGGCCTGCACAGCGGCGGTCTGGCCGAAGTTGCGGCGGAAGCTGACGACGCGAATGTGAGGGTCCTGAACGGCCAGCTCGGCCAGCTTCTCGGTGCTGCCGTCGCGGCTGCCGTCGTCGACATACACGATCTCGTATGGGAGGTCGAGCTCCTCGAGAACTCCGCTCAGCTCTTCGTGGAGGGGCGCTATGCTCTCGGATTCGTTGTAGATCAGCACCACAACGGACAGGCGTGGGACGGCCATCTCTTCAATCATGGCGGACTTGGCGAGAAGGTGGCGAGGCAGATCGTGTTGAAGCAGTCGTAGCTGCGGAGGGCGTACCCGGACGGCGGGACCGGCAGCTTGTGGCCGGCATCGTCCACCCAGTAGATGGTGCCTCCCTGCTGGATCGTGCTCGCCGGAAAGTCCGGCGTCAGCGCATTGGGCGGATACGCAGCCGTGCCCCAAAACCACGCGATGTGGTGGGCCACCACCCGGGTATGGGCGCGCTCATCCGCGTCACCGTAATAAAGAAGGAGGAGATAGTCGCCCGCCGACGCCCAGATGAAGTCGTTCTCATGGAACCGCGGTTCGAGGTACGCCGTCAGTGCGGGTGTGTCGGGGTGCGTGACCGCGACCGAGAACGCGACCGTGGGCGCAACCAGCGCAGCCACCACGAGCACCCGTATGACCAGTCGATTCAGTCCGACGATCCCGACCGCCAGCAGGGCGAAGAGCGGTCCCCACAAGACGCCGGCGTACCGAGCCTCGAGGATCGGGTGCCAGACGCTGGCGGCGGCGAGTATGCCCACCGGCACCGCGCCGCACAGGGCGATGAAACCGGAAGCACCGTCAAGGCGTTTGCGAGTCCGGAGCAGGAGGAACGCGCAGACCAATCCGGCGATCACCGCGAGCAGCTGGACGGCTTGAATCGGGAGCTTGCCCACGGTGCCCGGTTCGATCGCGGGCCCGGACAGGAACTGGGCCAGCGTGCCGCTCACATTGATGACGGTCAAGGGCGGCACCCAGAAAGGAGTCTCTGCATGCCTGAACTGGGGCGCCGCGTACACGAGCCAGGGGACCAACGCGACCCCCGCCAATCCCGCCACACCGGCTGCCGTGGCCACCGTCCTCCAGGGCGAGCGCAGCGCCAATCGAAGGGCGAGCAGCTGCGCGGGAATCGCAAGCAGCACGAAGTACTGCGTATAGAGCCCGAGCAGCACGGCCGCCCCATAGACAGCCCAGCGCAGCGGCGTGCCGCGCTCGGCCGCCCGCCACAACGCCAGCGTCGAGATCGCCACCAGGGTCGTGGCCATCGCGTACATGCGCGCATCGCGACCACTCATCACGAGCGCCGGCACCAACGCGAATATCGCGGCGGCCCACAACCCGCCGCGATCACCCGCGCAGCGACGTCCAAGAGCAGCTCCGACCGGGACGATGAGGGTGCCCGCGATCGCCGAGGTCAAGCGAAGCGCCGTCGGGGTCGGACCCAGGATAGAAATCGAGATGTGCGTCAGCAGGTAGCTGAGCGGCGGCGCGGAGTCGTTGTGAATCGCGTCGAGCATTCCTGCGACGCCGCGCTGCTCGACCACGGCGGTGAAGGCCTCATCACGCCAGATCGGTTCGTGGTTCAGCCACAGCACGCGCACAGCGAGGCCGACGCCGGTCAGCAACACGACGCCGCGTGCGTACGCGCTCCGGACGACAGCGTTCTCCACGTCCACCCTATTCTCCTGGGATTCTGAGGTGCCCTTGATTGCGCGCTCTCGCCCTCTCGCCAGGCTGCTGCCGGCTGCGACCGCGCTCGCCGCCTTTTTGATCATTGCCTGCGCCGCTTTGGTCAGGATCGTGCCGCTGCTCCACGGGCAGCCGGGCGGCCTCTATCCCGACGAGGCATCCGAGGGGATCTCAGCGCTTCGCATCCTGGCTGATCCGGCCTACCGGCCGGTGTTCATCGACGAGAACGGAGGGCGCGAAGCCCTCTTTGCGTATCTGGTCGCGATCACATTTCACTTCGTCACAGGGCCGACCGTGGTTGGCATCCGCGCCACCTCGACCGTTGTCGGGCTGGCGGGGATCGCGGCCGCATGGCCCCTGCTGCGGAGATACGGCGTTGTCGCCGCCCTGGCCGGAATCGCATGGATGGCCGGTTCGCCCTGGCTGATCGCGACTTCGGTCTTGGGACTTCGCAATGGCCTCACCGTGCCATTCGCCGGGCTCGCGGCCGCGGCGCTGCTGGCCTGGTCGCACCGCCCGAGTCGGCGCTTTGCCTTTCTAGCCGGCTTCGCTGCCGGAGCCGGATTGTGGACGTACCAGCCCCTGAAATTGACTCCCGTGCTCGTCGTGGCCTGGCTGCTGTGGCTCAGACGCGTCGACCGCCCGCTCTTCGACCGGCTCTGGCCCGGCCGGTTCTGGGTCCTGTGCGGCTACGTGGTGGCCGCGGCGCCCTTCTTGTGGACGATGGTTACCGACCCGCTCAACTATTTCGGGCGCATAGCAGGCGTGTCGCCGGTCAGTCCCGGCATGCCTCACACCACCGTGCTGACACACAGCCTCCAGACGCTGGGCATGTTCTTCGTCGCCGGCGATCCCAACCCGCGCCACGACATTTCCGCCCTTCCGGTGTTGCTGTGGCCGCTGCCTCTTTTGGCGGCTCTTGGCCTGTGGCGAGTGATCCGTGAGCGCCGGGACCCCGTGTCCGCGCTGGTGTTGATCGGCCTGGGCGTCTATCTGCTGCCGCCCCTGTACGCGGTGGAAGGTGGCGCGCCCCATCTGCAGAGGAGCCTCGCCCTCGCCCCGTACGTCGCCACGCTGGTCGGCGTCGGCGTGATCGAGGCGGTGCGCCTGGCGCGCCGCGCGGGACGCGGATATGCGGCAGTCGCCGCCGCCGCGTGCGCCGTCGCCATCGCGCTCACCGGCGTCTATGCCGGTCTCGCGTTCGCTTTCCGGCCCCTCTCCGAGCGGTATGCGGCCTTCGACTTCCACACCGTGGGGCTGGCCGCTGCGGGCGCCCAGCCGAATACTGTGGTGATCGTCAATCCGTACGACGCACAGGCCGTTCGCTTCCTAGACGGGCCGGCCGTTCCGATCGTCGCGCCAGGCTCGCAGGCTCCGCCCGGCTTCGCCCTGGCCGCCTTGGACCTCAACGACCTGCCGCCGGCAGTTCGTGCTTCGGCCACTGTGTACGCGCGAGATCCCAACGGCGATCCGGCCGTCTGGGTCGTGCCACCCTAGGCGGTCCTCGTACTCTTAGGGGTCCAAATGGCGACCGCCACCTCGGCACCCTCCTCCATCCGCGAACGTCTCGAGCGGCTGTTCAAGCAGCGGATCGTGATCTTCGACGGGTCGATCGGCGTGCTGCTGCAGAAACAGGGCTTGACCGAAGAGGACTGGCGGGGCGAGCGGTTCCGAGACCACCCAAAGCTGCTCAAGAACAACGTCGACATCCTCAACCTGTCGCGACCGGATGTGGTCAGCCGCATCCATCGCGAGTACCTGGAAGCAGGCGCCGACCTGATCACGACGAACACGTTCACCGCGACCCCGGTCTCGCAGGCGGACTACGGGCTCGAGGACCTCACGTACGAGATCAACGTTGCGGGCGCGCGGCTGGCGCGGTCCGCAGTCGATGCCTACGAGAACCGGTTCGTGGCCGGCTCGCTTGGCCCCACCAACGTCACGCTCTCGCTCTCCCCAAACGTCGACGACCCTTCCTATCGAGCCATCACGTTCGACCAGCTTCGTGACGGCTATGCCGTGGCCGTGCGCGGGCTGCGCGACGGGGGCGTCGACTTTCTCCTGATCGAGACGATCTTCGACACGCTCAACGCCAAGGCAGCGATCGCGGCCGTCAAAGAGGTGGCGCCGGAGCTGCCCCTCTTCATCTCGGTCACGATCGTCGACCGGAGCGGGCGCAACCTCTCCGGCCAGACCGTCGAAGCCTGGTGGAACTCGATCGAGCATGCCGACCCCTTTGCCGCCGGCATCAACTGCTCGCTGGGCGCCACCGAGATGCGCCCGTACATAGAGGCGCTCTCGCGCGTAGCGCCGGTCTACGTCACGTGCTACCCGAACGCGGGCCTGCCCAACTCGTTCGGCGGTTTCGACGAGGACCCGCCGATCACGAGCCGGCTGCTGCGTGAG
>Ga0209701_10001994_pt1 | contig 13310 bp, 10 predicted proteins | sample CZO8metaG_4_FD_188356 | JGI IMG/M metagenome (GOLD analysis project Ga0209701, IMG submission 188356) | Vadose zone soil microbial communities from the Eel River Critical Zone Observatory, Northern California, USA - CZOApr15con2H3.8 metaG... | ecosystem: Environmental > Terrestrial > Soil >...
GTCGATGGCAACGACCCCATCACGGGCCGGCCCGTAATGCAGGAGGTGATCGAGGGGCTCACGGCGCCGTTCGGCGCAGAGGAGCTGAAGGAAACGACATTCGAGCGCTCGACGCCCCGGTGGGTCGAGCCGGCGAGCGAGGAGGATCTCTCCCGTCTCTTCCAGGAGAACCAGTGGACCGATCAGCTTCCGATCATCCTTCCGACCGAGGAGCGGGTGGCGGCGATGCTGGCCCGCACGAGCCGCAAGCCGGACGAAGTGGTCGGGCACATGCGGCCCACCGATTTTCGCGAGTATTGGGAATACACGGTCGAGAAGGTCGCGGTCAACGCGGTGATGGCCGGCGCCAAGCCGGAATACTTCCCGGTGATCCTGGCGCTGGCGGCGAGCGGGGTAAGCGCGCGCGGGAGTTCGACCAGCTCGATGGCGACCATGGCGGTCGTCAACGGGCCGATCCGCAACCGGCTCGGGATGAACTGCGGGACCGGCGCCATGGCGCCGTACAACCATGCCAACGCCACGATCGGGCGAGCCTACGGCTTGCTTTCGCAGAACCTGCAGGGCGGCTCGGTGCCGGGGCACACCTACATGGGATCGCAGGGCAACGGCTACGCGTACGGCAGCGCCACGTTCGGCGAGAACGAGGAGCGTAGCCCCTGGGAGCCCTTCCACGTGCAGCACGGCTTCAAGCCGGCGGAGAGCGCCGTGAGCGTCTTCACCGGCTGCCGGTCAACCGCCTTCTCCCTGGGGCTGCGCGAAAAACATTGGCGCGACCACGTGCGCAACATGCTGCGCGGATTGGATCCGCGCACGCCGCCGACGCTGCTGCTCGACCCGCTCACGGCGCGGATGTTCATCGACCGCGGCGGGTTCGACGCCAAGGAGAAGCTGATCGCGTGGATCGACGACAACGCGCGCATGCCGGCCGGCGAGTTCTGGGACTACCAGCTCGCCCAGAACTACATCTACCCGCGCGCGACGTTCGGAGAAGAGCCGTGGGCCACGAGGCTCAAAGCGCCGCCGGACGAGCCGATCCAGATGTTTCTTCGCAAGGACATTCACGTGGTGGTCGTCGGCGGCGAGACCAACCCATACTGGCGGATCATGGGCTGCGCCTACCAGAAGACCGTCTCCGTCGACGAGTGGAAGTAAAGGCTACGTCAGCTCCGCAAGGATCTCCTCATCGGTTGCCGCCAGGTTCACCGGCTTCCCGAAGGGCTGCGGCCAATCGATACCGGTCGGCCAGTACACTTCGACCTGGTTGCCGTCGGGGTCTTGAAAATAAATGCCTACGGCATTGCCGTGGCTTACGATCCGGTTGATCGGGACTTTGTGCTCCAAAAAGACTCGATAAAATTCTTTGATATCCGAGAGGCTGCCGCAGCGAAAGGAGATTTGCTGGACGACTTTACCGTCCTCGCGGCCCGGCATGAGCAGCAACTCGTGGTGTTCCTCCCGCCTGTCCTTGGCCGTCATGAATACACTCCCGCTCTTTGGACTCTCGTCGCTGACCTTCAGGCCAAGGATATCCCGATAAAATGCCTTCGAACGCTCGACATCCCGAACGTAGAGACCTATGTGACCCAACGACACGACTCTAGGCATAATATATCCTCCTTTCTTGTTTTATCTTCGAGGCGCTGGTGCTCTACTTTATCCATTCACCTATGCCAGCCTTCTACCCCTGACCAAAGTATCGTGGGGCTTTGCCTGAGCTATCGATGTAATAATCTTGCGTGATGATTTTTTGATGTCGTTGGTCGAGACCTTTCCCAGCGCAGTGACGCTGCCAAAGGTTCTCAGGCCAGGGAAACGAGTTGAGATCAAGGTCTCGTTCCACTCGACGTTTTTTCACCGTGCGGTCGTGCTTTAAGAATCCGTCGCCGCTGGAGCTGTAAACGAACGGAATATCGAGAGTCTCGGCGTAAGATAGGGCCTGCTGCATACCATCTCCGAGACTGCAGTTGTTGTCCTTAGCCTCAACGATGGCAATAGGTATGTGAGGCTTGTGATAAAGAATATAGTCAGCACGCTTAAACTTCCCCCGGTTGACCAATCGTCCTCTGATAATGATGCGTCCTTTCGTAAAGGAGACCTCTTCACGGACCTGGGCATCTAAGTCCCACCCCGCTTGCTTAATTGCCGGAGTGATGAACTTTGTGCAAATGTCGCGCTCACTCAGGGTTTTCTTGTTAAGGCTACTCATCGGCTTCTCAGAGGTTCGCGCCGTTATTCGCCTGGTTATTCTTTTTCACCCGAGGCATTGAAGCTCCTCACAGGGTAGCAGAGCTGTTTGGGGAAAATCAAAGGTGCGTGAACTTGGCCGCTCTAACCCGAGGCACGGTTCAAAGCACAAAATTGCGGGCAGGTTGCGCGATTTAGCCTTCACGTGACAAGAGCGTTTTTTGGTTGGTGGCAGCGTCCCTTGAATTATGAGCCCCTAAAAGCTAGGAAGAATGGAAGATGATTCCTTTGGTTAGCGTCATCATCCCCACGTACAATCGCTGGCCGATGGTTGGTGAGGCCATCAACTCGGTCCTGGCTCAGAGCTATCGAGGATTCGAGCTCGTTGTCGTGGATGACGGATCGGAAGACGGCACGGCTGAGAGAATTTTGACGAAATACGGGTCAAGGATTCGGCTATTTTCCCAACCCCGGCGCGGTGTGGCCGCCGCGCGCAACCTGGGCGTCGGGCGATCCACGGGCAAGTATCTTGCCTTCCTGGATTCTGACGATCTGTGGAGGCCGAAGAAACTCGAAGCTCAAGTCGCCTTTATGGAATCCCACTCTGAAGCCGCAATCTGCCAGACTGAGGAAATCTGGATCCGAAACGGAGTAAGAGTGAATCCGAAAAAGAAGCACCGCAAACCTTCGGGCGATATCTTTCGTGCCAGTCTCGATCTGTGCCTGGTCAGTCCCTCGGCCGTCATGATAGCGAGAGAGTTGTTTGACAGGCTGGGCGGTTTTGATGAATCGTTTCCGGTCTGTGAGGATTACGATCTCTGGCTTCGAGTGACTGCTGAGTTAAAAGTCTTTTTGATTCCGGCGCCGCTTGTCATCAAGAGGGGAGGCCACGCGGATCAGTTGTCCCGCTCAACGTGGGGACTGGACCGCTTTCGGGTGCGGGCGCTGCGGAAAATTCTTGAGTCGGGGATTCAGGGAGAGAGAAGATCCTGGGTACGTGAAGCATTGCAAAGCAAGGTTGCGGTCTTGGCCCAAGGGGCGTTGAAGAGAGGAAAAGAAGCAGAAGCTTTAGGTTATAAAGCATTGATTACTGATTTTCTTGGAGAAACAAATAATGCTGGCTCAGAGAATTCTCGCCTACGGGAGCGCGAGGGGATTTCACGGGAAGACTCTCGACCGCTGGCTTCAGTTGTCCGATGCTGACCAAGAGCCTCTTCTTGAGCTGGCTGAGGCGCTCAAGTTGGGAGAAAACCATTTTCGCGATCTTCTGGATTGGCTGGAGGAGATCGCTCTTCGGGACGGCAGCAGTCCGAGTCGGATCTTGAAGCAGGAGACTCTTTCGCGCGTCTTGTCGGATCCGCGTCTCGGCCGCAGCGATAAAGTCAAATGCCTCAAGGAAGAGGTGCGGCGCCTCAGGTTTCCTCGGCTGAGTCGGATCGAGAGGGAGATAGAAAAGAAAATCCGCGACCTGAAGCTCAAGCCGCAGATTCAAATGAGTATTCCTCCGGGCCTGGAAGGAGGGACGTTGACGGTTCAGATGAGAGCGACGAGTTATGATGAGTTGAAGCGGCTAGTCGGGGACATCGAGCAGACTTTGGCGGGAGATAAGGTGAAGGAGATATTTGGTCTTTTGTCAGGGAAAGAGGGAGATGCGGGAGTTTGAAATTGATGAGCTGATCGTCGAGGTCGGGTCGGAGAAAAGCCCGATCTTCGCGAACCTGAGCAAGGCTTTGCCCGGGGTTCCTGTCACTTTTGTCGATCAGCCTCAGCCCGGCGCGGATACCTTGTCTGACTTGAAGGATCCCTTCGGAACGAGCAAAAAAAGACTCCATTTGCTGCGCCATAGAGGGGATTTCCTCAAGAAGTGTCCCGGGAGCGACGGGCAGGTTTGCTGCAACTATTTTGTCATCAATTTTGCCAGCAACTGCCCGATGGAGTGCAGCTACTGCTACCTACAAGAATATCTCGCCCACAATCCGGCGCTCAAGGTTTTCAGCAATGTCGACGATCTTCTCAGCGAGGCGGACGAGCTACTGAGCCGCCACCGCAAATTCTTCTTTCGCATCGGCACCGGCGAAATCACGGACAGTCTTGCGCTGGACCCTCATATCGGATTCTCCAATCAAGTGATCCCTTTCTTTGCCGAGCAGCCGAATGTTCTGCTCGAGTTGAAGACCAAGAGTGACCGGGTAGAGAATCTGCTTAAATTGGATCCCAAGGGTCGCGTGGTGGTCTCATGGTCCATGAACCCTCAGCGGGTCATCGATCGGGATGAGCATATGACGGCATCGTTGGATGAAAGACTTTCGGCTGCGCTTCGCTGTCAACAGGCCGGGTACAAGCTGGGGTTTCATTTTGATCCCATCATCGAGTATCCCGGCTGGGAGGCGGACTACCGGGATATGGTGGAGAGAATTTTCGCCACAGTGGATCAGCGCAGGGTCGCGTGGCTCAGTATGGGAGTATTGCGCAATACTCCCGGGTTGAAAAGAATCATGCGAGAGAGATTTCCTTCAACGCGACTCCTCACTGGCGAGCAGGTTCTGTGTCCGGACGGCAAGATGCGCTACTTTCAACCATTGAGGGTGGAGATGTATCGCAAGATGCTTCGTTGGATACGAGCAGCTTCGCCGACGGTGTTTGTCTATCTCTGCATGGAATCCAAGGAAGTCTGGGAAGAGGTTTTCGGTTTTGCGCCAAGCTGCGAGAAGGAATTGGGCAGGCAACTCACTCAGACCGCCGACGAACGACCGAGGACCGGTGACCGTTGACCGAAGAACGGTCTGCCGTCTTCGGTCGGCCGTCGCCTTACTGAACCACGGGTTGTACATGGACTGAGACAATCCCATAGCTGTCTTCGGCAGGATGGAGGTTTTGTATCGCATGTCCCAAATCGTGTATTGACTAGCTCGGTTACGGCCTCGTTGGAACAGGGGAGGTGAAGACCATGATGACTAATTTAAATCGTTTGTTGATGGCTCTAGCTCTGCTTGCTGTCTTGGTCCAAGCTTGGTCTAGCAACGTAAATGCGCAACCCATCGATATCGACGCAGCCAAGAGGGAGGGAAAGGTTGTCGTCTATGGTTCGGTAGTGCCCCAGGCTATGGAAGAGCTCCATAAGAGTTTTGAGAAAAAATATGGCATCAAAGTTGAGTACTGGCGTGGCTCGTCCACCCAAGTTGCCGACCGTGCCCAGACCGAGTGGCGGGCAGGCAGGCCTGGATTTGACGTTGTGGAGTCGAGCTGGGATGTCATGATCCTAATGAAAAGAGAGGGCCTCTTTGCACGGTATATTCCACCTCCGTCAGAGAAGTTTCCCGACCAGTTCAAGGAAGCAGATGGACTGATCACCCCATGGCGGCTGATTCCAATCAGTATCCTTTACAACACGGAATTCGTGAAGCCGGTAGAGGCCCCTAAGACTTTGGACGACCTTCTGAGTCCTCAATGGAAAGGGAGGATCAGCATCCCCGATCCTTCTCAACATACCACCACGGCCAAGTTTTTCTGGAATTTGCAGAGGTTTAGGGGAGAAAAATGGCTTGACTTCGTCAAGGCACTGGCCAGACAGCAACCCCATTTGGTGGAGTCGCTCGCGCCGGTTACCCCGGCGATCATCAAAGGGGAGGCCCACGTCGGCATAACATATATTAAGTTTGTGAAACAGTACAAAGGTCCCATCGACTACGTGCTCATGGACAAATACTTATCCGACCCTAATCACTTGGGTTTAGGCTCCAGAGCGGCTCGCCCTAATGCGGGAAGGGTCTACATTGATTACTTAGTTTCAGCAGAGGGACAGAGAGCCATAGCTCAGGATGGAGAATTTGTTCTCTATCCAGGAGTCTACCCTCCTATCAGAGACGCAGAGAAGGTGACGCCTAACATGGTTTCTATGGATAATCCAAGCGAGGAAGAATACAAGAAGTTGAGAGCGGAGTTCCGGCAGATCTTTTTCGGCAAATGACAGGCAAAATAGGCTTGACACCCTTTAATAAGTTTGAAGAGCTGTCTAATGAGAAGGGCAATCGAAAGGAGGGAGACTAATGGCTAATTTTGTAGGGCTACTGCTCATTTCGCCTTTCTTTTTTCTTATGGCAACGGCTTTTGGCCAGGACGCAAAACTCATTGGGGCGGCGAAAAAAGAAGGGGGAAAGGTCGTAGCTTATGGATCGCTTGAGGCCGATGTCCTGGAACCGTCTAAGAAGGTTTTTGAAAAGAAGACCGGGCTCACTTTAGAGTACTGGAGAGCCTCTGCGACAAAGGTTATGGATCGCGCCGTCAACGAGTACCGGGCGGGAAAACCTCTATTCGATGTGCTTTTCATCCCGAGCAACGAGGCCAGGTTCTTACTGAAAGATGGAATGATGGTCAAATATCTATCCCCCGCCGCCAGGGACTTTCCCAAGGAGGCGATCGATCCAGACATCGGTGTGATTCACCGCCGGGCAATCATAGGCGTGGCCTACCATAAAGGCATCATCAAACCCGCCGACGCGCCAAAGTCTCTGGAAGAGCTTGTCAATCCCAAATACAAGGGAAAACTAACCATGCCTGATCCGACCCAGCACTCAACCACCGCCCAGTGGCTCGCGAGCTTGCATAAGGTCTTGGGAAAGGAAATATCGGAAAAGTTTATTCGAGACTTGGCTGCCATGAAACCCGTTCTTCTCGAATCCCTGTCGCCGACCGCCGAGCGAGTCAGCACAGGGGAGACGCCGATAGCAATTACCCATATAAAATCCGTTTATATCTATGGCCAAAAGGGAGCTCCGCTGGACTATGTGAGGCTCGGTAAATTCCTGGGGGACGAGAACCTCTTGGTCCTGGGCAGCAAAGCGCTTCATCCCAACGCAGGAAAGGCGTTTATCGATTACTTCCTCAGCGATGAGAGCCTTAAGATCATCGCCAAGGCAGGCGAATTCGTGACCAGAGTAGGAATTTATCCGCCGCTCCCGGACGCAGATAAAATTCAATTCATTCCGATGGATGAGCTGGACGAGAAAGGCTATGCTGAGAAGAAGAGCGAATACCGCAAGCTCTTTCTGCAGTAAATCTCACAAGCAATACGCAAGCTTGACAGTCTCAGTCCGTTTCACTACTCTCGTCGAGCATCTGTGAATCGTGGTTCTGATGATGGAGGAAAGACATGGATGAAAGAATAGTTTACCTGAATGGTTCCTTTGTTCCCGAGAGCGAAGCGAAGGTTTCGGTGCGAGATGCGGGTTTCACTTCGGGCGACGCTGTTTACGATGTCACGCGGACCTTCGGGCACAAGCCTTTCAAATTGCGGGAGCACACCGAAAGGCTCTTCAGGTCGCTTTACTACACACGGATAGATTGTGGCTTATCGCTTGAGGAGATGGAAAATAGAACCCTGGAGGTTCTTGATAGGAATAAGTATCTTTTGGGAAAAAGCGATGACTACGCCCTATGGCAAATAGTGAGCCGGGGCATGCGATCATCGGTCGGGAATCGCGTAAGCGGCCCGGCAACGGTAGCCATTTACTGTGTGGGGGTCAACTTCAAGGAGTTCGCACGCCATTTCATTGAAGGTTGTAAGTTGGTCATCCCCTCTACTAGAAGGATACCGCCTCAATGCTTGGAATCGAAAGCAAAAATCACAAATAAGATGAACCACAATATAGCCCTCTTCGAGGCTAGACAGGTTGATCCGCAATGCGTGCCATTAATGCTTGATATTAACGGAAATCTTAGCGAAACGAATTCTACTAATTTCTTTTTGGTTTTAAAGGGAATGCTCTGTACACCAACAGATAAAAATGTTTTAGGAGGCATCACCAGAGCTACTCTTTTGCCTATGGCTAACGACCTAGGAATTAAAGTCATCGAAGGGGATTTCACGCCGTACGACCTATACAATGCCGACGAGGCTTTTCTCGCTGGTACGAGCCCGACCCTAGTGCCCGTGCAAAGCGTGAATGGTTTAAGAATCGGTAGCAAAGTCCCAGGTCCTGTCACCCTCCGGTTGATCAATGCCTGGAGTAAGATGGTTAATGTCGACATAGTGGCCCAGGCGCTCAGCCATCTCGACAAAAAGGAACAAGAGCAACTTCTGAAGGTTTGGGAGGAGAAGCGGGCTGCTTGATCCAGGCGGTGTAGCCACTTAGCACTGTCACGTCTCTCGGCTGTTCTTATTTCTAATTCTCTCATTTCCGGCGATGTTCGGGACGTAGTTCCTTTTTGTCTGTGTCATCATAGAAGTTTGACGGTCATGTTTCCAAACAGTTTGGGCGGATTGAGCGGCAAGAAGGCGAAGGCCATACTTTATGGTATTGGTGCCATAGGAAGTGAAGTCGCCAAATATGCCCTAGAGAAAGAATGGCTCCAGATCGTCGGTGCTGTGGACACTGACAGTTCGAAGACAGGCAGAGACCTCGGTCAGGTCATAGGTCTCAAGCGAGACATCGGCGTGGAGGTGACTGGGGATCCGGCGGCGCTATTGAAGCATATCGAAGCTGATGTGGTGATTCTTACTACTGGATCTTTTTTTCGTTCCATCTATGACCAGTTGGATGTGATCGCGCGGGCGAGAATCCATGTAGTCACGACCGCAGAGGAGCTTGCTTTTCCTTCGCTGCAGAATCCTGAGCTGGCGAAGAGGTTGGATGAAGTGGCTAAAGGGAGCGGCGCCTCTATCATGGGGGTGGGCATCAACCCAGGCTTTGTCATGGACAGTTTGGTAGTCTATCTGGCGGCAGCCTGTCTGGAGGTTGAACGTGTGAAGGTGAAGAGGGTTGTCAATAGCTCGCTCCGTCGGAAACAACTGCAGTTAAAGGTAGGTGCCGGTCTTAGCCTGGAGGAATTCAAGACCAACCTAGGAAAGAGGATATTCGGACATATTGGTCTGCTGGAGTCTGCGGCCCTTGTAGCAGATGGGATTAATATGCGGCCCGATAAAATTTTTCAATCGATCGAACCGGTCGTTGCACAGAGGGCCGCATCGACGGGATATGTCGAGGTCAAGGCCGGCAAGGTAGCGGGCATGAGGCAGGTTGCGCGGTGCCTTAAAGGCGGCAAAGAATGCGTGGAGTTAGAGGTGCAATTTTATCTTGACGCTCCTGACCCCAGGGATGAAATCTTTATAGAAGGAAAGCCCAACGTTGACGTCATCATCAAAGATGGCATATTTGGCGACCAGGCCACCGTCGCCATTCTTATCCATTCGATCCCCACAGTTCTGAATGCCAAGCCAGGTTTGCTCACCGCTACTGGAAAAGGTGTCTCTGAAACCTTTTGGCAATGTCCTGTTGAGCTCGGTTACTGACCAGGTCACAGAATGAAACCGACATCTTCATTTAGCCTAGCTCTCAGCAGTGCTTAAAGATACTGCAGTAGAGTTTCGTGTATTCCGCGTAGGTAGGGCCAATTTTTTTCGGGTCAACCACTAAATACTCAGGAGCATTGAGCTCCGGATATATTTCCTTGTAACCCTTCCGCGGGACACCTCGGCCTAGCTCCTCGGCGAAAATCTTCATGATCCCATCTTGGGACAGCGCCCAGTCGAGAAACAAGGCGGCGCTATGGGGGTGTTGAGTATTTTTGGCCAGCATCAGATATGTGGGCACGGAAAGAACCGGTTTGAGAAGAACGAGATCCACCGGAGCACCTTCCCTTTTCAGGGCGGCCGGCCGGTATCCGTACAACCAAGGAGCCACGTGGACTTCTCCTGCTGAGAGAATTTCGGCCTGGAGAGTTTTTCCGCGGCGCATCGAAGGATCATTCTCGGCCAACTTCCTAAAATAGCTCAGCCCCTTTTCCTTGCCCCAATACTCCAAGAGGGTTCCCATCAGGTGCATATCTGTCTGGTCCAGAGACATTCTACCCTTCCATTTAGGATCCAGCAGATCTTCGTAGCTCTTTGGCGCCTCTTCTTTTCTCACGTACTTTGTGTTGTAGCCGAGAGCGACCGCAAGATGATAGAACGCGGTAAAGCAGCCTTCCTTGTCCATGAATTCTTCCATGATGCCCTTTCTGCTAGGAGAAAGGTAAGGGTCCACGAGCCCGGTCTTGGTGATGGCGTAAACCTCGCCAGGCTCCAGATCGAAAACATCCACTTCATACCTCTTGGCCAGCCCCTCCGTAGTGATTTTGTTGTATACATTGACAGAGCCACTTCGGTAGTCAGCGATGCCTATGAACGGGTATCTCTTTCTAAATTCATCGAAGGTGCGTTTGATATGATCGATGGCCGTTGTCCCGTAATAGACCATTTTCCCTTCGCTTTTGGCGCCTTCTATAAGTTTGCTTTCCCTTTCTTTTCCTGTCAGGCCTTCGTAAGCCTTCAGCACCTCCGCAGAGGTCTTTCCATAGGAGGGGGTGGGGATTAGAAAGAGAAGTCCAATTAGCCCTAATAGGGATGAGATTACCCAAGGTTCCGGACTACCTTTTCTCTCCATATTTTTCTCCTTCTATGATTTGAGTCCATTTTGAGCATCGGAGTCAATCACACATCCCGCATATAGCGCAGCGAGAAATGGCTTGTCAATGATAAGGTATGGATTCAGAAATAGATTAGTGGCCGTGATGTCTAAAAGGATTTTCCCTTAACACTGTGAATGGTAAATTCAGCTAGAGCCTTGTATCGCCTATCCTGAATCGTGTATTTTAAATTGGCTATGCTTAGCCTAATCAAAAAGATCGTCGGCACGAAGAACGAGCGCGAGTTAAAGCGTATTCGGCCGTTTGTGGAGGAAATCAATGCTCTGGAGCCTCAATATGAGAAGCTGACCGATGCGGAGCTGAGAGGGAAGACCAAAGAGTTTAAGGAAAGGATCCGTGAGGCGACCGTCGCCTTGCGCGCCACTCTTGAAGAGACCCAAGGTAAGGCTGCGACCGCATCCGGGGAGATCCGGGAGGATGTAAAGACGGAGGCGGAGGAGCTCGAGAAAGAGTTGCGTCAGGCAGGGGCTAAAGTCCTTGAGGAGATTCTTCCCGAGGCGTTCGCCGCGGTGCGGGAGTCGTCCAAGCGGACCATCGGGCTGCGCCACTTTGATGCCCAGATGATCGGCGGCCTGTTCCTCCACGAGGGCAAGATCGCCGAGATGAAGACCGGTGAGGGAAAGACCCTGGTCGCCACTCTTCCCTTTTATCTGAACGCCCTCGAGGGAAAAGGGGTTCATCTCATCACCGTAAACGACTACCTGGCCCGCCGAGATGTTCAATGGATGGGCCCGATCTATCACCTGCTCGGTCTTTCCGTCGCCTCCATTGTCCACGAGGCGAGCTATCTCTTCGATCCGACTTACATCACTAAAGATTACCGCTATGTCAACCTGCGGCCGGTCACACGCAAGGAGGCTTACCTCGCGGACATCACCTACGGCACGAATAACGAGTTCGGATTCGACTACTTGCGCGACAACATGAAATTCTCTCTGGAGGAGTACGTTCAGCGGGATCTCAACTTCGCCATAGTCGATGAAGTAGACAACATCTTGATCGACGAGGCCCGGACTCCGCTGATCATCTCCGGCCCGGCGGAAGAATCCACCGACAAATACTATGGGATCGACCGGATTATTCCGAAGCTGCAGCGCGGGGCCGTGATTCAGGGTGATCCGTCTGAGGATCAGCGCGCCACCATTGAGGCCAAAGGCGACTATACGGTGGACGAGAAGAGTAAGACCGTCACCTTGACTGAGATCGGACTGGCCAAGGTGGAACGGCTGCTCAATATTCACAACCTGTACGATCCGCGTCATATCGATACCCTGCACCACGTTAATCAGGCCCTTAAGGCCCACGCCATATTCAAGCGCGACGTCGACTACGTCATCAAGGACGGCGAGGTGATTATCGTCGACGAGTTCACCGGGAGGCTCATGCCGGGGCGGCGCTGGTCAGACGGACTGCATCAGGCGATCGAGGCGAAGGAGGGAGTGCGGATTCGTGAGGAAAACCAAACCTTGGCGACGATCACCATCCAGAACTACTTCCGCATGTACAAGAAACTGGCCGGCATGACGGGCACCGCGGATACCGAGGCGACGGAATTCAAGAAGATCTACAAACTCGACGTCGTTGTCATCCCGACGCATCGAGAGATGATCCGGACGGACAATCCTGATGTCGTTTACCGGAGCGAGAGGGAAAAATTCGATGCCGTGGTGCAGGAGATCGAGGCGTGCCATCAAAAGGGTCAGCCGGCATTGGTCGGCACGACCTCGGTGGAAAAGTCGGAGCGCCTCTCCCGCATGCTCAAGAAGAAGGGGATCAAGCACAACGTCCTGAATGCGGTCAATCACGAGGCCGAAGCGAGCATCATCGCTCAAGCCGGAAGGTTTGGAACGGTGACTATCGCCACCAACATGGCTGGACGAGGGACCGATATCTTGTTGGGCGGGAACCCTGAGTTCTTGGCGCGTTCGGATATGGAGAATGAATGGATCAGCCGAGCCTCCAACCTTCCGTTTCAAGGAGCCACGCGATACGAGGATGCGCTAAGAGAACTGAGGGAGAAATCCGAGGAAGTGGTGCGCCAGGCTGAGGCGCGCTATCGAAAGCAAGTCGAGGTGTACGAGCAGCAGCGGACGGACGCGCTGAGAAAGTCTACCGAAGTCCAGCGGCACTTGCGCGAGCTTTCTCCCTTTCGCGAAGTCAGGCAACAGTACGAGGACCTCTCCGCGACGGAATTGATCGAGGCGCTGCACGAATTGCGCAGTATTCCCGAGGGCTATCTCAGAGCCAAGGAAAATCTGGAGTCTGCTCTTTTTGAGGCGGGAGAATCCAACGAGGCAGAGGTCCGCAGCGCCTTGGAGGAAGCCCGCGAGGCATTCAGCGAATATCTGACGCGTTGGCAACAGGGGGACGGAAAGCGGCAGGAGCTCGTTGAAGCCTTGGATGATAAGCGGCGTAACTACGAGCAAAGGATTAACGAATATGAGTTTGCAGTGACGAACGCGGTCCTATCTCAGGGAGATCAGGCCCAGGCGGTGGCGGAATATAAAGATGCCCACAAAGCCTTTGAGGAAGCAGAGGCTCATTGTGACGCCCTTCGCCGTCCCTACGAAGAGACGATCCGCGAGGCGCAGAGGAATTACGAGACTAAACGACAGGAGTATGTGCGCGCCGTGGAGGAGATCCGGGAAAAGTTGGAAAAGGCT
>Ga0209701_10001998_pt1 | contig 13293 bp, 10 predicted proteins | sample CZO8metaG_4_FD_188356 | JGI IMG/M metagenome (GOLD analysis project Ga0209701, IMG submission 188356) | Vadose zone soil microbial communities from the Eel River Critical Zone Observatory, Northern California, USA - CZOApr15con2H3.8 metaG... | ecosystem: Environmental > Terrestrial > Soil >...
GACCAGATTCCGGCTGTTGATTATTCTCTTGGAGTTCGGAACGCGAACAACAGCTCAGTTGGTAACACGACCAAGGCCGGTCAAGTGAATAACCTGGACGCCATCTGCGGAGTTGCAGGAGTTTTCGGCCTTTTCCCCGGCAACGGCAGCAGTCCCTGCAATCGCGAGATCTCCATCTATATTGTTCCCCTTACAGGTGTACCCGGTGGCAACCCAGCGTCGAATGCGGCTTCCGTTTTCCAAACACTGTTTGCGCAGGGAACGATCAGCTGCACAACGCCGCCACCAGGGAGCTTTGCATGTATTACACGCGGCGCGGGTCCCGGCGGGCTGGCACAGTTCGGGATCAATGTGACCAATAGCGGTCAACTTGCTCCGCTTCAGGTGGTTTTCGTCGACCAACCTAACTTTAGGAATCCTTACTCTCAGCAAGCCGAGTTCGGAATTGAGCGCGAGATTGCTCCCGGTTTCTCTGTCTCCGCGAGTTACATCTACTCTCACACGATTGGCCTCCCCGTCGCCATTGACACCAATCTATTGCCAGCACCGTTCAGCACGGTTACGCTAGCCAACGGGAAGACCGTCTCCTACCGTAACTGGAACCTTAGTCCCGGAGCAGATCCGCTCGGTGGCACGGAAGGCCTTCCCTGCGCAGCCACTCCCCTCGCTCCTTTCACTTGCTTCGTAAATCCGTTTATCGTCCAAAACAATCAATACACTTCAGCTGGTTCCGCCGTTTACCAGGCCGGAATTCTAGAAATCAAAAAGCGCTTCAGCAATCATTTCACTCTCTTTGGTAACTATACTTTCAGCAAAGGCTTCGACACGACGACAGATTTCAACAGTGATTATGGGCCGCAGGATCCGACCAACCTTGGCGCCGATCGCGGGCTTTCTGAATTCGATCAGCGCCATAAAGTCGTGGCGGCCGGCGTAATTGAGAGCCCCTGGAAGAATCCCTTGCTTTCCGGCTTTCAATTGGCTCCGATTTTTACCTACAACAGTGGACATCCTTTTAACTTGTTGGCGGGAGGCGAGGTGAACGGCAACAATCACACCACCAACGAACGTCCGATCGGAGCCGGCCGTGACACGGGACTTGGCCCGGACTACATCAATTTCGATATGCGCCTGACTTGGCAACATAAAGTTGCCGAGAAGGCAAAACTGCAATTCACGGCCGAGGGCTTCAACATCGCCAATCATACAAACTTTGCTAGCGTAAATAATGAGGTGAGCCCACTCTTCGGTCTGACACCGGGATTCACCACGTTCAACGTGCATGGCTCTAGTGCTCTCTCTCCGAGCCAACCGCTGGGCTTCACTTCGGCTTTCCCGAAGCGCCAAATTCAGCTGGGCGTGCGGTTCACTTTCTAGAGACGGGGCTATCGAGAGGGGCGAGAAATCTTCACGGCGTAGCTAAGCGTTCGTCTCTTGCCCCGCTGGTTCGATCGACTCGCTGTTGTGGAACCATCTTCGCCTCGTCCCGAACTGAAGGACTGCGCGGGAGTTCCTCGGGGAAACTGCGCCGGCTGGGTTCCCGTGGAAGGAGAAGAAAGAGGAGAAAGAAGCGGTGCAGTCAGTGACTGTTAAACAGCTCTTCGATCTATCGGGACGCGTCGCCATTATCACCGGAGGCTCCGTTGGTCTGGGACGCCAGATGGCCGAGGGTTTGGCGGAAATGGGCGCCAACCTGGTGCTCTGCGCTCGCAAGAAGGAGCGCTGTGAACATGCCGCGGAAGAATTGAGGCAACTCGGCGTGCAGACACTCGCCGTGGGCTGCGACGTCAAGAACCCCGGCCATGTGCAGGCAGTGGTAGACGCGACGGTTTCTAAATTCGGCCGCATCGACATCTTGATCAATAATGCCGGTACGTCTTGGGGCGCTCCCATCGAAGAGATGCGGCTTGAGCACTGGAACAAAGTGATCGAGACGAATCTGACCGGGACATTCCTCTTTTCGCAGGCCATTGGCAAGCACATGGTGCCCCAGCGCCGCGGCAAAATTATTAACGTCGCTTCCGTAGCCGGGTTCCGCGGTGCGCCTCCTGAATTTCAGGCCATCGGCTACCACGCAAGCAAAGGCGGGGTGATCGCATTCACCAAGGATCTGGCGTGCAAGTGGGGAATTCACAACATACAGGTGAATGCCATCGCTCCTGGATGGTTTCCCACCAACATGTCGCAAGTGGTCATCGAACGAAACAAGGAAGCTTTCCTAAGTAAGATTCCCCTGCGACGTTTCGGCAATGATCATGATTTGAAGGGCGCTGCCGTGTATCTTTCTTCTGGTGCATCTGACTACGTCACCGGCCACGTGCTGGTAGTGGATGGAGGGCAGACCGCCTAGCCGAGGCGCGCTACACCATGAATATTCCGCTCACCCCTCTTCGGTGCTTGCGATATGCGGAGCAACAATACTCGCATCGGACTGCGGTGGTTTGCGGAAGCGAGCGATTTACCTACGAGCAATTTGCGGACCGCGCCGCGCGGCTGGGCGGCGCTCTGAAGAATGTCGGCGTCAGGCCGGGTGACCGCGTCTCGTTTCTCAGCATGAATTGCCACCGGCTGCTTGAAGCTTACTACGGTGTTCTCGAAGCCGGCGCCGTGCTGCTTCCGCTGAACGTGCGGCTTGCCTCGCAGGAGCTCGCTTACATCTTGAATGATTCTGGGTCCAGAGTGCTCTTTCTGGAGGAGGAGTTCCTCAACCTCGTGGACTCTTTCCGCAACGAGCTCTCCACGATCGAGTCCTTTTTCCTTCTCGACGGTCTGCCTCAAACCAATTGGCTTGTTCCTTGCAGTTATGAGGATCTTCTGGCGGCAGCGTCGCCTTTCCAGGCAGAGATCATGGAAATTGACGAGGATGCGGTCGCCGAACTTTTTTACACCAGCGGCACCAGCGCAAATCCCAAAGGCGTCATGCTGACGCACAGAAATGTTTATCTGCATGCCTTGCATGTTTGCTTGACCTTTGATCCCACGCGGGACTTCGCCCAGCTTCATACGATTCCCTTGTTTCACGCCAACGGCTGGGGCGTCGCGCATATCCTCGCGCTCATCGGAGGAAAGCACGTCATCCTTCGGCGCTTCGACTGCGGGCAAATCTTCAAGCTGATCGAACAGGAGCGCATTTACACGATGTGTCTTGTGCCCGCGATGGCCATCGCTTTGGTCAATTCGCCCGACCGGCAGAAACACGATTTGAGCAGCCTCGAAAGAATCATCATTGGTGGAGCTGCATCTTCCCCGACTTTGGTCCGGGAAGTTGAAGAAAAGCTTGGCGTCACTTGTATCTCAGGCTATGGACTAACGGAAACTTCACCCGCGCTCTCGCACTCCTTCATCAAGCATGGATTCGACTTGGAAGGCGAGCAGAAGTACGCACGCCAGGCCATGACCGGATTTGCCGACCCCGGCATCGAAATGCGCGTCGTGAATGATCGAGACATGGATGTCCCGCGTGATGGTAAAACAGTAGGCGAAATCATCACGCGCAGCGACGGCGTCATGAAAGGCTACTGGAATCAACCCGAAGCGACCGCCGAAGCGTTGCGGGGCCGATGGTTCCATACCGGTGATATGGCCACCATCAATGAAGACGGCTACCTGCTGATCGTGGACCGCAAGAAAGACATCATCGTCAGCGGTGGTGAAAACATCTCTTCGCTCGAAGTGGAAAAGACCCTCATGGCCCATCCGGTGGTTTTGGAAGCCGCGGTGATTCCTGTTCCGGACGAAAAGTGGGGCGAAGTGCCAAAGTCGCTCGTGGTCCTGAAACCCGGGGCGCAGGCAAGCGAGATCGAGCTGATCGAATTCTGCCGTTCGAAGTTGGCGCACTACAAATGTCCGCATTCCGTAGAATTTTGTGAGAGTTTGCCAAAAACCGGGACCGGAAAAATCCTGAAAAAGGATTTGCGCAAAAAATACTGGCAGGGCCAGGAAATGATTCGGCCGGAATTTGCAACGGACAAGGCAAGAGGCTCGACTGGTTAGCTCGTGGTTTCGCGCGCGGTAGCCGGTCATCAGCAAGAGAATCGGATCGGCTCCTCGGTAAAGGCTGGAGCCCGGTCATAGGCTGGGAAGGAATCTTCCGTATGGACCTGAATCTAACCACTGAAGAAAAACAGTTCCGCGACGAGCTGCGCACTTGGCTCGAGGCCAATGTGCCGAAGGATTGGGGTGAATGGCGCGAAAAGCCCATTGAGGAATCATTTCCGTATTTGAGATCCTGGCAGCGGAAACTGTATGAAGGCGGATGGGCCGCCGTTTCGTGGCCGAAAGAGTACGGCGGGCGCAGCGCAAGCCTCATGCTGCAAACCATTTTCTGGGAAGAAATGGCGCGCGTGGAAGCGCCGCCGATGGCGAACTCCCTGGGTCTTGGGCTGATCGGGCCCACTATCATCACTTACGGCACGGACGACCAAAAGAAACGCTATATCCCCAAGATTCTGAGCGCGGAAGAAATCTGGTGCCAGGGATTTTCAGAGCCGAACGCAGGCTCCGACCTTGCGAGCCTGCAGACGGAGGCCCGCCTGGATGGCGACCACTATGTCGTGAATGGGCAGAAAGTGTGGACGAGCTACGGTTGGGTGGGGGATTGGTGCGAGCTCGTGGTGCGCACGGATTCGAATGTGCCCAAGCACAAAGGTCTCACGGTTTTGCTGATTGACATGAAGTCGCCGGGCGTGGAGGTCCGCCCGTTGCGCCAGATGACGGGTGAATCGGAGTTCGGCGAAATCTTTTTCCGTGACGTACGCGTGCCGAAAGAAAACGTACTTGGCAAACTGAATGACGGATGGAACGTGGCCATGAGTACGCTGATGCACGAGCGCGGGTCCTTTGGCGCGCGTCTCCACTTGATTTTTAGGCGGAATATCGGCCGGCTTATCGAGCTCGCGCGCACGCTTCAAAGAAACGGGCACGCAGCGGCACAGGATCCATTGATACGCCAAAAACTCGCGCAATGTTATGCCGAGATTGAAATCATGCGCTTGAATCAGATGCGCGCATTCAGCCGAATCACTGCGACAGGTGTGCCCGGCCCAGAGGGCTCGATTCAAAAGATTTTCTGGAGCGAGCTGAACCAACGTGTCCAGCAGATCGCGCAGGAGCTTTTGGGACCCTATGGCCAGCTTCAGGCCGGCGATCCCCTGGCTCCCGATAAGGGAATCTGGTCATACGGCTATCTGCGCGCGCGCGGCAACACCATCGAAGCTGGAACTTCGGAGGTCCAGCGCAACATCATCGGACATTTCGTGCTTGGACTGCCCAGGAGCTACTAAAACGAGGAAGCTGCGCAGGGGGAGATTAGATGCAATTCGGATTAAGCGAAAGCCAGGAAATACTCAAAGATAGCGCGCGCAAGTTCTTCGCGGGCGAGTGTCCGATGGAAGAAGTCCGGCGCCTGATGGAGACCGATACCGGGTATGACACAGGCCTCTGGAGCAAGATGGCCGAGCAGGGTTATACGGGAATTATTTTCCCTGAAGAATATGGCGGCGTCGGCCTGGGAATAGTGGAACTAATACTTCTGATGGAAGAGACGGGGCGCGCGCTTCTGCCGGGCCCTTTTTTTTCGACTGTCGTACAAGCAGGCTCAGTGATTGATGCTGTTTCGAGCGCCGAACACAAGAAAAACTTTCTTGCTCCCATTTGCGCTGGTGCTGCGCGCTCCACAGTCGCAGTGCTCGAAGCCAGTGCAAGTTGGGATCCCTCTGCTGTGAAACTCGCGGCTGCAAATGGAAAGCTTTCTGGCGACAAATTATTCGTGACCGATGCCGCGGTAGCGAACTTCATAGTTGTCGTTGCGCGAAACGGAGTCTTCGTTGTGGAAGCTAAAGCCGCGGGCATGCGGATCACGCCCATGTCTGGCATGGATCTGACCCGCAGACTTTACGCCGTGCACTTCGACAATACGCCCGCCGAAAAGATCGGCGAAACGAGTGCCTTGTCTAAGGCATTTGATATCGCCACGGCGGCGTTGGTGGCAGAGATGGTCGGTGGGATGCAGCGAACTCTCGACCTCGCCGTCGAATACGCAAAAATGCGAAAGCAATTCGGCAAGCCAATCGGGATGTTCCAGGCAGTACAACACCACTGCGCCGATATGTACCTGGAAACGGAGAGCTCGCGGTCGTCGGCTTATTACGCCGCGTGGGCTCTGGAAGAAAACGCTCCGGACGCGGCGACCGCTGTTTCGATTGCCAAAATGTATGCGAGTGATGCAGCGCGCACCGTGGGCAATCGCGGAATTCAGGTGCACGGCGGCATGGGATTCACATGGGAGAACGATGTGCATCTCTTTTACCGGCGCGCTAAGGCATCAGAGACGGCATTCGGAGATGCAACATTTCATCGCGAGCGCATCGCGCGCCTGGTTATCGATTCAGGCGCGATATCCGCCAAGCACGCTTAAAATTCAAAACGAGAGAGCGCACTACAATGAGCGATCTGGTTCAAGTCACCAAGAACAACGGCATAGCCATCATCACCATCAACAATCCGCCGGTCAACGCTCTGAGCCCGGGCGTGCCGGAGGGAATCTACCAAGCGATCGAAAACATCGACAAAGATGACAGCGTCAAAGCGGCCGTGCTCATCGGAGGAGGCCGCACCTTCGTCGCCGGTGCGGATATCAAGGAGTTCGGAAAGATGACGTCCGGCAAGAGACCCCGTGGCGCGGGAATGTTGCCCATGTTGCTCCAGATTGAGGATTGCCGAAAGCCGATCATCATGGCGATTCACGGGACTGCGTTGGGCGGCGGTCTGGAACTGGCCATGGCCGGTCATTACCGTGTAGCCGTGGCGAGCGCGCAAGTCGGTCAGCCGGAAGTGAAGCTCGGCATTATTCCTGGCGCGGGCGGAACACAACGGCTTCCGCGTCTTGCGGGGATTGCCGCGGCAGTGGAGATGTGCGCGGAAGGCAAACCAATCTCGGCCGAACAAGCACTGAAATTCGGGATCATCGACCGGTTGATCGAGGGCGACTTGCAGACGGGCGCTGCAGCCTTTGCGCGTGAAGTTGCGGGTAAACCTGCTCCCAAGACGCGCGAGCGCAATGAAAAGCTTGGCACCGCAGACCAGAATGCACCGATCTTTGCCGCCGCGCGCGAGACAGCGCGCAAGAAGCAACCTGGCTTGACTGCACCGCTCGCAGCCATTGAATCCATCGAAGCTGCGGTGAAATTGCCTTTCGAAAAAGGTTGCGAGGTGGAACAGAACCTGTTCGCCGAATGCCTTTTCTCCGATCAATCGAAGGCCTTGATTCATGCCTTCTTCGGTGAGCGGGAAGTCGCCAAAATCCCCGACGTTCCAAGAGAAACGCCGCTCATCCCCATAAGTTCCGCGGCGGTCGTCGGCGCCGGCACCATGGGCGGCGGCATCGCGATGGTCCTCGCCAACGCTGGCATTTCCGTCCTGCTCAAGGAAGCCGATCAAGCGGCTCTTGACCGGGGGATCGCAACAATACAGAAAAATTACGCAAGTTCGGTGAAGCGCGGCCGATTCACGCAGCAATTCGTGGATGAGTGTTTGAACCGAATTCAGCCGGTGCTTAGCTTTGATGGATTTTCAGGTGCTGACCTCGTGATCGAAGCGGTCTTCGAAGGCATGGCGCTCAAGAAGGAAATTTTCAGGGAACTTGATCGCGTTTGTAAACCCGGCGCCGTTCTGGCCAGCAATACTTCCACGTTAAGCATCGACGAGATCGCTTCCAGCACGGCGCGCCCGGAATTCGTCATCGGCACGCATTTCTTTAGCCCCGCCAACGTCATGCGTCTCCTCGAGATCGTCCGCGGCAAAGCCACTTCCAAGGAAGTTATTGCCACCTGTATGCAGCTTTCCAAGAAGCTCGGCAAAGTGGCAGTGCTCGTTGGCAACTGCATGGGTTTTGTTGGCAACCGCATGTTCGGTCCATATCGGCGCGAAGCCCAATTTCTTGTTGAAGAAGGCGCCAGCATCGAATCCGTCGATAAAGCTCTCTGCGGCTTCGGCATGGCCATGGGACCGCTCGCTACCGGCGACCTTGCAGGCCTCGACGTGGGTTGGCGCATCCGCAAGGAGTATCGTCACCTGGAGAAGCCCGGCGTTCGGCAGCCTTTCTGCGAAGATAATCTCTGTGAGCTTGGCCGCTACGGCCAGAAGACAGGTGCGGGCTGGTACAGATACGATGAACATCGCCGGCCAGCTTCGGACCCCGAAGTGGTTCGGCTCCTTGCGGGCTGGGTTACTGAAGCGGGCATTCCACAACGCCAAATCGGCGCTGAGGAGATCGTGGATCGCTGCCTCTACGCGCTCGTCAACGAAGGTGCGCGCATCCTCGAAGAAGGTTTTGCCCTTCGCGCCGTGGACATCGATATCATCTATCTCAACGGTTACGGTTTCCCGGCCTATCGTGGCGGCCCGATGTGGTATGCGGATACTGTGGGCTTGAAGAACGTTTACGAACGCGTCTGCGAATTTCACGATCAGCATGGCGAAACCTGGCGCCCCGCTCCTTTGTTGAAGCAGCTCGCCGAGCAAGGCAAATCATTCGCCGAATTCACCAAAGAACAGAGCGCAACTGCCTAGCATTTGCAGAATCGGAACTTCGAATCGTGAACTGAGCCACGGTTTCGGAGAACGTTTGTCATTTGTACTAGATAGGGAATTTATTTGGTGAAGAATGGCCCGCCTCTTTCTGGTCCGTCATGCGCAAGCCTCGTTTCTTCAGGAGAACTACGATGAGTTGTCCGCACTCGGAGAAACGCAGGGGCGTCTCCTCGGCGAATATTGGGCGCTACGCAATGTCGTTTTTGATCGTGCCTGCACGGGGCCGTGCGTCCGTCAGAAGGATACGGCGAAACTCATGGGCGATGAGTACAGCAAAGCTGGCCTCAACTTTCCCACGCCGCTCGTGCTCCCGGAGTTCGATGAATACCAGGGAGAAGCCGTGCTTGCAGGCGGTCTTCCTCGTTTACTTGAAACCAACGCCAGGATTTGCGACCTCCAAAGGGAGTTTCAGTCCTCGGCCGGCTCCGGTGAACGGCGAAGCAATTTTCAGAAATTGTTCGAGGCCGTGATCGCCGAATGGGTTCGTGGTGCGATCCCCTTGCCAGGTGTGGAGACGTGGCCCGAGTTTTGTTCCCGAGTGAATCTTGGTCTGTCAAAGATTTTGGCGAATGGCGGCCGCGGCGAACGAGTTGCGATTGTCACGTCTGGTGGCCCCATTGCCGTCGCGATGCAGCGCGCTCTGAATCTCTCACCGCAGCATACTTTGCAGGTCAGCTGGATGTCGCGCAACAGTTCCTGGAGTGAGTTTCTTTATGCCGGCGACCGGTTTACTCTCGGCGCCTTCAATAACCACGCGCATTTGGATGATGCTGCCATGCTTACCTATCGCTAGGGGATTTGCCGATGGCCGATCTGCTGGACCACCCGACAACCGTTCGAACGGGAGAAGAGCTTGACCTGAGCAAACTCGAGTCTTTTTTGCACAGTCATTTTCCAGATGAACCGGGGCCGCTCAGTATCCGGCAATTTCCCAGCGGGCATTCTAACCTCACTTACTCGCTTCAAATCGGCGGCAAGGAATTGGTCCTTCGCCGCCCGCCGTTCGGCAGCAAGGTTAAGTCAGCTCACGACATGAGCCGCGAATTTCGTGTCCTCTCCAAGCTCCACTCTTTCTACGCCCCTGCGCCTAAGGTCTTCTTCTTCTGCGACGACGAGTCCGTCCTGGGCGTCCCGTTTTATCTGATGGAACCTATTCACGGCATCATCCTTCGCAGAGATCCGCCTCTCGGTTTGGATTTTTCTCCGGAAAAAGCTCATCGGCTGAGCGAGTCTTTCGTGGAAAATCTCGCTCTCCTCCACAGCCTTGATTACGCCGCTGTCGGTCTCGCCGATCTCGGCAAGCCGCAAGGCTACCTCGAACGTCAAGTCCGTGGTTGGATCGAACGCTACCACGGCTCCAAAACGCACGATCATCCGGAAGTAGCAAAAATCTCCGAGTGGATGCAACAGCACATTCCTTCCACTGGAGGCTCATCGCTCATCCACAACGACTACAAATACGACAATGTCGTGCTCAATCCGGGCGACATCACAAAAATCATTGGAGTGCTCGACTGGGAGATGTGCACCATCGGCGATCCGCTTACGGATCTCGGCACTACCCTGGCGTATTGGGTCGACGCTGCCGATCCGGACGAACTGCAGGAAAATCGTTCGGGTCCTACAACCCAGCCCGGCGGTTTCACGAGAGCTGCACTCGTCGAATACTACGCTCAAAAAACCGGTCGCGATGTTTCCGAGATTTCTTTCTTTCTTACCCTTGCGCGGTTCAAGCTCGCTGTCATCGTCCAGCAAATCTACTACCGCTATCATCTGGGCCTTACCAAAGACGAGCGCTTTGCGTCCATGCCCCGTCGAGTCAGTATTCTCCTGCGTGCCTCTCTGCATAGTACGCAAACCGTCGCAATCTGAAACCCTAAACCACGGGGCCCGGTCGCAAGAGCTCTCAGCAGTCTTAATCTGCGAGCCGCCTTGTCATTGGTAGTAGCGGACTACCCATTCCGCCACGCAGCATGGTTTGTCGCAATTCTCGATTTCCATTGTGATGGAAAAAGTAGCTTCGAGCGCATCAGAAAATTCTCTTAAGCTGAAGAGTCCCACGCGGGCCCGAATTTTGGAGCCGGAGCGAACGGGAAAAGGGAAACGCACACGATTCAATCCGTAATTCACGGCCATGCACACCCCGCTTCGAATCTGGATGACCTCTTTCATGAAATGGCTTGCCAGTGAAAGCGTCAGGAAGCCATGAGCGATGGTCGTGCCGTAAGGCGACTCCTTGCTCGCCCGCTCGCCGTCAACATGAATCCACTGCCGGTCTTCCGTGGCTTCCGCGAATCGCTCGATCCGCTCTTGCGTAATAGTGAACCACCCCGTGACGCCGACTTCACGGCCTGCAAATTCTTTCAGCGACTGCAAATTGTCCAACACCACTGCCGGCATCGTATTCTCTCTGGAGGGAAAAATCTCCACTCGGCGAGATGCCTCGGCGCTTAATGCGATCCTGAAGCCCCCGCCTGTTTATTCCATTTCCCCAGCTCCCACTTGGCAACCGACTCCGCGTGCACTTCATCTGGCCCGTCGGCCAACCGCAAGGTGCGCACCATCGCCCAGGCGCTGGCGAGAAATGTATCTTCCGAAACTCCGGCGCCTCCATGCGCTTGAATCGCGCGGTCCAGCACGCGCAGCGCCACGTTTGGCGCCACCACTTTGATCATGGCGATCTCCGCTCGCGCGGCTTTGTTTCCCACGGTGTCCATCATGTACGCCGCTTTCAGTGTCAGCAACCGGGCTTGTTCGATCTCCATGCGAGAGGCGGCGATATCTGCGCGAATCGTTCCTTGCTCGGCCAGCGTTTTTCCAAACGCCACGCGCGATTGCACGCGCTTGCACATCGTCTCCAGGGCGCGCTCTGCCGTTCCGATACACCGCATGCAGTGATGAATCCGCCCGGGTCCCAGCCGCCCCTGCGCGATCTCGAATCCACGTCCTTCGCCAAGCAGGATATTTGAGACCGGAACACGGACATTTTTAAATGTGACTTCGCCATGGCCGTGTGGCGCATGGTCATACCCAAACACTGTCAACATTCGTTTGATCTCCACTCCAGGCACGTCCATCGGCACCAGAATCATCGACTGCTGTTTATGAGCGGGAGCCGAAGGATCCGTCTTGCCCATGAAGATGGCGATCTTGCAACGCGGGTCGCCCGCTCCGGATGTCCACCATTTTCGGCCATTGATTACGTAGTTGCCGCCGTCCCGAACGATACTCGCCTCAATGTTCGTCGCATCCGATGAGGCGACTGCTGGTTCCGTCATCGCGAAACACGACCGGATTTCGCCTGCAAGCAGCGGCTTGAGCCACCGCTCTTTCTGTTCCGGCGTGGCGTAGCGCGCAAGCACCTCCATGTTCCCGGTGTCCGGCGCCGAACAGTTAAACGCTTCGGGCGCCATGTGGCTCCGCCCCATGATCTCGCACAGCGGCGCATACTCCAGATTCGATAGTCCAGCGCCATTTTCATCGTTCGGCAAGAACAGGTTCCACAATCCCGCCGCGCGAGCCTTCACCTTTAGCTCTTCGATAATCCCCGTGGGTTTCCAGCGGTCGCGCTCTAGCTCGTCATGAAACCGCTGCTCGTTCGGATAGACGTGCTCCTCCATGAAACTCTGCAGCCTGCGCTGCAATGTTTTCGTTTTTTCATCAAATGCAAAGTCCATGAATTTCGCCTACTTGCCTGTAAAAGCCGGCGCCCGTTTCTCCAAAAAGTGCGCGACACCTTCTTTGAAGTCTTCGCACTGCAAGCTGGCCAGCATCTCGCTCTCCGACGTTTCAAATGCTTCCGCAAGTGACTGGAACATCGCTTCGTAAACCTGCCGCTTGATCACTCGCATCGAGCGCGGGCTAACGTGCCACGCCAACTCTCGCGCGTATTCCTGTACTTTGCTGAAAAACACGTCTTGCGGAAAAACTTGATTCACTAGCCCCATCCTCAGCGCCTCCGCGGCCTCGATCATTCGCGCTGAAAACAGCAAGTCCAGCGCGTTGGCATGCCCCACCAGACGCGGCAGCATCCACGCCATCCCATATTCTGCGATAAGTCCTCGGCGTGCAAAGGCCGTGCCGAAACGCGCCGCATCGGAAGCAAATCGCAGATCGCAATACAGCGCGATCACCAGCCCCAATCCCACCGCGGGGCCTTGAATGGCCGCAATCACAGGCTTTGTGATCGCCGGGAAATACGAGTACTTTTTCCGGAAATCCAGGCGCACACCTTCCCGCTCGCTGTCAGAAGCACGCAACGCTTGGGCGCGCCGCACTTCATCCAGCCCCTTTTCGGCGACGTTGCTCAGTAGCGCCATGTCCGCCCCTGCGCAAAATCCGCGCCCCGCACCTGTCAAGACGATCGTTCGAACGGTCTGGTCACGCTCCGCCTCTTCCATCGCGGCGCGCACCTCGCGCTCCATCACCGCGGTCCAGGCGTTCAGTTTATCCGGGCGGTTCAGTGTGATGGTGGCTACCCGGTCTGCCACGTTGTACAGCGTTTCCTGATTTGGCATAGTGGGCGCGATTATATACAATCACGCCTGTGATAGTCACTTTCATCTGATATCAGCTATCGTAATATCCGCTTTTTCGCCATCCTTTTTGGACGAAGCGTCGAATGCGAGGCTCTATGCCTTTCGTGGAAAATCAAGGATACAAAATCTATTGGGACGAGCAGGGGACCGGCGAGCCGCTGTTGCT
>Ga0209701_10002001_pt1 | contig 13286 bp, 11 predicted proteins | sample CZO8metaG_4_FD_188356 | JGI IMG/M metagenome (GOLD analysis project Ga0209701, IMG submission 188356) | Vadose zone soil microbial communities from the Eel River Critical Zone Observatory, Northern California, USA - CZOApr15con2H3.8 metaG... | ecosystem: Environmental > Terrestrial > Soil >...
CGTCTGAGTATGGTGGGGCTGGGGAGAGTCGAACTCCCGACACACGGTTTAGGAAACCGTTGCTCTATCCATCTGAGCTACAGCCCCACAGGTTCCCAACAATTTTACACTGATTTGGCTGCCCACCACCGCGCATTGCACGCTGCAAGCTGCACACACGCTGGCTCACCGCAAATCGTTCTTGTACACCACTCCGCCTTTCATCACGAACTTCACGCGCTCCAATTCGGTGATGTCGGCGAGAGGATCGCCCGATACCGCTACGAGATCAGCAAACTTTCCGGCTTCAATGCTTCCCAGGCGGTCGCTCATTCCCAGCACTTCGGCAGCAACCGCGGTCGCCGTGCGGATAGCCTGCATCGGCGTCATTCCGTATTCGACGTAGTATTTGAATTCCCGCGCTTCTGAAAGCTCGGTCCACGAAAATCCGCCGGCGTCGGTGCCAAAGGCGATGCGCACACCTTTCTTGAGCGCGCGGCCAAACGCCGACTTTTCCGTCTCGACCATTTTCACCCAATTCCCCTGACGCCCGGGGGCCACGTACGCGCCGACGGCGACCGTCGGCACCCAGTACACGCCTCTTTGCACCATCTGATCCATCAATTCATCGGTCAGACCGTCGCCATGCTCAATCGTGTCCACGCCCGCGCGAAGCGCCGCGGCGATCCCGTCGGAACCGATGGCGTGCGCCGCGACGCGTTTGCCGATGCGGTGCGCTTCCTCCACGATGGCGCGCGCCTCCTCATCCGTAAAGTTCACCCAACTGTGCAGCACCCCGTCCTTCCCGTAGTAGTAGCGCCGGTCGGAGTAATACTTGATCCAGTCCGCGCCGTGCATGGCCTGTTCGCGCACCGCTTTCCGTGCGCCTTCCGCGCCGTCCACCGTCTGCACTCCGTGCGGCATCTCCAATTCCCACGAATACCCCAGCAGCGGGTACATCCCCGTCGGCGCCATGGCCCGCGTGGCCACCTGCAAGCGCGGGCCGGGGACTTCGCCGCGCTCGATGGCGGTCTTCACGTCCACGTCCGCGTACATGGCGCCTTCGGTTTCGAGGTCGCGCAGCGCGGTGAATCCGTGCTCGAGCGCGATGCGCGCGTTGCGCGCGGCCAGAATGGCGCGATAGGCTATGGACTGCTTCAGGAGTTGCTCGTCGTAATCGGCTGCGGTGATATCGCCTTGCAGCAGCAAGTGCGTGTGCAGATCAATCAGCCCCGGCAAGACCGTTGCGTGGGAAAGGTCGATCACCTCCGCGCCGGCGGGCGCGTTTCCCCCGGGAGTCACCGAAACAATTTTGCCGTCCTCCACCAGGATCAGCGCATTGGTGATTGGGCGGTCACCCCTCCCGTCAATCAGCTTTCCCGCGCGGATTGCGAAACGGTGTGCCGCCTGCGCGTGGGCAGCGGCCGTAAACGAAAACCCCAGCAACAATCCTCCCAATAGCGACAACCACGAGCGGTGCATCGAACCCTCCCTTGTCGTAACCTCCTAACCCTGGCCCGGGAACCGATGTCCCGTGCGGAGCCAAGGATGCCTTACTTCTTCCCGCAAAACCAGCGTGAGAAGGGCATCGCCAGCGCCGTTCACTGAGATTGGGAACGCGCACCGCCCGTGGTAAAGTGAGCTTGCTTTTCACGGTGTGAAATTCCGCACGGAGGACATGATGGCTGAACGCATTCCCGAAAAATATCTCGATCTCTTCCGCAAGCCCGCGTTTGGAAACCTGGCGACGCTGATGCCCGACGGAAGTCCGCAAGTTACGCCCGTCTGGGTGGATTTCGATGGGCAGCAGGTTCGCGTCAACTCCGCGCGCGGCCGCCAGAAAGACCGCAACCTTCGCCGCGACGCGCGTGTGGCTGTGGCCATCCAGGACCCCGAGAACCCCTATCGCTATCTGGAAGTCCGCGGCCGGGTCGCGGAAATCACCGAAAAGGGCGCCGACGAACATATTGACAGCCTGGCGAAGAAATACCTTGGCAAGGACAAGTATCCCTATCGCCAGGCGGGCGAAGTCCGCGTCATCTACAAAATTCAGCCGGAACATTTTACCTCCATGGGTTAATGGGGTTTGCATCTGCCGGTTGCCCTGGAACGCAATGCAAATCTGCGCGTTATGTTTGCGATCTTTCTACGCAGCTATTCTTCGCCATTGACCCCGGACAACAGAAACAGCAAACTGGCAGGGTCCAGCCACGTGCATAAACAAAAAAGGGGGAGCAGTTTATGAAAGTGGAGCTGGAATCGGATCGCCGCAAATTTCTCCGCGTAAGCGCCGCTGCAGGCGCTGGGTTGCTCCTGCCGCATGGTGGGAGCCTCGCCGCCCTGGCGCGCGCCCAGCAAAAAGCGCAAGAAAAAGAAGAGGACATCCCCGCAACGGAAGATTTAATGCGCGAGCACGGCGTTCTCGACCGCGTGCTGCTCATTTATGAGGAAGTGACGCGGCGGGTGGCAGGGAAGAGTTTGTTCGATCCGAAGCTTCTGGCCAAATCCGCCCAGGTCGTCCGGGACTTTATCGAGAATTACCACGAAAAAGACGAGGAGGAATACCTCTTCCCGCGCTTTGAGAAAGCCGGCAAGCTCGTCGAGCTGGTGAGCGTTCTGCGCGAACAGCACCTGGCCGGACGCCGCGTGACCGATTCCATCGAAAGCCTCGCCACGCTGGCCTCGCTGAAAAGCGAGCCCGGCCGCCGCAAGCTACTGCAGCGCATTCACGCCTTCTTACAGATGTATCGCCCGCACGCGGCTCGGGAAGACACCGTTTTGTTTCCCGCATTCCGTTCCATCGTCTCGCCGCAGGAATACGATGCCATCGGTGACCAGATGGAGAAAAAAGAGCAGCAGCTTTTCGGCGGCGATGGCTTCGAGAAGGCCGTAGATCAAGTGGCGCAGATCGAGAAGGCCCTCGGCATCTACGACCTGGCCAAATTCACCCCGAAATAGCCCCGGGCGTCGCCTTTATTTCTTGGCTGGCGCGGGCGGCACCACGAACTCGCTTAGGTAGGCAACGAGTTTTTCCCGGTTCTTTTCCCGATAAGCCGAATAGTCTCGCGAAATCCCTTCGTCAACGCCGCCGAGCAGGATATAAGGCTCCAGCATCTTGGCCGCGGCCAGCTTCACGCACAGCGCAAGGTCAGGGTCTTTTGGCACGGAACTCTCTTTCTTGGAAGTCTCGCCCCAGACTCTCGCAGCCATCCCGAGGGCCTCGGCTTCTTCGGCAAGGCTGTGCCGGTACTGCTTCTCCTGGGGAAACTGTTTCGCGAACTTTTCGTTGTGCCAGAGGATGCGGTCTCCGTTGTACGCGATCCAGGCGGCCATCGCTTCCGTGGACTGATTGGGGTCCACGGAAATCGTCACGTTCTTTCCGTCCTGCTGCGCGCTGCTCGCATGCGGATTGATGTGGACTCGCTTCAGCTCCAGGTGATTTGCGGCCGCCCATTGCTGCAGCCCCCGCCAGGTAATCGGGTTGTACGGTTCGGCGACCACGGCGCGGATCGCCATCTCCCGGGCCTTCTCCATGTCTCCGTTTTTGGTGAGCTGGTCCGCGTAATAGCGGAAAGCCGTTTCCTTATCCGGATCAACCCTCGTCGCGCGTTCATACCACGTAGCGGAGTTGGCGAAGTCTCCTTTGGCAAAATAGGAGTCTCCGATGTAGAGCACCGCGGAATAATTCTTCGGGTCGGTTTCTAGGACACGTGAATAATTCTTGATCGCTTCGTCAAAATCGCGTTTGGCGAACGCTGCCTCCGCGGCGCGCATGGCCCGATCCGCCGGGCTGTTCTCATACTTGATGATGCCGTCTTCCGGAAGCAGTTGCAGAAGGTTCTGCAGGAGCGTGCTGTTGTTGCCCAGCTCCCGGGCTTTCAACAGAAGTTCTCTGGCACGGATGCGCTCCTTGGCCGCCGCTGTCTCATCTTCTTCAATTGTAGCGGCCTCATCCACAAGGCCCACGGCCAGCCCCAGCAGGACCTGATGGTCCTTGGGATTCTTTTTCGCCAGGGCTTCGAACAACGGCAGCGCCTCCAAATGCCTGTTCTGGTTGAAAAGCTCCATGGCCTTCTGGCGTTCCGCTTTGTAGCTTTCATCGTTATCGGTTTGCGCCGGGACATGCCCCGGAAAAACAAACAGACCTAAGACCGCAGCGAGAAAACCGATCCTTCTGAGGCAGGTTCCCATGGCGTTCTCCAAAACTTCAAATCGAATTAAGGCCCTTCGCGACTGCGTGAGACTCTTAGTTCCCTGACTTTGCCGAAGTGAAGATCGCTTTCGGGATCATCATGTGCACGCCTTTGTTCCCGTCCACAAGCTCCGTGATGTGCAGGTCTGCGGCGACGCTCGCCAGCATGTAGGCATCATCGCGCGCGAGATGTTTTTCCATCACCAGGAAATCGATCATCTCGCGCACCGCGATGCGCGTCGCTTCGCTCAAGTCATCATCGAACCCCATGCAGATGTAGTGCGTGGGCGTTTCGGCGCGCGGGTATTTGGTCTTCAAATCCTTGCGGACGATGAACTGAAGCCTGCCGGTCAGCGATGTTTCCAGCGCCGTGATGTCCACTTCGCCGTCGCCCTGGCCTGCATGGCCGTCGCCAATCTCGAAGAGCGCGCCGCGCGCATGAACAGGAAGATACAGCGTTGTGCCGGCGACCAGCTCTTTGTTGTCCATATTTCCGGCATGGATCCCCGGCGGAGCGCTGCTGATGCGCCCGTAGGATTCGGGCGGCGCCACGCCCATGCTGCCGAAAAACGGGCGCAGAGGGATTTCAATTCCGGGAGCAAACTTGGCCACCATGCGCTCACGGTCCAGGGGAATGATTTTTGTGCGGGAGTACGTGAAGTCCTGTGTCAGGAAGCCCGCCCCGAACCGGAATCCGTTGTAGGCATAAGGAATGGCGAGATCGATTTTCTGAATCTGGACCTCCAGGGTATCACCGGGCTCCGCGCCTTCAATGTAAACCGGGCCGTTCAGAATGTGGCCCCCCGGACCGTGCGTGGCGATCTCCTTATAGATATCGCGCAAATTCTGCTGGACCTGGTCCGCGGGAAGCCCTGCTTTTTCCAGCCCAGACGGGCTGTTGGTGAGCAGCGTTTCGAATACTACGGTGTCTCCCGACTGGATACGCAGTACCGGCTCCGCGGCAGCATCGTAATAGCCCCACGCCACTGTCTTGGGCGCGGCTTTCAGCGTGTGCGTCGCGGAAGTTGCGCGCTCCTGCGCGCCGGCGCCGGAAACCGCGAATGTCACGCCTGCCAGAATTAGAATTGCTGAGGCCAGACCCAAAGGTTTGCGCATCGAGCCGCCCTCCTCAATAGATGGTCATTTCGCATCACCCATCAGGAACGAGAATCCCTCGAAACGGTATTCTTTCTTGCCGTCCTTCGCCACGGGCGCGATTTTCCCCCCGCGCACGGCCTGTATCGCCGAAACCACTCTTCGCAGAACGGAGGGTTCCGCCACGGGGATATTGTGAGCCGTCAGTAACAGATGCAAATGCGGCGCGAGTGCCGCCAGGCGTTTCACCGAAGCCATGTAAGCATCGAGGTCCGTTTCCGGGCGGTACAAGAAAATCGGCCCCGGGTAAAACGTGTCGCCGGTAAAAAGCAAGCCGTTCTTGCGGTCCAGCAGGCTGACGGCGTCGGGCGTGTGCCCGGGCGTCGCAAGCACCAGCAGGGTGCGGCCGCCGAGGTCGAATACATCGCCGTCGTGGAGCCAGCCCTTGATGCGAAAGGGGCGCGTGGCATAGCTCTTGGGATCGAACCCCGCGGGTAACGGGCCGCAAATGGCTCCGGGAACAATCTCCGCTTGCGCGTCGGCCGTGGATCCTTTGGCATTCATCCGCGTGAAGTCCGTGTTCATGCCGTAGATGTCGCTGAATTCCCAGTTTCCGCCGACGTGATCGTTATGGGTATGCGAGTTGAGAACGGAGACGGGAAGAGTCGTGAGCGCGTCGACGACCTTCTTGATGTCGCCGATGCCCATGCCCGTGTCGAACAAGAGCGCCCTTTTTTCGCCCAGAATCAGATACGAAATCACTTCTTCCCACTGATGCGGCTCGTAGATGGCGAAGACTCCGGGGGCGACCTTGTACACTTCGAACCACGCGTCGGGCAGCGGGACTCTTTCCAGTTTCTTGTACGCGGGCCGCGGCAGATTGCGGCACCACGCGGGGATTTCCGGCTTCGGCTGTTGGGCCGGAGTCGGCCCGGCAAAAAGCCCGGCCAGCGAAAACGCAAAAAGGATAAATCGTTTCAAAGAAGTCTTCTCCTCGAATCCCAGGCTGCTTTTGTTCTTCAGGCGCGAATGTGTTATCGCGCCGCAACTGTATCCCGCGTTCCGTAATACGGCAAGATGGAGGGCCGCAAGAAAGTTAACGGCGCCGTCTCCCTCATGTCTGGGAGCATGAAGACAGAACAAGCCTTGCAGCGTAGAATCCCGTCCTTGAGGAGGCATCGTTCATGCGCACCTGCATCCTTGTTCTCGCAGCGCTGTTCACAGTTCCTGCCGCTTCTGCAGCCAACGAAACTTATCTCTATCGCACGGAGCTCATACAAGCGGCGCCCGGCAAGCTTCTTGAATTGATTTCGCTCCTGCAAGCGCGCGCCGCTGCTCTCGAAGCGGCCGGCGACGCGGCGCCCTTCTGGATGCGTCACAGCCAGGGCGACCACTGGGATCTGATGCTTCTTTATCCGATGGGCAGCTACGGCGAATACTACAGCTCCGATCGCATCGCAAAACGCGGGAGGGCGGAGAGCGGCGCGGCGGGAATCACCGGGCGGATCAAGGCGGCCATTGCGTGGCAGGAAGACGTTTTCGTGTACGGGCCGCCGCTCGAAACGGTGAGATCGGCATTTGCAAACGCCAAATTCTTTCATATCGAAATGTTCATCGCGCTCGCGGACCACCGCGCAGGCTTGTACAAAGAGCGCGAGATGGAAAACGCTTATTCGAAAGCTTTGAATCTTCCGGAGAATCTGATTTTTCTCCGCGATCAGGGCGCGGCGTGGGATCTTTTCACGATCGGGTTTTACCGCGACCTGGGACACTATGCGGAAAGCGCCGGCATTCCTCCTGCGAAACAGGAAGCGGCGGCGAAGTCCGCCGGGTTCGATTCCGCTGCTCAGATCGGACCGTATTTGCGTAGATTTATCGCCACTCATCACGATACCCTTGCAGTCGCTTTGCCTGCGCCGGCGCGGCAGTGAAAGAAACGCGCTGCCCTATCGCGGAGCGAGAGTGGTTCGCATTCATTTCCTGCTGAATGACAAGAGGGAGAAGACCATGAGTTCTCGCAAAACGGCTGTCACTTTGTGGATCGCTTTCGTCTTTGCGCTTGTGTCCGCGCTGACGGCGTTCCGCGGGCAGGCGCAGGAGAAGCCTGCCGCTGAACCGGCGAAGAAGGAAATCCCCGCGCCGAAGAGCAAAGATGGCAAACGCTTGTTCAGTGCGCTCGACACGCAACGCGTCCGCGGTGTCGGCGCGGTGAAGTTGTCTCCCGACGGCCGCCGCGTTGCCTACACCGTCAGCGAACCTCAACTGGACGATGGCAAGGAATGGAAGACGGTAACGCAGGTGTGGGTCGTGCCCGCTGCGGGCGGGGCGCCGCGGCAAGTGACTCGCGGCGAGAAATCCGCAACGCAACCCGCATGGTCGCCGGACGGAAAATATCTCGCATTTCTCTCCGACCGTGAAAAAGAGCACGAGGACCAGGTCTGGGTGATGTATTCCGACGGCGGGGAAGCCTGGCAGGCGACCTCGCACAAAGGCGGCGTGCGCAGCTTCGAGTTCTCCCCGGACAGCAAGCGGCTCGTGTTTCTCGCCGCGGACCAGCCGAACAAGGAAGAAGAAGAACGCAAGAAGATCAAAGATGATCCGATGGTGATCGACCACGACATCAAGATGAATCACCTGTGGCTCTTCGACCTCGACAAGAAAGAAGAGAAACGCCTCACCGAGGGCAACTTCACCTGCAGCGACGCGCAATGGTCGCCCGAAGGGACGCGCATCAGCTTCACCGAAACCCCGACGCCCAAAGCCGACGATAGCAGCCTGACTGCGGTCTGGGTGGTGAACGTTGCGACCGGAGAAAAGAAGAAGCTCGCCGAGGGCGGCGGTAATTCCCACACGGCGCGCTGGTCGCCGGACGGAAATTGGATCGCCTTCACGGGCTCCGCGCAGACGTCCGGTCCCAATCAAACGAATCTCTTTGTCGTCTCCGCGAACGGCGGAAGCCCGCGGAAACTCACCTCGTCGTTCGCGCTGGATGCGGGAACGCCGGTGTGGTCGCCCGACGCAAAGACGATTTACTTCGGCACGGACACGCGCGAAGCGATTGAGATATTTGCCGCCGATGTCGGCGCCGCGGGCGTCAAGCAGATCACGCAAAAGAGCGGCATTATCTTTCTCGCGGCGATCGCGAAAGACGGAAAGACCGCTGTAGGCACGATCGCCGACTCCAAGCATCCTTCCGAAATCATGCGCGCCGATCTCGGCTCCGCTGCGGTCGAGCGCATCACCGATCACAACGCCTGGCTGAAGGACTACGCGCTCGGGGAAGCGGAAGTCGCGAAGTGGAAGAGCAAGGACGGAATGGAAATCGAAGGCATCCTCACGAAGCCGGTTGATTACGATGCGTCGAAGAAGTATCCGCTCATCCTGAATCCTCACGGTGGACCGACGGGCGCGTCGCTGCTGGGCTTCGATGTGACGGTGCAAGCCTTCGCCGCGAACGGCTATCTCGTCTTGCAGCCCAATTTCCGCGGCTCGATCGGGCGCGGAGAGAAGTTCGCCCAAGCGAACAAAGACACCTGGGGCAAAGGCGACTACGAAGACTGCATCAGCGGAGTGCAGGCGATGGTGGACCGCGGAATAGCGGACTCGAGCCGGCTCGGCGCCGAAGGCTGGTCTTACGGCGGGTACATGACCATGTGGATCCTCACGCAAACGGATATGTTCAAGGCGGTTTCGCCGGGCGCGGGACTTCCGGACCTCTATTCGATGTATTCGCAGACCGACGTTCACCGCTTCATGACCTGGTTCTACGGCGACAAAGCGCCGTGGGACAATTTCGGCGAGTACTGGGAACACTCGCCGATGAAATACATCAACAATGTGAAAACGCCGACGATGATTCTTCACGGGCAAGCGGACACGCGCGTGCCAATTGCGCAATCGGAGGAGTTCTACGAAGCGCTGAAGGAGCGCGGCGTTGCGGTGGAGTTCGTCGTGTATCCGCGAGAGAATCATGGTTTCACCGAGCCGCGTCATCGCATGGACCGCGTGCAGCGGTATCTTTATTTTTTCGGAAAATACTTGAAGAATCCGTCGGTTACGGAGCCGAAGAAATAACGGCAAGAAATGGCGACGAGAGAGGCTAACGCGGGGTTGTGGGAGCAGGCTCCTTTTTGTAGCCTAAATTTTTGCGAGTTGTTTCGGCCCAATCCACGAGAGTCTTCTTGTCCTGCTCGGAGAGTTTCGCGTTGCGGTGAATGAGCAGGTACTTGCTGTCGGGCATTCCGCCGGAAGTGATTTGCTCAACGATATCGCCGAGACGCGTGTCTTTCCGCGAGTCCGAAAACGTTCCCCACTCCGACAGGTTCATCTGCTTTCGGGCGCCGGTGACGTCGCTCCAGACTCCCCAGGAGATCGGAGCGACGTGGCTGTACCAGGGCCATCGGGTGAGGTTCGAGTGGCAATCCTGGCAGGAGCGCTCGAAGATGGCGGCGACTTGCGGCGGCACGGGCGTGGTCGCGGCCAACGTCTTCGAGGGATCCACGGGCGGATTGGTCCGCGGGACAGGAATGAACTGCGCGAGGACAAGAAGCACAAGCAATGCCCAGAAAATTCGCCGAAGCGATTTGCGCATGATTATTTCACCGGCCCTGCTGAATTCCCGGATGAGCGATCTGAGGTCACGGGTGGGTCATATCTTCCGGGCGGACGAGTTTATCGAATTCCTCTCCGGTGAGATAGCCAAGCTTGATGACCGCTTCGCGGAGGCTGAGGTTTTCGTGGTGCGCTTTCTTGGCGGCTTCGGCGGCCCTGTCGTAGCCGATGCGCGGGCTCAGAGCGGTGACCAGCATCAGCGAATTCTTCACGTAAAAATCAATTTGCTTGGTGTTGGCTTGAATGCCGACGGCGCAGTGGTCCACGAAACTGTTGCAGGTGTCCGCAAGCAGCTCGACGGAGTGGAGGAAATTGAAAATCATCACCGGCTTGAAAACGTTGAGCTCGAAATTGCCCTGCGAGCCGGCAAAGCCGATGGCGGCGTCGTTGCCCATCACCTGGACGGCGACCATGGTCATGGCCTCGGCCTGCGTAGGATTGACCTTGCCGGGCATGATGCTCGAGCCGGGCTCGTTTTCCGGAAGCGTGAGCTCGCCCAGGCCGCAGCGCGGGCCGGAGGCCAGCCAGCGAACGTCGTTGGCGATTTTCATGAGCGAGGCGGCCAGCGTTTTCAACGCGCCGCTGGCGAAAACGATTTCGTCGTGCGCGGAAAGCGCGGCGAATTTATTGGGGTGCGTGGCGAAGGGAAGGCCGGTTAGCTCGGCGACCTTCTTCGCGGCGCGCTCGCCGAATTCCGGAGGCGCGTTGAGGCCGGTGCCGACGGCGGTGCCGCCGATGGCCAGATCATAAAGATCCTGCAGGGTGTCCCGCAGCCGCGCGATGTCGCGGTCGAGCAGGCTCACCCAGCCGGAGAATTCCTGGCCGAGCGTGAGCGGCGTGGCGTCCTGCAAATGGGTGCGGCCGATCTTGACGATGCCGGCGAACTCTTTGGCCTTGGCGTCGAGCGCGGTGCGCAGGTTCTCGACGGCGGGGATCAATTTGCGCGCGACTTCCGTGGCGGCGGCGATGTGCATGGCCGCGGGGAAGGTATCGTTGGAGGACTGCGACATGTTCACGTCGTCGTTGGGATGAATGGGCTTCTTGCTGCCCATCACGCCGCAGGCGATTTCGATGGCGCGGTTGCCAATCACCTCGTTGACGTTCATGTTGGTCTGCGTGCCGCTGCCGGTCTGCCAGATGCGCAGAGGGAAATTGCCGTCGAGTTTTCCGGCGATGACTTCGTCGGCGGCCTGCACGATGAGCTTGCACTTTTCGCGCGAGAGTTTTCCCAGATCCTGATTCACGAGCGCGCAGGCTTTTTTCAGGATGCCGAAGGCGCGAATGAACTCGGGCGGCATGACGTCTTGGCCGATGGCGAAATGGACGAGCGACCGCGCGGTCTGCGCGCCCCAGTAACGGTCGGCGGGGACTTCCATCTTGCCCATGCTGTCGGTTTCGATGCGCGTCGAGCCGGGCCGCCCGGCCGCGGGACGCGATGCCTCGGACATGGTGCGCTCCTTGCTTCTGCGGTGCCCTGCTCCTAGTTTAGCAGTTAAAGGCAGTGATGAGTGATGCGTCGGCAGTGCTCTCAGTCATCGGTACCCATTTCATCCATCCGCCGGTTGCCTGGCCCCCCTCCCCCTACCCTTTTTTTGGAAGTGTGTGAAACGAAAGGGTTTTAAGTCCTTTGTTTTGAAAGTGTGTGAAACTAAAGGGTTTGCGGACGTGTTCTTGCGAAAGTGTGTGAAACTAAAGAGGTTATGCGTCATTGCGCTGCAATTTGTCATTTTCCGACCCCTTGGGACCTTTGCAAAAACCGTTCAGGACAACCAGGTCTTGAATCTTGGATCAACTATTAGAGGTCAACACTGAGGCATATCGAGGCGGCACGTTTGGCAGGACCCATCCAACTAGCAAACGCCTGGCGACGATGCAGGAATGGATATAACACAATCAGTACCGGATGTCAAGGCCTGATTTGGGGCCTGAAGACGAAGCGAGTTCCCACCTTTTCGCACATAGCGCGAAAAGATGGGGCACACCGGCCGCGGGGGACGGCCGAGGAAAAGACGTAAGCCCTACGGGACGTCCTGCAAGCACTTGTCCGGGTAGCGCGTTTATCAGGCATGTGGATTACTTCCGAGTTGCCCGTGATACAGGCACAATCGCCAAAGCGACAGGGCAAGCGACACGTCCGAAATACTGCAATGACCAAGTGGTTTCGGGCCGTGCCGAGGGCGCCTCTGCACACGCTGAATGGCCGTCTTTCGGGATTCATTGGGCGTTGCGTCATAACTAGACGATCGCGATCAAAATCGGCACATGAATTTCGGGTGCGCCGTCAGCCGATTCCATGCATTGGCCGGTTTGTCGATCCGAGCAAGAGGGTAACTGCGCTGATCGATTCTTGTCGCACCACCTATATTATTTGGTACGATGCTTAGTGTTTTTCGAAGACAAAGAGGAGATGTTGGCGAAGACCGATTGACCCTCAAGCAGGAGGAGAAATGGTGAGGAAAATTCAGATTGTCGCAGCGGCTCTGTGTGCCGTTGCGTTCCCATCACTCGGCATCGCACAGTCTGAGCACAGTCTGGTCGGCACCTGGAAACTGGTGTCGGTTTCATCTTGGACTGACAAAGGTGACATCAACAAAACCGCCCATGGCCCGAATCCGACGGGATTCCTCACCTACACGTCTGAGGGCAGGATGATGGTGGTCATCGCTGAGGACGGACGCAAGCCCCTGTCTGTTGCCGACAGAGTCTCAGCGCCGATTGAAGAAAAAGCTCAGGCTTTTTCGACATTCATCGCCTATGCGGGGCGCTACACTTTCACAGGCGACAAGGTGATCCACCACGTCGAAGTTGCGTCGTTACAAAACGATATAAACAAGGACCAAGTGCGTTCTGTGAAGCTCCAGGGCGACCGTCTCACCCTACGAACGCCGCCGATCTTGAGAGGTGGAGTGCTACAAACTCTTGAATTGGTGTGGGAGCGGCTAAAGAAGTAGGAAAACCGAGGTTCTGGGCGGATGGTCGGCCACTCGGAACTTATCGTCGGACGACGCGGCTAAGGCCTGGTAAGTCGGGTAACCGGACATGTCCGACTAGGGAGTTATGCGTGGGTCGGAACATGAGTGCAAGACTTTGGAGATTTGAGCTGGCTCTTTTTGCGGAGTCGGCTCAGGGTGCTAATTTTGCACAGGCTGTCCACAGATTTCCACAAAGGTTCGATCAGAATTTGATTGACGGCGCGAGCGGGGACTATTATCTTGCGCGCCAGATTGAACCGGGAAGCTTGAGAACTTTACGGCTCGGTCTAGAGGATGCAGCAAGCTTAACAGCAGGCTGCGCCGCGAGATTGAGCTGTGAAGCTCGAAGCCTTTACGGCTCGGTCTGGAGTGCGCGACAAGCCTAACGGCTTGTTACGCGCCAGATTGAATCGGGAAGGGAGAAACTTTACGGCTCA
>Ga0209701_10002003_pt1 | contig 13281 bp, 6 predicted proteins | sample CZO8metaG_4_FD_188356 | JGI IMG/M metagenome (GOLD analysis project Ga0209701, IMG submission 188356) | Vadose zone soil microbial communities from the Eel River Critical Zone Observatory, Northern California, USA - CZOApr15con2H3.8 metaG... | ecosystem: Environmental > Terrestrial > Soil >...
AGAAGAAGCGGTAGTTGAGGTCAATCTAGTCGCGAGGTCGTAGGCCATATTTACAGTGCTATCAGGATCAACCACAGAGGTGAGGTTTCCCACAGAATCGTAGCTAAAGGTCGTGACTTGAGATCCCACTTCTGTGGAGATAGGCGGGCGGCTTTTGCTGGTCAAACGATTGATGGCGTCATAGTTAAAGGTGATGGTTTGGCCGTTTCGGTTGGTAGTGGAAGTCAGATTGCCGTTGGCGTCGTGGGCAAAGGTCTCGGTCCAGCCCAGCGGATTAGTTGAAGAGACAAGCCGGTCTATTCCGTCGTAGACAAAAGATGTAATCTGATTCTTCGCGTCTGCGACCTGGACGAGGTTCCCCTTAGGATCATAGCCATACTGCGTGACCTTTAGATCCGGGTCCAAGACAGAGATAAGGCGATTCCTCGCGTCATAGGTAAATTCAGTGACTCTACCCTCCGCATCCGTGGAGCGGATCACATTACCCGCATTGTCGTAAGCGAGAGTCGTTACGTTACCTTTCGGGTCTGTAGTGGTAAGGAGATTGCCTCTGGTGTCGTACGTGAAGCTCGTGGTGTTCTGCTCCGGTTTGCCCACGGCCGCCGTCACGGAGGTCAACAGCCCCCGCGATTCATAGGTCATCTGCGTCCTATCCCCCAGAGCGTCGATGATCTCGACGGGGTTGCCCTTGAGATCGTAGTTTATCGTCGTCGTGTTTCCCTTGGGGTCACGGATGGAAGTGACTTGGTTGAAGTTTGGCTCGTAGGTAAAGATGGTAGTAGCGCCGATTGGATCGGTCGAAGTCAGAAGATTGCCTCGTGAGTCATAACTCATCGTTGTAACTGTGCCATTTGGGCGGGTTATCCTTGTCGGGTTGCCGCTGGTATCCCGTTGTATCGATGTCGTATTGCCCAGAGCGTCTGTCTGAGAAATGATTTGACCCAAGGAGTCCAGCGTGAACCGTGTCGAGTTTCTTTTGCCGTCAGTTAGGGAAGAAGTGGCATTTTGGGTTTGAACGACGGGCGCTGGATTAGTTGGCGTCCCCTGCCCACCTGCTGTGTCAGCTAAACCCTGAAGCCTACTCGAAGTTAAGGACCTCGTCTCGCCTCCGGGCTTTGTCGATTGCTTAAATCTCCCGGCGAAGTCGTAAGCGTAGGTCGTGGCATTCCCCCGCTCATTGGTAGCTTGCGTGATGTGTCCTTTGTCATCGTAGACGTAAGCCACAAACGTGCCGTCGGGATTCGTGATCCGCGCGAAATTGCCCACCGAGTCAATTTGGAACAGGGTCTGCCTTCCTGCTGGGTCGGTGATTTTCTGGAGTTTTTCCCCACTGTAGGTCAATGTAGTTATCAGGCCCACAGGATCTGTCATCGAGAGCAGCCGGCCGCTCCCATCGTAGCTGTAACTCGTCGTGTTACCGTTCCTGTCAACCACAGAGGTCTGAAGCCCCTGAGCACTGAAGTTGATCTTGGTGCCGTCTTTAAGCGTGCGGGTGTAGCTATCGTCAGGGTTTCTTACTAGGGTGGAGAAGTCCCCAGGCGGGGTCTTAAAATCACCAGTCAGCAATAAGTGCAACTCAATCCAATCCAAAGCCAACCAGTCCCCAGGACTCGTGGTCGATGTGTTAGCTATCGTAATAGTATTCGAAGGCTCCATGGAGGTTCCGTAGTCTACTTGTAGCCAGTTTGTGAAGCGAGAACCAAAAGGTGAACCATGTACAATATCGGGCCGACTCTCAGATCTAGTTAGCCCATTTGTCCAAACCACAAAATTATACTTTTGGAGATCCACATTGTTATGGTCATCTGCCACGATTGACACCTGAAAAAAGGCCTTTCGAATCCTGTCACGTTCAATTAAAGATGGCAGAGTGAAATGCCAAGTGGCCGCTTGTCCCGTAAAGAGAATATCAGCGCGGCCGTCTTGGACCCCGTAATTTCCAAACCCAGATAACTCTTTGCGCAAGATTATCTCAGTTGGAGAAAACAGAGCTGTAGGCTCAGGATCAGTGAAGAAAGAAGAGTTGGTAGGCGGAGTAGGCACTGGACTGCCTTCTCCACCAGCGGTCACAGCCTCGAAGAACAGCGCTGAGCCATCACCTTCAGTCAGAACGATATTCTGATCCGGTTGGATGTGAAGCCGCTGCACACCGGCCATTCCCCAGCCTGAGCCCAAGGGGCCATTTTTGCGGTTGAGCACAATGACGTTGCCGCTTGTGATCCCGCCGATAGAGGAATTCTGGTAATTGCTGAAGATCGTTGCTTTGTACGGATATCGCCCTGTTGTGAGATTTGAGGCGTCAAACTGGACAGAGATCCGGGAAGTCGAGTCAGCATTTTCTGGCAGGCTCCTTGTGTCTGTAAAAATCTCTCCGCCCTGCTGGACTCCGCCTACTTCTAATTTTGTAGAGAAGGTATTAGGCACGGCGGCCTGGACACTCAACGTTGCGTCGAGCGAGACGATGGGCCTAACGTCAGCAGTCACAGAGCTATAGGTCAAGGAGAGGCTCCGGCTCTGACCGAGAGAGCGGTAGGAAGGAATCGTATGAGTTAAAAAGAGACTGCCTTCCTCTAGGTTAGCGTCGGAACCGACCTTGGTCCTGCAGGAGCCGCAGAAGCTATTTCCTTGATTGGGCTTTGGCACCGGACTAGGAGCCAACGGAAAATGCCAGGCGCTGGCAACGACTCCACCCTCAACTGTGATGATGCTCTGTCCGTCGACCGACACCACGCCTTTGCCGACGATGCTGAAAGTTCCTGTATCAGGGCTTAAAGACCAGAGATTAAGCTCGCTTCCCGGCGGCATGCCGTCGGTGTTGGGGAAGGTGAGCCTGGCCGGCGGATTGAATCTCACGCCGGCAGGCTGGATCGTGATGGCCATGCCCGGCCTCAATTCCTCGGGTCTGGACTCAGGCCGGCCATAGTCCGGCACAGGATTAATCGAAAGTTTGCCAGTAAAAAGTGTACCGTCGGGATTTTTGGCGGTGCCGGCAGGAATCGTTAACACCACGCCAGGCACACTCGGATTAGTAATCACCGTAGTGGCGTTAGGGTTGACCTGAACCTCAGCCTCAACGTCGACATCAGGAAGGGTGATCGGATTAGCAAGATTATTAAGGACGCCTGCGATCAGATTCACTGGCACAGCGAGGATGGCAAAGACGCCGAGATTGGCCTCTCTGCCGTTGACGATCAGCTCCTGCTTACCTGAAGGAGTTCCACTGATGGTAAAAAAACCGTCGTTGCCCGAGAAGGCGGTGTGGCCGCTGGACTTGAGCGTCACTTTGACATTGCCGAGCGGCGTGTTGTTTAGGTTGTAGACCCGGCCTCTTACCGCAGTCGTTCCCCCGGGTGGAGGAGAAGGAACAGTGATGGTGATCGTCTCGGAGGCGGATTGATTGCCGCTTACGGCGCTGAATATGAGCTGGAAGATTCCGACTTGTGTGGTATCGGGGGTGAAGGTGAATAGGCCGGCGGCGGCGTTAAAGGTCGCATGATTGGGCAGGGGAAGAGGAGAGACAAAAAGGCTTACAGGGCCGCCACTGGGACTACTGCCGCTGACTGTAAATGTCAGTGTCTCGCCGAGATTTACGCTCTTATTGCCGATAGGGTTAAGAAGCAGCGCCGCAGTGACGGTAGCCGTCGTCTGGGAAGTGGCGGAAGCGCCCAAAGAGTCGGTAACTGTAAGCGTGACAGGAAAAACGCCAGGGCTCGTGTAGGTATGAGTCGGCGTCGCGCCACCCGTGGTGAGCGGGGTCGAACCATCGCCGAAGTCCCATGCAAACGTGATCGCGTCGCCGTCAGGATCTGTGCCTGATCCGGAGAACTGGATCGGGACTTTCACTTGCCCGGCGTAAGGGCCGCCCGCATTGGCTGTGGGAGGTCGATTGACGACAGTTATCTGCACGCTATCGGGAGCGCTGTTCGACTCGCCGTCGTTGACCACGAGCTGAAAGAGATAGTTGCCCAGGATGAGAGGAGTGAATTGGGGTTTGACAGAGGTAGGATTATTCAGCGTAACTGAGCTGCCGGTGGGCTGTGAGATCAGCGTCCACTGGTACGTCAAGGTCGCGCCTTCGGGATCGCGGCTGGCGCTGCCGTTGAGCGTGACGACGGCACCTCTAAAAACCGTCTGGTCCGGCCCCGCGTTGGCCACCGGCCGCTGATTGGGAAACTCGAAGGCGCCGATGTCGAAGGCTAAAGTACGATCCGCGTTGCCGTCCGACGGTCGTGTGCCCTCCGTGGAAAAATCAGCCTGAAGAATTCCGTTGAAAAGGGCGTTGAGCCCCAAAGTGCGCGGGTCCATCCCTTTGTCGATGGCGGGCGAGTTGGACGCGAGACGGAAATCATCATCGGAAGTGTTGGGTAGATTATCCGGCCCGTCGAGATCGGCATAAACATTAGCTGAGACCCCACAGCCTGGACTAGCACTGACACCCGTCCCCTCTGTGCCTTGGGGCGTGAGGTTGCCCGAGTCGGTGTTGTCGAGCGCCGGGCCGCTGATCTCACCCAACCGATTGCCACAGATCAAGTTGTTGAGCAGGTGAATTCCCTGCGGTTGTGGCGTGGTCGAGCTCTCACGAATCACGCCGAACCGGCCGCCGGTTGTGCCTGTGGCGGTGCCGTTATTGGTAATCGCATTGTTGACAACAAAAACAACCTGCCCTTGGGTAACGCTTATACCGTTATTCTGATTGCCATGGATCGTGTTCTCAACAATGTAGTGTGGCCCTCCATTGGCATCAGTAAATAGAATCCCGCTTCCCCCGTTTCCATAAATAAGGTTGTTTACAATCAGGGTGTCGGGGTTGCCTGCGGCAATGCTGATCCCACCGTTGCATTTGCTGCTGCCGTTGCCGAAGACGCGGTTGCGCTCAATGTGGATCGCCTGGTTCTGGTTGTTCCCACCCATTAAAGAAATCGCATCGGCGCCCGTTCCGGTGATCGCGAGGCCCCGAATCGTGATGTATTTGGATTGCTTCAGACGAATGGCGAATTTGTCTGTGCACTGAGGCCCGGCAGAGCCCGTGAGAACAACGCTACCCGGTTGTGCCGAGGGGTCTGCTTCAATGACGATCCGGTCGGCTTCGCTCGCCCCGGCGAAACCATTTTTCTGAATCGAGAGTTGTTCCGGGTAGGTTCCCGCCTGGATCTGGATGACATCTCCCTGCAAAGCCGCGTTTACAGCGGCCTGAATCGTCGCGTAACAAGGCGAGCGCCCGCCGCAGGCGGGATCGCTGTTGCTGACGTAGATCGTGTGTCCGAGCTGCTGCGTGGACAGCGGTGAGGAGAAGAGTGCGACGAGTAAGATGGACAGCGCAAGAACAATGAGTCCCGCAAGCCTTTTCATGGCGGCCTCCGTTTACCCTCCTCATCAAAGGTTGCGGGACCTAAGATGATAGTGGAGGTTAGTTGAACTTGCCCCGTATATTCAAATTCAGCGGGCATGTCAAGGAAAAAATATTTTCTGTGAAAACTAACCCGCGCAAGCCGGATTTGACTCTTCACAGGAAAATTCCTATAGTCAACGCGGAGAATATCTATGGCAGCCATCGCTCCTCCCGTTTTAATGATCGCGATTTTGGGCCTTATCTTTTACCTCGCTTGGCGGGAGGCCTACAAAAAAAAATAGCGTCGCAGGCTCGCGCGGGGTACTTTCAGAATTCGCTCCAAGAGTTACCTCTTTGTTATCCGCGCCGCGTTCGCCACAGATCCGGCCACATTCTATGCCGGCTGTAAAAAAGCTCCGGCTATTTCGCAGCGAAGCGCGACCCTCCCGGAAATGAGCCCTCATGGCAAGCGCGCCCTCGCATAGATTGTCTGATGTCGTCACTCCGAGCCGCTACGAGATCAGGCTCACGCCCGACCTGGGAACCTTTACTTTTGCCGGCGAAGAGACCGTGTTTGTTGCCGTGCGCGAGCCAGTCCGCCAAATTATCCTCAACGCTGCCGAACTCGCCATTCACTCGGTAGCCGCCATTGGCGCTGACGGCGCCTCGATAGAAGGCGAAGCTACGCTGGATGAAACTCGCGAGCTTGCCACACTGAGTTTTTCCCAAGTTCTCAGCCCTAGCGCTTGGAAACTGCGCCTTGTCTTCTCCGGCACCCTCAACGACAAGCTGCACGGTTTCTACCGAAGCAGCTACAGGGATGCGAACGGACAGAGCAGGCTGCTCGCTTCCACGCAATTCGAATCGACCGACGCGCGGCGGGCTTTCCCCTGCTGGGACGAGCCCGCCTTCAAAGCGGTTTTTCAGGCGACTCTGGTCATCGATGACGGACTCACGGCGATTTCCAACACCGCGATCGTCAGTGAGAACAGACTTCCGGACACCGGCAAGAAAGAAATCGTCTTTAGAGAGACCATCAAAATGTCCACCTACCTGGTGGCTTTCATCGTCGGCGAGTTTGAAAGCACAGAGCCGGTCTGGGTTGACGACATCCCTCTCAGGGTCTGGGCTGTTCCGGGCAAGCGCCACCTCGCGAAGTTCGCCCAGGAGATCGGCCGCTTCTCGCTCTCTTTTTTCACCCGCTACTACGGCAGGAAGTATCCGGGAGACAAACTCGATCTCATCGCCGTTCCCGATTTCGCATCGGGCGCCATGGAGAACCTGGGCGCTATCACCTTCCGGGAAACGGCGTTGCTGGTCGACGAAAAGAGCGCCAGCCGCAGTGAGCTCGAGCGGGTGGCGGATGTCGTGTCGCACGAGAATGCCCATATGTGGTTCGGCGATCTCGTGACGATGCGCTGGTGGAATGGGCTTTGGCTGAACGAGGCATTCGCCACGTTCATGGAGATGCTGGCCGTGGATGGCTGGAAGCCCGAGTGGCGCCGCTGGGATAGCTTCGCCATGTCGCGAGCGACAGCGATGTTGGTGGACGGACTCAAGAGCACCCGGCCGATCGAGTTCCCGGTGGAAAAACCGGAAGATGCGGCCGGGATGTTCGATGTCCTCACCTATGAGAAGGGCGCCTCGGTCTTGCGCATGCTCGAGCAGTACCTCTCCCCGGAGGTATTCCGAGCAGGCATCGGTCTCTATCTCCGCAAGCACGAGTACAACAACGCCGAGACCACGGACCTCTGGGATGCATTGGAGGAGTCCTCGCACGAGCCGGTGCGCGCGCTGATGGATTCCTGGATCTTTCAACCGGGTTATCCGCTGATCACAGTGCAAGCCGATGACCAGGACCTCATCCTTTCACAAAGGATCTTTCGCTACCTCGAAGAGGGAGAAGACCTTGACAGGCGGTGGCAGGTTCCGATTCTGCTCAAACTCCGCGCGGAAGACGGCCTGCAGCAGCAAAGAGTCCTTTTGACCGAAAAAGAGTTGCGGATCAAGCCGACTCATCCTCTTCGATGGGTTGTCGCCAACGCAGGAGGACATGGCTATTACCGTGTGTGCTATGCCCCGAACCTGCTGAGACGGCTGACAGCGGGTTTGCAAGAAAAGCTCTCGGCAGTGGAACGGTTTAATCTCGTCAACGATGTCTGGAGCGCCGCCCTCTGCGGTCTGACTTCGCTCGCGGACTATCTCGATCTCATCGAGAAATTCCGCGATGAATCCGATCACAACGTTTGGACCGCCATTCTCAGCTCCTGCCACTATCTTTACAGGATGCTCGAACCGGCTAAGCGCCCTTCTCTGCACGCGCTCATCCGTGAACTCATAGGCCCGGCGACTCAACGACTGGGATGGGCTCCCCAGGCCGGGGAGAATGAGTTAACCGGCCAATTGCGCGGGGAGCTCCTCGCGGCTCTGGGCACGTTAGGTGGCGATGTCGCGACGCAGGTCGAAGCAGCGCGGCTCTATAGAAACTATCAGAATGACAAGAGCTCCGTGGACCGCAATATCGTGCCGGCCCTTCTCTCCATCTTGGCGCACAGCGGCGGCGCGGATGACTATGACGAATTTCGCTCTCACTTTAAGAACGCTCAGACGCCGCAGGAGGAACAACGTTACCTGTTCGCTTTGGCTGATTTCCGGCGAGCTGACCTTTCAGAAAAAACGCTTGCCCTTACGATCAACGGCGAGGTTAGGAGCCAAAACGCGCCCTACCTGATGCGCGCTCTGCTGTTCAATACCGATGGCCGCGAGCGTGCGTGGAGATTTTTGAAGGAGAACTGGGAAGAAATGCTGCGTCAGTATCCTGACAACTCCATCGTCCGCATGTGCGAGGGAATAACGGCTTTAGTGACTCCTGATCTCCAAGCCGATGTCAGAGAATTCTTCGCCGGTCATCCGGTCAAGCAAGGGGGCAGGACTTTGGAGCAACATCTGGAGAAGCTGCGCGTTGCTGTAACCTGCAAGGAGAGATGGACTTCTATCCTGGATGAACTGTGAAACAAAGGGGGGGATGACGTTTTTATTTACTGGTCTCAAGGGACTGCGTAGCGTCGGAATCTCCGCTCCTCAATACCGTCCTCAACGCGTTCAAGAGATCCAGCGCCCGACGCTCCATCTCAGGAAGTCCTTCCTGGACTCGCTCTAACCACCGGATTCTTTCTTGCTTGATTTCAGCGTCGCTCCTTAATTCAGTCACTTCAGCCGCAAGCAAAGATTTTTCCTCCTCCAGCTCTCCAACCCTTTTCTCCATCTCATAAAGCCGCTGTTGACTAGCGTCCAATCCTTCGATTCTTTCTTCCTTGGCTTCAACTTCTTTCCTCAACTCAATCACCTGGGCTAAAAGTTGAGAATTCTCTCCCTCCAATTCGGCCACCTGCTTTTCCAACTCGGGAAGTCGATCATCCATGCTCTCCAGCCGCCGTCCATGCTCGCTTTTCAACTGTAGAATTCTCTCCTGCTTCGCCTTGTTCTCTTCTTTCAACTCAGCGATTTGTGCCAGGAGCTGCGACTTCTCTGCTTCCAAGTCGGCGACATGGTTATCCCTCGCAGAACGGATCTCTCCCTTGTTTTCCGGGCCGGCGATTACAGGAGAATGGAACCCAGCACTCTTCTCTATCTCCCTAAAGCGCCGGAGCTCACGTTCGGCCGCAATCAGGAGCGCGATCACTACGCCAAATGCGCCACCCCCGAAAATGGCTGCCCAGACGAGCGAAATCTCCATGCTTCATTCCCTCCGTCCGGAATCTTACTGTTCCTGTAGAGCCGACATCTCATTCTTGATCCAAAGATCCAGGGTATCTCGGTGGAAGCGCCAACTGCCGCCCACTTTACGTCCTGGGATCTTTCCATCTCTTGCGAGACGGTAAATGCTTTTTACGTGCAGCCGGAGGTACTTGGAGGCCTCTTCCGCCGTAAATAGTACTGACACACTTTCAGAATCTTCCATGCGTTTCCTCTCAAAGCTTTACTTCTAAATGGGAAGGAGACCCAGTCTCCACCTTAGGAGGATGCAAGCCTAAGGCCAATTAGGATGAATTGCTCCCTGCTGTTACTTCCCTGTAAGGAAAATGTTATTTATCAACGGCTTATGAGTTAAAACCCCGGGCGTATTACGACCCAGGAAGTCCTTTCAAGGCCATCCTTTCGGACAAAGTTGGCCAGACTTGAGACACAGCTGAGAAGGGAGGATTTATGGCATGCTAAAGAGACGGAACGACTCAATGAGGCGCTATTTCCCTACAACATTCCGGTAAATTTTCTCGTATGCATCCACCATCCCTTCCACAGAAAAATTTTTCTCCACCCACTGCCGACAGCGCTTCCGGCTTAGCCTTTCTGTCCAACTGACTGCTTCAATCATCCCATCCTCATCGTCCAAAAGATACCCCGTCTCGCCGTGCTGGATAAGTTCGGGCATCGCGCCTCGCCTATAGGTCAAGACCGGCGTTCCCGCCGCCATGGCTTCGACCACCGCCATGCCGAACGGCTCATCCCACTGAAGCGGAAAGAGAAAGCCTCGCGCGCGACCGATGTACTCCATGAGTCGGGAGTGCGGCAGCCTCTCGATATGACAAATCTGTTTTCCATCGATGTGAGGCTTCACCTCCTTTAAGAAATATTCTTCGCTCCACGGCAGATGAGTCGTGACATGGCCGACGATGAGAAGGCGCCCTCGCGCCTTTTTCGCGATGCGGATCGCTTCGGCAATCCCCTTTCCCGGAGTCATGCGACCGACAAGGATAAAAAAATCCTCGGGTTGATCGTTGAAGGGGATCTCTTCCAAGTCGATGCCGTTGTAAACCACCGGAAGAGATTCATCGCCGAGCATCCTCGCTTGCGCCCGGCTGATGCAAACCGGGAAACAGTTTGGAAAATGATCTCGATAATATTGGTGCAACTTCTTCTCGATGTAAGCATAGGTCATCAAGGTGGGCGTCTTCGTATAAGCGGAGAAATAGGGAGCTAGCGTGGGCCAGTGAGCGTGGATCAGATCAAAGCGATCCGCCTGGCGGTAAAGGTTGTAGGTGTTGCGCGTCTCGAACTCTTTTTCGAGATAAAAAGTAGACTGGGGATCATCCAAGCTGGCTACCGGCAAGACAGCCTGAACTGGACAATCAACCTTTGAATCTCCGGCAGCGAAGAGCTCAACTTCGTGACCGCGCTGGCTCAGGTGCTGGCAGAGATGATAAACGATCCTCTCGGTCCCGCCGTGGGTTTTGGGCGGAACGGAGAGATAGATGCTGGAGATCTGCGCGATCTTCATAGAGCTGGAAGATCACATCCTTCACGGTTATCTCACCAACCCGGCACTCTTAAAGAAACCTGCCTTCTCAAGACTTTCGACAAAGGAGTTGTCAAAAAACTCTTTCGGGTCTGCGCTCTTGGCGGCCGGAAATTCCTTCTCGTCGAGATAGCCGAATTGGGCCTGGATCGCGTCCGCGCGCACCGCGAGACTCATGTCCCAATAGGGCGCGAACGCCTCATAGGTTCCATCGACGGTCGGCGCGTCATCGATTTGGGCATATTTGGCGATGGCTTTTTTTGCAACCTCCGGCTCTTTCCTCGACAAGACCACCGCCTCGGCCATCGCCTTCAGGAAGGCGTAGATCGTATTCGGATTACTCTTGAGACATTTCTCGGTGGTTCCGTAAGTCACCTGGAGACCGGGAATATTCAACTTGCCGATATCCACCAAGAGGTTAAGCCCCGACTCTCTGGCTTTCAGAGTATTCGGAGCGGAGAGCGTCCCGGCCGATGTCTTCCCGCCGATGACCGAGCTCAAGATAGCCGGAACCGTTTGAACGTAGAGAATCTTAACGTCTTTGTCCGGGACCAATCCGTTTTTTTTCAGCGTCTCTCGTGTGGCCGTATCCAGTGCGGCGCGCGGGGTGCTCGCAGCCACTGCTTTTCCCTTAAGCTGCTGGATGGAGGTGATCTCCTTTGCGCCCCACATCTGAAAGACAAACTGCTGCATCGTCCCGCCGAAGTATTTGACTTGACCCCCATGCAGGCGCGCGTTGATAAGATCCGGACCGTCGGTATAGAAATCCGCTTTCTCTGAGATGACGGCTTGGGCGGAGACTTGAGGAGTCAGCAGCTGAAGTTGGGCATTGAGCCCATATTTTTTAAAGAGTCCCGCTTCAAAGGCAACCCATATCGGAGTAAAGGCGCCGCTGGGCTGAGCATAGGTCACGATGATATCGCTTTTTTCCGGCTTACCCCCGACTTCGCTCGCGCCAAAGGTCCGGGAAGAGAAAGAGGTAAAAATCAAAGCGAACAAAACAATCCAATACCGGTGAGATCTCAAAGGGGCACTTGGGTTTCTAATATTCATCTTTTTTCTCCTCTCATAGCCAACTGCAAAGAGTTCGCTTTTTTCTCCTATCGCTCGCCGGAAGCCCGGCCGTCTATAATCCGAAGCTCGACTGCATGGGTTCCGTTCCATTCATTCTCGCTCAAACGGCAAACTACATCGATCTTCGTCCCCGGATAGCCCGGAAAGTCACCGTCCAAACCAAAGGCAACAGCACTTAGGGTTCGACCTGCCTGGCGAAGTCTGAAGCGGGATCCGCCGGTAAAATCCTTCCGATCACACACCTCAACTCCCTTGGTCATAAATAGAGGCTCGGGATTGCCGATCCCAAACGGCTGCAGCGCTTCGATCTGCCGGAACAATGGCAGACCGATCTGCGAAAAATCCAGCAGCGCATCCACGTCGATGACCGGCTGCAAGTCTTCCCGGGTCAAACAGCTCCTTGCCGTCTCTTCAAACCGTTCTGCGAAGGAGGGAAAATTTTCTTGCCGGATACTCAACCCGCCGGCATATTCGTGGCCGCCAAACTTTTCCAAACAGTCCGCGCAGCGCCGCAACCCCTCGACCATGTGAAAGCCGCGGATGCTCCGCGCCGATCCTTTTCCCTGCCCTTGATCGAAACCAATGACAACCGTTGGCCGATGAAACCGCTCGACGATCCGCGAGGCCACAATCCCTAAAACCCCCGGATGCCACCCTTCTTGAGCCAGGACAAGAGAATAGCGATCCCCAGGGTCAGCGTTCACCTGCGCCAACGCCTCTTCTAAAACTTTAGCCTCCGTGGTCTGTCTTTCGCGGTTGTGCTCATCGAGCTCCTGGGCGATCCGCAGCGCCACCTCACTCGAATCCGTGGTCAGCATCTCCACTACTTTGAGTCCGGCGTCCATCCTGCCCGCGGCATTGATTCTCGGACCGAGTCGAAAGGCTACCTGTCCGACGCCGACCGCCCCTTCAGCGATACCTGAGACCTGCTTGAGCGCCAGAATTCCAGGACGCGTGGAGCCGCCCAGCTCCTCAAGGCCGCGCCGGGCTAAGACCCGGTTGACTCCTTTCAAGGGGACCATGTCCGCAATCGTGCCGAGTGTGACAATATCCAGATAACGACGAATGTCGGGAGTTTCAGATTGATTGAACCAGCCGATCTCGCGCAACTTGGCGCGAAGCCCGATGATCAAATAGAAAGCCAGGCCTGCACCGCAGAGTCCCTTGTCGGGAAAGGGACAATCGGAGCGATGAGGATTCAGGATTGCAAGCGCAGGAGGAAGAAGCTCTGGCAGTTCATGATGGTCTACGACGATCACATCGACACCCATGCTCTGGGCCAACTCCACTTCTTTGTAGTTCGAAATGCCGCAATCGACGCTGACGAGGACTTGGACTCCCTGGGCGCGTAATGGTCCTAGGGCCTCAGCGTTAAGACCGTACCCCTCGTCGATCCTGTGAGGAATGTAATAGATGGCATTGCCGCCGATCTCTCTAAGAAACGAAATCAGCGTGGCTGCGCCGGTCGTCCCATCCACGTCATAATCGCCCCACACGCAGATGAGTTCCTTGCGTTCGAGGGCACCCGCCAATCGCTCCACCGCTTTGTCCATGTCCGCCATTAGAAACGGTGGAGCGATTG
>Ga0209701_10002007_pt1 | contig 13275 bp, 14 predicted proteins | sample CZO8metaG_4_FD_188356 | JGI IMG/M metagenome (GOLD analysis project Ga0209701, IMG submission 188356) | Vadose zone soil microbial communities from the Eel River Critical Zone Observatory, Northern California, USA - CZOApr15con2H3.8 metaG... | ecosystem: Environmental > Terrestrial > Soil >...
GATCTCCTTGACGCCATGCGCGGCCAGTTCGCGCACCTCGCGGAGAATATCGGCGGGCGGGACGCTGCGCTCGCGGCCGCGCACGTACGGCACCACGCAGAACGCGCAAAACCTGTCGCATCCGCGCATCGCGGTTACGTACGCGCGAACGCCGCCTTCGTAATCCGGCGAAAGATCCGCGTAGGTTTCGCTGCGATCGAGCCGCACGTCGACTACCGCATCGAAGTCCGCGCGTCCGATTAATTCGGGCAGCCGGCGATAGGCGTCGGGACCGGCGACGACGTCGAGGTATGGCGCCTTCTTGACCAGCGCCGCACGATTATGCTGCGCCATACAGCCGAGCAGGCCGAGCTTCACTTCGGGGCGGGCATGCTTGAGGCGGGCGAGATCGCTCAAACGCCCCAGTACCCGCTCTTCGGCGTGCTCGCGAATCGCACACGTATTCAGCAGGATTACGTCGGCCAACTCGGGCCGCGGCGCCGCCGCAAAACCTGCGCGCTTGAGCACCGCGCTCACGAGTTGCGAGTCTGCGATATTCATCTGGCAGCCATACGTTTCGATATATACGCGCGGCTGCGCCGTTTGGTTTGCGGTTTCGGCCATGGGAACGAGTTGAATCTTAGGCTATGGGCCGTGCCCGACACAACGTCGATAGGAGAGGGTGGCTGGCCGCGCGCTTCGAGGGTCCGTCTCACATCGGATGGCACATGGTGTTGCAGAACAGCGTGGAAGGTTGCGGGCGAGGAGGCGGCGGCTTCAAAATGCTCTTGCAGCTCAAGATTTGATGGACACCAGCGTCACCAGCCGGATTGCACGACTTGATTGGGCGCGAATCCGCGCCGGCCTCGACGAACGCGGCTACGCAACCACGGAACCGCTGCTGACGCCCTCCGAGTGCGCCGGGATTGTCGCGCTCTACGATCAGCGGGAGCGCTTCCGCAGCCGCATCGTGATGGAGCGTTTCCGCTTCGGAGTTGGCGAGTACAAGTATTTCGCGGCGCCGATGCCGCGGCTCGTCGAGGAGATGCGCATCGCGCTTTATCCGCGAATCGCGCCGGTTGCAAATGAATGGACGAAGGCGATGGGCGGCGGCAAGCTTTTTCCTCCGACGCTCAACGACTTTCTCGAAGTATGTCATCGCGCGGGTCAGACCAAGCCGACGCCGCTAATCCTGCGTTACGAGGCGGGCGGCTACAACTGTATGCATCAGGACATTTACGGCGAGGTCGTCTTTCCGATCCAGCTAACGTGCGTGCTGAGCCGCAACATCAAGGACTATCGGGGCGGTGAGTTCGTATTGATGGAGCAACGGCCGCGAGCGCAGTCGCGATGCGAGGCCGTCACACTCGAGCAAGGTGAGGCGATCATTTTTACGACGCGCTACCGCCCGGTTCGTGGAACGCGCGGCTACTACCGCGTCAACGTGCGCCACGGCGTCAGCCGGCTCCATTCGGGACGCCGCTTCAGCCTCGGAATAATATTCCACGACGCCAAATAGAGCCGCGTCCGTGCGGCGCCAGTTGCGGCAAACGTCGCTCGTGTTTATTCTTTCCGGCAGCCGCTATGAGTCCGCAACGAAAGCCGGCGTTCGACCGATTGGAGGCGACGCTGCTCGCGTGTCCTCAATGTAAACGCGCGGTTCAGGTTCGCAAGCGTCTGCTGCTGGTCCTGCCGGAGGGCGACAAATACGAGTACATATGCCCTCATTGCGGGTCTACCTGCGGCGATACGATCATTAAGGACGATCCGAGCGGCCGCAGGTCGATGTAGCAGAGCCTTCAGCCGTTGCCCGACGCGGAGGTCGGCTCGATCTCGTACATCACGCGCACGTCGCCCGGTGCGTGAAACGGGTACTTGTCCTGGCCGAGGTATTTCTTTGCGAGCGAATCGATATGCGCGTTGGCGCCGTTTTCCGTTTCGCTCGTCACACGTCCTCGAACCTGTACGAAACGGTAGGCGTTGTCGGGATCCATTATCGCGAGCGCTACGCGCGCACCCGGCTTCAGCGTGCGCGATTTCACGCGACCGCGGGCAGTGTTCACGCGAATCTTGCCGCCGGTGTAGTCGAACCATACGGGCGTTACCTGCGGCGAGCCGTCCTTCATTACGGTCGCGATATTCGCGAAGGCCTTCTTGGTGCCGAGCAGATCGAGATATTTGTCTGGTATTGTCGCCATGGAAAACTCCCTTTGCTATATGTTGCTGACCTTTGTTAACAACGTTGGGGTTTGTAGCGAGCCGAGTCAAGTTTGATGCATAATAACTTCTCCCGCGCCGGTTAAAGCTTGGATTACCCGAACCGCGCATTGCTTGGCCCATCTGCTCATACGGCGCATCTGTTGGTAAATTTGACTCCATCAATTGTATGAGGTAAGTGCGAAGCCTAAACTATTGGCGAAGTTCACAGTGGATGGTGGGCGGCGGGGCGGTTGTCCCCAGCCGGTCTTTATCTCCAGCGAGGAGCATTGGCGATGGCGCTTTTTAATAAGGAACCGGAAAAGAACGTGCGCATACCCGAAACCCCGAGGCCGCAGCCCGCGACGATCCTAACGACGGCCCCGGCGCAGGTTGTGCCTGAGAGGCCCGCGCCGCCGCCTTCGCCCGCTCCGCAGCCGTCGTCCGCGCCGCAGCCGTCGCAGGCGCCGCCGATACAGGCTCGCTCCAATCCGGTGCCTGCCGAGGCGCGCGCGTACTTGGACGCCGGCTCGAAGATCAGTGGGAAACTCTCGTTCGACGGTCCCATCCGTATCGACGGCCAGGTCGATGGTGAGATCACCGGCAAGGACAGCATCACGATTGGTGAAAGCGCGGTCGTGACGGCTCAAATCAAGGCCGCCTCGATAGTCGTAGCCGGCAAGGTGAGCGGTGATATCACCGCCATCCAGAGAATCGAGATTCGTCCTTCGGCGAAGGTGATGGGCAATCTGACTTCACCCGTGCTGGTGGTCCATGAGGGTGCTCTCTTCGAAGGCCACTGCTCGATGCAGCCCGAAGCTGCGCGCGACAGCAAGGTCACGGTATTTCCCAAGGAAGAGCGCCTGGCACAGGCCGGAGGACAAAAGCAGGCCTGATTGTCCGCCGGCGGGGGCTCAGTCAACGCTTCGCGGAGATTGCAGGCACGATAAGCGCGGGTGCGTCTTTAACAGACCCAATATCAAGCGAAAAAAATGACGTAACATGCACATACCACCGGACTGGGGCATATTCTTCGCCCTGATTGTGTCCTTCCTGGTTTTCTGGTTCGTTTTCGGCTGGCTTTTCTTCAGCCCTTTTCTTAAGTTACTCGGCGAGCGCGAGCATCGGCTCAAGGACTTGAGCGAGCGCACCGAACGGCTGCTCCAGGAAGAGAGGACGGCTGCCGAGGAGCGGGAGCGGCAGCTAGCCGCGGTCCGGCGCGAGGCGAGGAGCCGCCGTGAGGCTGAACGCCGGCGGGCGGAAGAGGAAGCCGCTCATATGATTGAGGAGGCCAGGAGCGAGGCTCGGGCCGCCCTTGAGCAAGTGAGAACCGGAATCGAATCCGAGTTCACCGCTGCGGAGCAGCAGCTCCGGGAGATGGCGCATAGTCTGGCAGGCGAACTCGCTTCTCGCGTGATGGGCCGCCCGGTCATTGGCGACGGGAGCGGGGGCGACGGGAGCGGGCGCTTGAAGAACTAATGAAGCTGAAAGCCGCGATCGCAACCGCATTAAGCGTGGGGCTATTCCCCGCGCTTGCATTTTGTGCAGAGAACTCCGCCGCCACGGAAACGGGGTCGTGGTTTGCACTCCTCTTCTACGTCATCAATTTCTCGCTCTTCCTGATGATCATCGTCAGATACGCCGGGCCCGCGATCAAGGGATTTTTCAGGGACCGCGCGGTCGGGATTCGCCAGAATATGCAGCGGGCGGATAGCGCATTGCTCCAGGCGCAGGAGCGTGCCAGCCGCGCGGCCGAGCAGATGTCCAGGCTCGACGCAGAAAAAGCCAGGATTGCGTCCGAGATGACGGACGAAACCGTCTACCAGGTAGGCCGGATCTACGACATGGCGCGGGAGGCGGTCGCGCGTCTCAAGCGCGACACAGAGTTGACCTCGGCGGCGTTGCGGGAAAGCGGACGGCGGCACGTGCGCGAAGCGATGGCGCTAGCTGCCGGTGAAATCGCGCGCGAGCTAATCGTGCGCAATTTCGAATCCTCCGATCAGTCGCGCCTGCTCGAGCAATTTACGGCGAAGCTGAATCAAGAGGCCGGTCGGTGAGAAGCTCCAAAGTCGCAAAGCGGTACGCGCGCGCGCTGCTGGGCCTCGCGTCCGACCATGATCAACTCGAGGCATGGGGAGTCGAGCTGGAACGGCTCGCGCGGATAGTCGACGCACCCGAGATTGCGATGCACCTCGAGTCGGCCGAGCTTTCACAGGTGGCGCGGCTCGAGACGCTGAGTAAAATCGCCGAGAAGCTGGACTTGAGCTTCCCGCTGCGGTCGTTTGCGGTAGTCGTCGCGCGGCACGGGCGGGCGGCGGATTTGACCGCGATGGCGGAAGCCTACCGGAAGATGCTCGACGACCTTATGGGCCGCGCCCGGGCAACGCTTACGTTCTCGCGTCAGCCGTCGGATGAGGAGACGGCGCAGATCTCGACGCATCTCGAAGCGATCACGAAAAAGAAAATCATTCCCACAATAAAGGTCGATGACTCGCTGATTGGCGGCGTGGTCGTCGAACTGGAAGGCAAAATCTACGACGGCAGCCTCGCGAATCGGCTCGCGGAGGCGCAGCGCCGTCTCAGCGCATAGCGCGCGCACGAAGAAACCTCTATGGCGGAAATCACACCCTCTGAAATCAGTGAAATTCTAAGGAACGAGATTCGGGGCTTCGAGGGCAGCGTCGCGATCCGCGAGACCGGGCGCGTGCTCTCATGCGGCGACGGCATCGCGCGTATCTACGGCTTGCAGAACGCGGCGGCCGGCGAACTGCTCGAATTCCCGCATTCCATCTACGGAATGGTCCTGAATCTCGAAGAGGACAACGTCGCCGCGGCGCTGTTCGGCGATCCGCAAGCGATCAAGGAAGGCGACGAGGTCAAGCGCACCGGCCGCATCGCCGAGGTTCCGGTCGGCGACGCGATGCTCGGACGCGTGGTCAATTCGCTCGGCCAGCCGATCGACAATAAGGGCCCGATCCAGTCGAACGAGACGCGCCGGATCGAGATCAAAGCCCCTGGCATCATCAAGCGCCAGCCCGTCAAGGAACCGCTGCAGACTGGAATCAAGGCGATCGACTCGATGCTTCAGATCGGGCGCGGCCAGCGCGAGCTGATAATCGGCGACCGCCAGACCGGCAAGACCGCGATCGCAATCGACGCGATCATCAACCAGCGCGGCCAGAACGTTCAGTGCATCTACGTCGCGATCGGGCAGAAGCGCTCGACTGTCGCGCAAGTGGTCGAACGTCTCCACCGCAGCGGCGCGATGGAGTATACGACCGTGGTCGCCGCGACCGCCTCGGAAGCCGCTCCGCTGCAATTCATCGCGCCGTATTCGGGTTGCACGATCGGCGAGTACTTTCGCGATAGCGGCCGGCACTCGCTGCTGATTTACGATGATCTCACGAAGCATGCGCAAGCCTATCGCCAGTTGTCGCTGCTGCTCCGCCGGCCGCCCGGCCGCGAGGCTTATCCCGGCGACGTTTTCTACCTGCATTCGCGTCTGCTCGAACGCGCCGCCAAGCTGTCGGATGAATTCGGCGGAGGATCCTTGACGGCGCTGCCGATAATCGAGACGCAGGCCGGCGACGTCTCGGCTTATATTCCGACCAACGTCATTTCGATTACCGACGGCCAGATCGTGCTCGATACCGACCTCTTCTACACCGGTATCCGCCCTGCCGTTAACGTCGGGCTTTCGGTCTCGCGCGTGGGTTTCTCGGCCGCGGTCCGCGCGATGAAACAGGTGGGCGGTACGCTCAAGCTCGACCTCGCGCAATATCGCGAAATGGCCGCGTTCGCGCAGTTCGGCTCGGAACTCGACCCGGCCAGCCAGCGTCTGCTGCATCGCGGAGAACGGCTGACCGAGATGCTCAAGCAGAATCAATACGATCCGCTGCCGACCGAGAAGGAAGTCCTGATCATCTTCGCCGCGAATGAGGGTTATCTCGACAAGCTCGAAGTGAATCAGGTCAAGCCGTTCGAGCGCGAGCTTTACTCGGCTTTCGATCAGCGGCACAAGGATTTGCTCGACGAGATCAGAACCAAGCGCGAGATCAGCGACGACTTGCGCAAGAAGCTGGTGGCCGCGCTCGACCAGTTCAATCAGAACTTCATGGCGCAGAACAGCGCGCGACCGGCAGCCTGAAAGGTGGGCACCCGAACGGCCGATTGATTATCGGGCGACTGAAGGATGGCGACACTCAAGGCAATTCGCCGGCGCATCACGTCGGTCCGCTCGACCCAGCAGATCACGCGCGCGATGAAGCTGGTGGCGGCGTCGCGGCTGCGGCGCGTGCAGGAAGCGCTGCTCAACGCGCGGCCGTATCACGACACGCTCAAACGCGTCGCCGACTCACTGCTCCTGTCCGCTCCCGAAGCGACCGCGCCGGCCGAGAATGCGAAGCGTGCGATACTTATCGTCGTGGTCGCCTCCGATCGCGGGCTTTGCGGCGGCTACAACGCGAACCTGCTGCGACTTGCCGAAGAGCGCGCACGCGAGGCTCAGTCGCAGGGTCTGGAAGTGAAGTTTTTCGCGATCGGGCGCAAAGGGCTCGATCATCTGCGGCGCGCGCAAGCGCCGCTCGACGGCGACCGCGTCAACAACGCCCCGCGCCTCGCGACGGTTGCACTCGCGCGCGACGTCGCGGCGAAGATGCTCACCGATTACCGCAGCGGCGCGGTGACCGAGACGGGCCTGGTGTACAGCAGCTTCCGCTCGGCCCTGTCGCAGCGCCCGACTTATGAAAAGGTGCTTCCGATCGAGCCACCGCAAAGCAATGCCGATGCGCCACCCAAGACCGATTACCTCATTAAGACCGATTACCTCATCGAGCCGAGCGCCGCGGAACTCATCCCCGTGGTGCTGCGCAGCTACGTCCAGGACTCGGTGTTCCATGCGTTGCTCGAGGCCGAAGCGAGCGAGCTTGGGGCGCGCATGACCGCGATGGACAGTGCGACCAACAACGCAACGGACATGATCTCGCGGCTGACGCTCGAAATGAACCGTGCGCGCCAGGCGACTATCACGCGGGAGTTGATGGATATCGTCGGCGGCGCCGAAGCCTTGCGCGGCTAGCAACACCGCCGTAACTTGGCGAAGCGCAGCGGAGCCGAGCTCACCAGCGGAGCGAGCAAACGAGTCCGCGAGGTGCGCTCAAAGTAAGGAGTCTGCGACGTGCGCGCAGCGAACGGAGACACACACCAGCAGGAAAACTTGCCGCTATGAGTGAACAATCAACAGGCCGGATTAACCAGATTTTAGGCAATGTCATCGACGTCGAGTTTTCCAACGGCTCGCTGCCGTCGATCCTGAGCGCGCTGCGAGTCACCAATCCGTCGATCGATGATCGGCCGTTCAACCTCGTGCTCGAAGTCGCGCAGCATCTGGGCGAGAGCATGGTCCGATGCATCTCGATGGATTCGACCGAGGGCCTGGTGCGCGGGATGGAAGTGATGGATACCGGCGCGCCAATCACCGTCCCGGTTGGAGAAGAAACGCTCGGGCGGCTGATGAACGTGACCGGCGAGCCTGTGGACGAAGTGGGGCCGATCGACGCGCCCAACCGGATGCCGATTCATCGCGACGCGCCCCCATTTGCCGACCAGGGCACCGAAGTTGAAATCCTCGAGACCGGCATCAAGGTTATCGACCTTATCTGCCCGTATTCGCGCGGCGGCAAAATCGGGCTGTTCGGCGGCGCCGGCGTCGGCAAGACCGTCACGATTATGGAGCTCATCAACAACGTCGCCAAGGAGCATGGCGGCGTGTCGGTTTTCGCCGGCGTCGGCGAGCGTTCGCGCGAGGGCAACGACCTCTACCGCGAACTCAAGGAGTCGGGCGTTCTCACGAAAACGGCGCTGGTGTACGGCCAGATGAACGAGCCGCCCGGCGCGCGCGCCCGCGTCGCGCTGACGGGCGTTACGGTCGCCGAATATTTTCGCGACGAGCAGGGCAAGGACGTTTTGCTCTTCATCGACAACATCTTCCGTTTCGTCCAGGCCAACTCGGAGGTCTCGGCGCTGCTCGGCCGGATGCCGAGCGCGGTCGGCTATCAGCCGACGTTGGGCACCGACCTTGGCGAGCTGCAGGAGCGGATCACCACGACGAAAAAGGGCGCAATCACTTCAGTGCAGGCGATCTTCGTGCCCGCCGACGATTATACCGACCCGGCACCGGCGACCACGTTCTCGCATCTCGACGCGATCACGGCGCTCGACCGCAAAATCTTTGAAAAGGCGATTTTCCCTGCGGTCGATCCGCTCGCGTCAACCTCGCGCATCCTCGATCCGCAAATCGTCGGCGACGAACACTACAACGTCGCGCGGCGCGTCCAGGCGATCCTTCAGCGCTACAAGGATTTGCAGGACATCATCGCGATCCTCGGGATGGACGAGTTGTCGGCCGAGGACAAGCTCGTCGTCGCGCGGGCGCGGCGTATCGAGCGCTTCCTGTCGCAGGCGATGCACGTCGCCGAGCCGTTCACGAGCATCCCGGGGACGTACGTTCCGCGGATGGAGACCGTGCGCGGATTCGCCGAAATTCTCGACGGCAAATGCGACGACCTGCCCGAGCAGGCGTTCTACCTGGTCGGCACGATCGACGACGCGCGCGCCAAGGCTGAACGGCTGGCTCGCGGCGAGGCGCGTTAAGAAGCACGGCGAGCGCCGATGGCTGATACGTTTCAATTCAGACTCGTTACGCCGACTGGGATCGTGTTCGAAGGTCAGATCGACCAGGCGATCGCGGTCGGTCCGCTCGGTGAGTTCGGCGTACTGGCCGGGCATACCGACTTCATAACGTCCCTCACGCCCGGCATGCTGACGTTGAGGCTCGCGGGCGGCGGGTCCAATGAATACCTGCTCACCGGCGGGCTTGCCGAGGTAAAAGACGGTGCGATGGCCGTGCTCGCACTCGAGGCGCTTGATCCCGCATCGGTGGACAGCAATGCGGCCGTGTCGGACGAACAGGCAGCCGAGGAGGGACTCTCGCAGCTAAGCTTTTATGATGCAGGATACGGCGAGGCGGAACAGGCACTCCAGCTCGCGCGCGCCCGCCATCAGATTGCACAACTCAGCCGCACCCAGCATTAAAAGATGAAGGTTCGCGGCGCCGCTCGCCCCTCACCTTAGTTTCCGCTACTTGTGACCGATGCAGTGCTCGGCGGCCTGAACCGGAGCCACATCGCGCCCGCGACCGTCGACAGCACGATTAGAAGCAGCGCCGGCACGAGATGCCACGTCAGCAGATGCAGTTCGTCGTCGATCGGGCATCCGATCCGCATCAGCGCGAAGGTGAACAACAGCGCCCCGCTGCCCACCAGCGCACCCTCCGCCGCACCGTTCATCGGGGCGCCGCGGCGAACCGCCCACCATAGCGCAAGCCATGGAACCAGGGCGAATATGCCGGTATTGCACGCGCAACGAACGCCCGCGCCGATGAACTCGTTCAGCGGCAAGCTCGTCTGCACCGGCTGGGTCATCAGCAACAGTATTCCAGCGACAACGAGTCCGGCGGCTACCGCAGTCTCGCTCTTGTGCACCGCACGCCCGGGAATCGCGGCGCGCAGAGCGAGCACCGCTGAAAGTATCCCCGCCGCGGCGAAGAACGCTACCTCAAGCAGATAGGTCGGATGCGCCAGCTTCAGCATGAAGTCGTTCTTCGTAACCTCGATCATCAGGAGCACGAAAAGCGCTTCCAGAGCCAGCCACAGCGCAAGCCTTGCCGATACTGGCCATAAAGGACGCACTGGCTTGAGTTGGCGCGCGAGCCGCTCGACCAGCTCGCGATGCCCTTCCTCGTATGCTCCTTGTGACTGTTCCACCAACGCCGTTAACCGCCGATGAGCTTCCGTAATGTCTTGTAAGCGCGATGCGCCCTCACCTTCAAGGCGCCAACCGAGACGCCCGCACGCTCCGCCGCGCCTTCGAGCGACAGACCCTCTAGCTTCAACATCGCGAACGCCTCGCGCTGTGCCCGCGGCAGCTTCGCCAGTGCCTCGCCCAAGTCCGGCGGGCTCGAGGGAGGGTCCGGCGGACCCGAGGGAGGGTCGTATTCGGCGCGTTCCGGCAACGTATCGACCAGCTCTTCCCAGCTCGCGCGCGACCAGCGGCGCCGCACAGAGTCCGCCGCAATATTGCGCGCAATCGCGAAGAGCCACGGTTCCAGCGGACGTCCCGGCTCATACGTATGGCGCGCCTCGAAAAGCGCCATAAGCACCTCCTGGTAAGCGTCGTCCAGCTCGTTCGCATCGGCAACTCGCCGCCGCAGGAATTGCATCACGGACGGACCGATATCGTCGAGCAGCGCCCGGCATGCCTCGCTATCGCCCTGTTGCATGCGCTCCATCAGGCGCGCACGGGCCCGGCTGCGCTCCGCACGCGCGTTATCCTCCACTTTGCTCATTCTCCGGGCGGCGCTAAAAGTTACTCCACCTTGATGCGATAATACCGGTCGGACAAGGATTTAGCCCATCCCCGAAGACGACACTATGAAATATGCGGTTGCGTCCATGCGTTCCTATGCTTACGTTTGCAGCGAAGGTAATCGTACATGAACTGGCAAGTTGACGCCGCAATTGCGTCCATAGTCTCCGCGATGGCGGTCGTGGCGAGTACAATTTTTCTCGTCGTCCAGTTGCGGCAGGCCGCGCGCGAACGCTATTTCGAGATCACTGCGCATCTTTTCCAGATCTGGCAGAGCACCGAATTCCAGGAAGATCAGCTTTTTCTGCTGCACAAGCTGCCCGCATCCACCTGGGAGGAGTTCGTCGCCAACGGCCGCGGTGAGCGTGCCGAGCGCGCGCTTCATCGCGTGGGCGGCTTCTACGACCGCATAGGCAGCCTCATTCGCCGCAAACTCATTCGCGATGAGGACATGCTGCCGACGATCGGTGGTGTCGCGATAGCCGTATGGCAGCGAATCGAACCATTCGTCGTCGAGGCACGCCGGCGTGAGAACGCCTTTCTTTTCCAGAATTTCGAGGCGATGCTGCCGGAGTGCCGCGAATGTTATGTGCCGGTAGCAACGGACACAGCCGCCACACCGGTTAAGGATGTTGACCTGGTTGAGCCCGATGTAGCCCGCCGCCTGCTTGGCCAGAATGCCGCAGTCATGCTCGACGTGAGCCGCGACGTTACGAGTGGGCACATAACCGGCGCCGTGCGTACCACCCCCAACGACCTCACCGGATGGCTCGCCGCGATCAAGCCCGGCAAGGATGTCATCACCTACTGCACCTGACTGCACGAGGCGAGCAGCGCCCGTGCGGCGCGTTTACTGAAATCAGCGGGAGTGAGTACGGTCAGAGCCCTGCGTGGCGGCCTCGACGCCTGGCGCGCCGCCGGCTACCCGATCGAGAACGCATAGCGCGAGTTCGACCACCGCCTAATTCTCTTCGCTTTCTGCCCCTGCAGTCATATACCGCGAGCGCATGCCAACGATTCGCACGTCTTACGCGATCTCTTTGATCACATCATCGGCGTGACACACGGTCGTGAGTGCCGCTAGCACCCCGCCAAGGATCACGCGATGCGCTTCTTCCGTGCTACCGACGCAGCAATCGTCCGGAATCGTGACGTAATAGCCGCGGTCGACGCCATCGCGCGCGGTCCCTTCGACGACCCCATCGGTCGCGACGCCGGTGAGTACGAGATGCGTGATATCCTGCGCTTTCAGAATTCCCTCGAGCGGGCTCGAGTAGAATGCGCTCACTCGCGTTTTCGTAATGACGATATCCTTCGGCTGCGGCGCGACCTCAGCATGGATTTCCGCGCCCCACGTGCCATCCGCCAGCGAACCGGCCTGCTTCGAACCGCGCAGCAACGGCGCGTTATTCGGCATGTCGGAGTAATCGGGGCGGTAGGCATGGCGCACATGAATAATCGGGACGCCGGCGCTTCGGCCGGCCGCGGCCAGCCGTGCGATCGTTCCGAGCACGTTCCTTTCCTTGATCGCTTTTGCGAGCGCGCCCCTCATAGCCGCGTTCATCTTGCCGTTCTCATGCACTATATCGTTCTGGCAATCCATTATGAGGATCGCCGTCTTGCCTTTGGGTAATGTCACTGTCGCCATTGTCCGATCCTCCCTCCGATCCTCTTCAGCGGAGCGTTCTGGCAAGGTTCTTTCTACTCGCGATTATCCAGTCCCATCCGGCGCGCAATAATCACTTTCATAATTTCATTGGTGCCCGCGTATATCGACTGCACTGCCGCATCTGCATAATCCGTCGACACCGGGAACTCGCTCATAAACCCGTAGCCGCCATGTAGTTGCAGGCACTGGCTCGTCACGCGCTTCAGCAACTCTGTCGTCCACCACTTCGCCATGCTGACTTCGGTGACAATCTCGTCGCCGCGAACATGCGCCGCGAGCGCGCGGTCGACGAACGCCTGCCCGACCTCGATTTCCGTCGCCATCTCGGCAAGCTTGAACTGGCTATTCTGAAATGAAGCGATCGGCTGGCCGAACGCGCGCCGCTGCTTGGTATATGCAATCGTGTCTTCGAGGCATCGATGCGCGCTTGCGGTCGCGCCCACGGCGCAGACCAGACGCTCTTGCTGGAGCTTCTCCATCAGCATCTTGAAGCCTTCGCCTTCGCGCCCGAGCAGATTCTTCGCCGGCACGCGGCAGTCCTCGAAAAAGAGTTCGCTGGTGTCCTGCCCGCGCAGACCCAGCTTGTCGAGCTTGCGCCCGCGCACGAAACCCGGCGAGTCGCGCTCAACCAGGATAAGACTTACTCCGCGATGCGCCGGCTTCGCCTTGGGATCGGTCTTGACCACCACGACAAACAGGTCGCCGATCTGGCCGTTTGAGATGAAGATCTTCGAACCATTGATCACGTAACTGTCGCCGTCGCGGCGCGCCGTGGTCTGCACGGCGGCGAGGTCGGAACCGGTGCCCGGCTCGGTCATCGCGATGCCCATGATAATCTCGCCGCTGATCGCGCCCGGCACGAAGCGCCGCTTCTGCTCCTCGGTACCGTAGGTCACGACGTACGGCAGGCAAATATCCGAATGGAGGCCCATCATGAGCCCGTGCGCGCGCACCCGCGCCATTTCCTCGATCACGATCGCGTCGTAGAGAAAATCCGCGCCGGCGCC
>Ga0209701_10002009_pt1 | contig 13267 bp, 14 predicted proteins | sample CZO8metaG_4_FD_188356 | JGI IMG/M metagenome (GOLD analysis project Ga0209701, IMG submission 188356) | Vadose zone soil microbial communities from the Eel River Critical Zone Observatory, Northern California, USA - CZOApr15con2H3.8 metaG... | ecosystem: Environmental > Terrestrial > Soil >...
AGGCCCTCTTCACGGGCACCCAACCGGCCCAGCAGAAGTCTCTCGACAGCGAGGACTTCTCCCAGACGGAGACGCCCGCCGAGGGGCCGCGGAGATCCGAGAAGAAGCTCACGCTCGAAGATTTCTTCTGAGGTGCGCGATGTCCGCGACTGATGCCCTGTGCCGTTTCTGCGGATGGGAAGGTCCGGATCCCGTCCGGGACGCGCACGGGAGTTTGTTCTGTCCCCAGTGCGGGCGACCCGCGGACTATCGCCTCGTCGTCGAAGAGTTGAAACGGCAGGGACTCTGGAAGGCCTGAGATGGCCCGCCGAGCGGCCCGCGCAATCGCGGTAGGAGATGCAATCGTCGATCGGATCACGCCGCCGATGCGCCCCCTCCCTCGCGGGGATTTTCAAGGTCACATCGAGGCCTTCGAGACGCTCCCGGGAGGGAATGCGACGAACTTCGCCTTGCAGATCGCGCAACTTGGCGCGAAGACGACGTTCGTGGGTGTCCTGGGACGGGACGCGAACGCGGATCTCCTCCGGGCAGCCTATCGCCGTCACGGCATACACGCCATCCTTCGGACCGATCCTCGGCGCCCGACGGGCGCGACGGTCGCTCTCTCCTGGACCGGCGGCGGCCGCGCCCTCATCACATCCCTCGGAGCGAATGGCGAGTTTCGGCTCCGGGACATCCCGTCGAAGGCGCTCGAAGGAGCGGACCACCTTCACCGCGCCGGATTCTGGTGGACGCCGCGATTGATGGGGCAGCCCACCGCCGCTCTTTTGGCGCGGGCCCAACGAGCAGGCATCGGCACGTCCTTGGACATGTCGACGGACCCGTTCGGTTGGACGCGGGAACGGATTCGGGCGGCCCGGCTCGCGCTTCCGTTCGTGGACACGTTCTTCGGAAACGAGGTCGAGGTCTCGGCCCTCGGAGGAAAGAAGTCACCTTTCGAGGCGGCTCGGCGGATCAACGAGATGGGGGCTCGAGAGGTCGTGATTCACCGGGGAGCGCGTGGTTCGGCGCGCATCGCTTCGGAGGGCGTCACGAAGGCAAGGGCCTTCTCGGTGCCGGTCGAGAATCCGACTGGGTGCGGGGACGTTTTCAACGCCGCGTACGTCTACGCTCGCTTGCGGGGCGATTCCGTTCTTGAGGCGTTGCGGTTCGGGAACGCGTGTTCCGCTCTGCATGTCCGCGACCGTCGACGCCCCTATCCCCGATTATCCGAGGTCCGTCGTTTCCTCGCCTCGCGATTCACTTCGGCCTAGGGAGATTTTCACTTTCACCCATCCCTCTCTGCGGTCCTCCTTGATACCGGAAGGCGTGCATGGGTCGGCAATGGCCCTTGCCTCCGCACACACGCGTTCTTCTGTCCCCCCAGGGGCATGGGCCATGCTGGGTCGGAGGGATCTCGAGGCGTCCACCTGTTGGGATTTTCCAACGCAATCGGACGGGCATCTAGGAGCCGGCGACGCATCGTTCAACGGCGTGACACCAGCCGGATGTGCCGCCAATCTCGTCCGGCGATATTCCCGACCCAGCCAAATCGTGGTCGATCCGATGGCCGGCTCAGGGACGATCGGAGATGTGGCGCGGGCCCTCGGTCGACGGGCGGTCTCGTTCGATCTCGTCCCCAGGCGACGGGACATCTTCCGTGCCGATGCCCGCGCGTGGCCGCTGCCGGATGGGATCGCCGCCCTCGCCGTCATCGATTCACCGTACTCCGACAATATTGCGTATGGCCAGGACTCCCGGTGCCTCGGGCGGATCTCGTGCCGTGACCCTCGGTTCTACGAAGAGATGAGCCGGGTCGCGGACGAGGCGCTTCGAGTCCTGCAGCCCGGAGGGGTTCTCGGGTGGATCATCGCCGACGAATATCGTGGCGGTGTCTACACTCCCGTCGGCTTCCGCCTTCTTCACGTCCTCACGGAAACCTTCGAACCGGTCGACACGATCGTCCTCGTCCGGCATCATGATCGCACCGCATCGCCGATGTGGGAGCACCGGGCACGCCGGTTCAACTTCTACCTTCGAGGGTTCAAGTTCCTCTTCATCCTGCGGAAGCCGGTTGGGGAATCAGGAGGTTGATCATGGAGAGAAAGACTGAGTGGACGAGTGGCACGTCGCGGGCCATCATGGCAGGCCTACGAGAGAGGGTTCGGCCGGCGGCAATTCGCCGGCGTGATCGGATCGAGGAGCATGTAGGCCGCTACTGGATCTCGTGGCGAAGCGGAAACCGAAATCGGGTCTTTGCGGAAATCCGGGCCTTACAGGGTCGGGTGCAGGTGTTCATCTTGCCCGGTCCTCGCGACCTCCGGGACTCGACCGGTCTCGCTCGACGAGCGCCACGGACCCAGGGCTGGGGATGGTTCCGGTCGCGGATTGAGGTGTCTTCCCTAGAGGGCGTCGAACCCGCGGCCAAGCTGATCGTCCAGTCATACGAGCGCGTGGTATCTCGAGAGAACGGGGGTCGCGACTCGCGGGCGGCTCGCCGCACGCGAGCCCTTTAATAGACCTCGGTCTTTGGCGCAGCGCTTTCAGACCCTGGTCGGGAGATGTACCTTCGGGCGAATCCGAAAATCCAGGGGGTAGGGCGATGGCCGAAGAACCACCCAAGGCACCGGAACCGGAGATCAGCATTGCGCCGGCAGGCGAGGAGAAGCCCCTCGCCCGTCCGCGAAACCTGTACGCCTTTGTCAAACGGGCGTGGAGGGACCCGCGTGGCGGCGTGGTGGAACAAGCCCATTTTCAGAGGATGGTTGAGTGGCGTCGCGGCAACGCCTACGTTCGGGTCGATCGACCGACCCGAATCGATCGGGCTCGGGAGCTCGGCTACCGAGCGAAACAGGGCTACGTCGTCGTGCGGGCGCGGGTCCGGCGCGGCGGTCGGCGGCGGCCGAAACCGATGGGAGGGCGCCATCCGAAGCGACGCGGCCTCAACAAGATCACGATGGCGAAATCGATCCAGCGGATCGCCGAGGAGCGGACCGCCAAGCACTATCCGAACCTGGAAGTCCTCAACTCCTACTGGGTCGGCGAGGACGGGATGCACAAGTACTACGAGGTCATCCTCGTGGACCCACAGCATCCGGTCATCCGGAGCGACCCGAAGATCAATTGGATTTGCGAACCCCAGCATCGGGGACGCGTCTTCCGAGGCCTCACGTCGGCCGGCAAGAAAGGCCGCGGCCTGTTGCACAAGGGCAAGGGCGCGGAGAAGATTCGGCCCAGCATCGGGAGCCACGAGCGGCTCGGCAAGTGATCTCACGCGGCCCGAATCCGGGCCGCCATCTGTCGGATCTCCTCATCCGGGAGACCGATAACCGGCTCAAAGGTCGGGACTCCGAGAGCCGCCCTCTTCGTCGGGTCGAAGTCGCCCCATCGGGTCCCCAGGAAAATGGCTTCCGCCCGAGCGATGCGGACGAGTTCCGCCAGGTTTCCGTCCGTGGGAAGGTCCATGCCCTTGAGCCGCACGTCCCATTTCCGCAAGGGCTCGACAAACCGATCCGCGTCCGCGGCCGCGACGACGACCCGGCAGCCACGCTTCATCCCCATCCAGGCGGCCACCATGCCCGCCTCGTCGCTCACGACCGCGAGGGCACGTCCCTGGCTGCCCATCGGGAGGCCCCCCGGGCCAGGCCAGATCTCTCGGAACACGAAGGCGCGGTTCCGGCGGACTTCGACATGAATCGCGACGTCGGGCTTCGTAAGATCCACCCGGACCCCCGGGACGCCCTTCCGAATCATCTCCCCGAGTTCCCGGCCAAGGTCTTGGCTCGTGAAGGGATGCGTTCCCACGCGGCGGGGCCGCAGGGCGAACGATTGGCCGGGCGAGAGGGAGACCGAGGCCTCGGAGAGCACGGCCTTCCGGAGGGAGTCCAGGTCTGCGGGGACCTCCGCCGCGGGGCTGACGGACACGATGCCGAACACCCGCCCGAGGAGGATGTGAGCCTTCTCCGGCGAATCGACGTGGACGTAGACGCGGGCTTCGTCCGCCTCCGTGATACACTCCACCCCTTCGGCGGCGAACTGTTCCTGAATGTTCGCGACGAGGCGGTCCCGGAGTTGCCGCCGAACGAATCGGCTCTTCAGGGCCAACTCGCCGAATCGCACAAGGAGAACCATGACCTCGGACCGTCCCGGGCCCGATACCTTCGGCCTAATAATTAATACGGCCCGGGCTTACGAGCCGCGTGGACCTCGTCCTCCTGATGCTCCAGGCCGTCCTGATTTTCGCGGTCGCCTTCATCTACGCGAACCTCGGCCTCGGAGGAGGTCTCCTCTTCGTCCCCATTCTCCTGTCGACCGGCGTGGCATCGAAGGATATCGCGGTCCCGATCTCGCTGACCCTGACGATCGCGACGGCCGCGTCCTCGGTGATTAATCATCATCGGCTCGGACTCGTCGACTTCCGCCTCGGGCGCTACCTGGTCGCGGGGGCCCTGCTCGGGGCCGTTGTGGGGACGTTCTTCACGCTGGTCGTCCTGGACGAGAAGACCTTCAAGGCGTTCTTCGCGGGAGTCCTGCTGCTCTTCGGGGCGTACATGGTCGTCGATTGGGTCCGGAATCGGCGGTCTATCGACGAGGACAATGACGCCCTCTTGACGCCGTCTCGATTGACCTTGACGGCGGGCGCGACCGCGGGATCAGGATTCCTTTCGGGGAGCATGGGGATCGGGGGTGGGCTCCTCAACGTCCCGCTCCTCGTGTACGTCCTCGGGCGGAAGACTCGCAAAGCGATCGGGACCTCGTCCCTCCTCATCATCCCAACGGCCGCGGTCGGGTTCCTGGCGTATCTTGGGGGCCTTGCTCTTCGGCCGACGGGTTTCGTGGTCCCCGATGCCTACGTCCTGATCCCCGTTCTGATGCCGGTCGTCTTCGTGGGCGCCTATGTCGGCTCGCGTTGGGGACTCGCGAAGCTCAAGACCCGCTCCGTCGCCCTGATCTTCATCATCGTCTTGTTCATCGCGGCGGCCAAGCTCGTGATCGACTTGCGTTGAGCCGCGTTCAACGGGAAGGGATCAGCCCTCGCCGGCGGCTTGCCCATTCGTGCGTCCTCGAGAAGAGGACTCGATCCACGAGGACGCCGATGGCCAGAATGGCAATCATGATCCCCATAACCTGCTCATAGTGAATGTTTTCGCGACCCTGACTCAGGAGGGAACCGAGGCCGACCGAAGCGAAAACGACTTCGGCTCCGATTAGGGATCGCCAGGCGAAGGACCATCCGACTTTCATCGCGGAGATCAGATGGGGGAGGGCGGCCGGAACCGTCACACGGAGGATGAGATCCATGCCGTCGCTGCCCATGTTGCGGGCCGCCCTCAAATAGACCGGCGGGACGGTCCGAAGGGCATCCGCGAACGATACGGTGATCGAGAACAAGGACCCGACGATCGTCACGAAGAGGAGGGCGGCTTCAGAAAACCCGAACCAGATCAGGCTCAGAGGCACCCATGCGATCGAGGGAAACGTCTGGAGCCCTAGCACGTACGGCTGGATGCCCTTTCCAAATGTGGCGAAGTGCACCATTAGGAACGCGAGGATGGAACCGAGGACGAGTGAAATCAGAAAGCCTACGCCAAGGCGGGCAAGGGTCCGACCGATCGCCGGGAATAGGACCTGCTGTTTCCATAAGTCGTACAGGGAATTTGCCACGGCCGCCGGGCCCGGGAAGAGGAACGTCGGCTGCACAATCCTGAGCCGGAACACAAGCTCCCAGACCCCCACGAAGGCGAGAGCGACGACGATCATCGGGATCAGATGGAGAAATTTCCGCGAGGACTCCCTCGCCTTTTGAGGTTTTTTCAAAGGGGAGTCTTGGACTCGTTCGACCATTGCACCTCAGCTTTCAGAATTTCGTTCGATCGGCGGATTTGTTCGAGGACGCCCGGGTCCTCCAAGGTCCTCGGGCGGGGGGCGCTGTTCGTCAGCACGGCGCTCACGGTCCCCGGCCGCTGGGACAAGACGATGATTCGACTCCCGAGGACGGCCGCTTCGCGGACGTCGTGGGTCACGAAGAGGGTCGTGGTGCCGCTCCGGAGCCAGAGGTCCTGAACGACGGACTGCATCTCCTCGCGAGTCTGAACATCCAGGGCCGCGAACGGCTCATCCATGAGGAGGACCCGCGGCTTGAGGACGAGGGCCCGGGCGAGCGCGACTCGTTGCTTCATCCCTCCCGAAAGCTCATGCATGCGGGCACGGGGGAACTTCTCCAACTGGACCATCTTGAGGTACTCGCCGACTCTCGCCGCGCGCTCCGCTCGCGGGACGCCGGCGACCCGGAGCCCGAATTCGATGTTCTGCCAGACGTCGAGCCAAGGAAAGACGGCCCCGTCCTGGAACACGACGATTCGGTCAGGACCCGGCTTGTGGACCCGGTGGCCGTCCACTTCGACCCAGCCGGTCGTGGGCTCCTCCAAGCCCGCGACGATGTTTAGGAGAGTCGACTTTCCGCCTCCGGAGGCACCCACGATCGTTACGAATTCCCCCTCCGCGATCTCCAAGTTGATGTCGCGCAGGACCTCCAGTCGTCCGGCTTTCCCTTTGAACTGCTTCCCGACCATGACGAGTTTCAGCGCTGCTCCTTTCATGGTTAGCTCACCGGCGCTAGGCCTCTCTTCAAGAGAATATCGTTGAGAATGCTAAGATCGTAAAGACGGCTCGCGTCGACACCGGAAGACAGGAAGCCCAGCTCCTGAGCCCAGGTGAGGTACGTCGTCAAGGAGGTCCGGATCGGATCGTATGTCAGGTTCAGGTTCCCAAAGGCGGTTTGGAGGGTCACGTTCGCCAGTCGAGTCCTCGTTGCGTTCGCGATGGCGATGTTAATGGTCTCCATGGCCGCGAGGGTGAGGTTCTGAAGGCGCAATGTTGCCGTGACCTCGGCCTCCAGGAATCGCGACAAGAGCAAACGATGCGCATCCAGATATCGCTTCGTGGTTACGAGGTGCGTCGTGACGAACCGACCATTGGGCCACAGCGTCTTCTCGTCAAGGAATATCTTTCCACCCGCCTCCAACACGAGTCGCGAAGCCCAAGGCTCGGGCACCCAGGCGCCGTCAATCTGGCGAAGCTGGAAAAGGGAGAGAATGTCGGGGTTCGCCGCGTTAATCACGTCGACGTCTCCTCCGCGGTCGAGAGTCCGATGCCCCTTCGTGAATAGGAAGTGCTTTAGCGCGAGGTCTTGCGTATTCCCGTATTGCGGGCTTGCGAACTTCTTCCCAGCAAAGGACGCATTCGTATCTAAGGCGAGATCCGGTTGGACGATGAACGACGCTCCCCCACTCGATCCGCCCGCGATGACCCGGATGAAGTCAGGCCCCGAGGCGGCGAGCGCGTTCAGGGTCGGAGAAGGTCCGACGAAGATCACGTCAACCTGGTTGGCAAGGAGCGAAGCGACGGCATCCGACCCCGCATTGAATACGTGAGGCTCCAGTGTCACGTCGGGTCGCAACGCGCCTTGAAAGAAACCGGTCGTGATGCCGTAGAGGGCCTGAGCATGGGTCACGTTCGGGAAATACCCAATGCGGAGCGCCGAGTCGGAGGGAGTCGACGCGATGTAGGTCCACAATACGACAACTGACGATAAGAGCGCGGCTATTGTGACGGCGGCGAACAGGATGTTGGTCCGGGTTCGTCCCACAACGTGGTGAAACTGCCCTCCATGATATAGATTATCTGAGTCGAGTCTTCGAGGGGTTCCATTCGTGGCTTCGTCGAATGCCGCGAACAGCAAACCCCAAATACCCCGGGATTCGTGCGGCGGCCTCGCTCGGACGCCGAGGATGGGATGGGCACCACGGATCAGTCGCGTTGGCTCTACGCGTACCTTCCGATGGGAATCTCGGGCGGCGCGACGTCGGCCCTCATCCCGTTGTTCGCGTACGCTTTGGGCGGAAGCCTACTCAACGTTGGAATCGTCGCCGCAGCGACGAGCATCGCCTCGGTCCCGGCGTTCATCTTGTGGGGTTCCGCATGCGATCGTCTTCCGATCCGGAAACCGTTCCTTCTCATCGGGTTCCTAGGCGGTGGAATCGCGCTCCTTGCCATGGCCGTGAGCCGTTCGATGTCGGAATTCTACCTCGCCAACCTCCTCGCCGGATTCCTCGGGGCCGCGAGCGGCCCTGCGGGGACCGTCCTTCTCCTGGGGAGTTCGGACCGAAAGGAATGGCCCGCGCGCCTCGCCATCGTAAGTCGCCTGACGGCGACGGGATGGGTCGTGGGCCTGGCGCTCGGCGTGGTCTGGTTATCGGCTGGTTCCGGACTGGTCGGAGCTGGTTTGAATTCCATGAGGTCTCTATTCCTGATCGGCGCGGTCCTGGCGTTCGCCGCGGGAGTCGTCGTGCAGTTCGAGACACGAGAACCGATTGACCGAATCGATCGGAAGGACGTTCATGTCGTCGACGCCCAACCGCGCGTCGAGCGGGGACGGTACCTCCCGATGCGGATCATCCATTTCGTCGGTCCGCGAAATTCCGTCGGCCACAGGCTGCCGCGACCGCTCCGATTCTACCTGCTCTCGGTGTTCCTTCTGTTCGGAGGCTTCACGGCCTTCTACAGCTTCTTCCCGATCTTCCTCTCCCAGGCCTATGGGCTGGGAAATCCGGCGATCTTTGGGATTTACATCGCGAGCCAGGTCACCTCGATCGCCGTGTATCCGCGTGTCGCGGGCTGGGTCTCCTCGCGCGGGAGTCGGCCGACGCAGTTGTACGGGACCGTGGGTCGGTCCGTGCTCTTCGGGTCATTCTTCCTCCTGGGAGTCTCGGGACTCGGTGACCTTCCGCGCCTTGCGCTCATCGTCGCGCTCCATGCCGGCGTCGGCGCGTGTTGGGCGGTGATTAATGTCGCCAGCTCCACCCTAGTCTCGCGCCTAGCCCCCGAGGGCGGACGGGCCCGCGCCCTTGGCGCATTCAACGCGATGCAAGGTTTCGGATCGATCTTCGGACCTTTGCTCGGCGGCTCGGTCGCGGGGTTGTTCGGCTACGGACCCGCGTTTGCTGGGAGTGTCGGTCTCGTGCTCGCCGGTTCGGCCGTCCTTTGGGCGTTGCGGGTATCCGACACATGATCCGTTTCGAAAAGAATTAATGAACTCGGCCCTTCCTGCGCGATGGCGGTGTCCTGTGGACGTACTCATCCTCGGCGGATATGGGGCGATGGCCCAGTCCACGGTCCCAGACCTCCTTGCCAGCCGAGGCGTCACCCGCGTGGGAATCGGCGGGAGGAGCGAGACGAAGGCGAAAGCGTTCGCCGCCGCGCAGCGGGACGATCGAGCCGTGCCCGTCGGGATCGACGCGCGCGATTCCGCGTCGCTCATCCGCGAGCTGAAACGTTGGGACTGCGTGATCCACAGCTCCTGGTACGATCTGAATGTGCCCGTCATGGAGGCCGCGATCCAGGCCGGGATCCACTACTGCGATCTCGGCGGCCTGTATCATCAGACGCTCCGTCAATTGAAGCTCGACGCCCGGGCGAGAGACGCGGGCGTGACGTGCGTCCTGGGAATCGGTTCGACCCCGGGAACGATGAATGTGATGGGAGCCTACGGCGCAAGCAAACTCGACAAGGTCCACAAGGTCCTCCTCCGTAGCAGTGGCGCTGTCGTCTCCGGGGGGGAGGCGGGGACGTTCGTACCTCCGTACGCGATCCGTACGATCTTCGACGAATTCTCGATGGAAGCGCCGATCCTCCGGAAAGGGAAAATCCGGTTGGTCCCCGCGCTCTCCGGCCTGGAGCGATCTGAGTTCATGCCGCCCGTCGGCGTCGTCGAGGGCTACTACACGATTCACTCGGAGCTCGCAACGATGCCGAAGACGATCGGCAAGGGCGTCCAAGAGATGGACTTCATCGTCGCGTTCCCACAGGCGTTTCGGCAGACGATCGAGACTCTCGTCCGGCTGGGCCTCGCCAGTCGAGACGAGATTTCCGTCGAGGGCACCAAGGTCCGACCCTACGATGTGACGTCCACCGCGATCGACGGATTGCCGAAACCGAAGGAACCCGAACTCGACGTGGACATTCAGCGCTGCGTGCTCATCGGAGAACGTGGCGGGACCCCCGCGACCCTTCGCTACGAGGCCGTGACCTGGCCGCATAAGGGCTGGAACCTCGGTGGAGGCGTCGTCGATACGGGGGTCCCGCCCTCCATTGCGGCCCAGTGGATGGTCCGGGGTCGGACGAAAGGGCCGGGCGTCTTGCCTCCGGAGCTCGCCTTCGATCCCCTGCCTTTCTTCAAGGAACTCTCCGCCCAGGGCCGCGGCATCCGTGTGACGGAAATGGCCGAAGAGACGCGAGCTTTGAACTGAAGGCGGACCGTCGTGGCTCAAACGCTGGGAGGCGTCGCCTCTCCGTACAGAGCCGCTTGATCGTTCGCGGCTTGGACCTGGACTGCAGGCGCTTTCCCCTGATGGCGTCGGGCCTCCTTCGCGATCGCCGCGAAGGCGCTGTCGGCGACCTCGAGGGCCCACTCGATGTCCTCTTCCGTGTGTTCCGTCGAGAGGAAGGCGCGCTCGCCCGTGTTGGGGATCCCGAACAGGACGTTGTTCCCGAGGCAGTGGATGAACCAGTTCCACCAGCGGCGGGTGTTCGCGCTCAGGGTGTCGCGGAAGTTCCGGATCTCGTCCTTCGTCGTGAAGTAGACGTTCCCGATCGACCCGACGTACTCGACCCACGCCGGGATGCGACGGTCGTCCGCCAGATCCTGGAGCCCACTGAAGAGCTGCCGGCCCAAGCGGTTCACGTGCTCGTAGTACTCCGGATGCTCCCCGAGGATCTCGATTGCCTTCAGGCCCGCGGCGACCCCCACCGGGTGGCCGTTGTAAGTACCCGCGTGGAACGTCGCGTTCTTCCAACCGCGCCCGGGGTCCAAGACCGACATGATCTGGGATTCGCCCCCGAACCCGGCCACCTGGAACCCGCCGCCGGCGATCTTGCCGAACGTCGTCATGTCCGGCCGAACGTCGTAGTACTCCTGCGCCCCGCCGTAGGCGAGACGGAAGCCGGTGAGGACTTCGTCAAAGATCAGGACGATCCCTCGCTTCCTTGTGAGCTGGCGGAGGCGCTTCAGGTAGTTGCCTTTCGGCACGACGACGCCGGGCCCGCAGAGGACCGGTTCCACGATGAGCGCGCCGACCTCGTCATCGTTCTCTTCGAGGATCGCCGCGGTTCCCTCGATGTCGTTGTACGGATAGATGACGACCGTATCGGAGACGGCCTTCGGGATCCCGCGACCGTACGGGACCGCCTTGTATCCGCTGTTCCGGGCCATGCGCGGATCCATGTCGAGGCTCTGCAACGCATAGTCGTGGGCCCCGTGGTAGGCGCCCTCCGCCTTCGCGATCTTGTCGCGCCCGGAATAGGCCCGTGCGGTCCGGAGGGCGTGCATCGTCGCCTCGGTCCCGCTGTTGCACAGCCTCATCTTCCGCATCGTGGGCATCGCTTTCTTGACCGCCGAGAGGTAGTCGATGAACAGCTCACTCGTGACCCCGAGCATGGAGCCGGACTCGAGTTGTTTGATGACCTCCAGCGCGATGTCTCGGTTGTTGTGGCCGAGCAGGAGCGCCCCGAAGCCCATCATGAAGTCGAGGATCTTGTTGCCGTCCACGTCGTAGATGTAGCCGCCGTCGCCGTAGTCGGCGAGGAACGGATGCGGCCGGAAGTAGCGGACGTTGCTCTCGACGCCTCCGGGGGTCAACCGTGCCGCGCGGCGCCAGAGCTGGGCGCTCTTCTTGTGCCGCGTCAGGTACCTTCGGCTGAACTTCTGGGACGGCATGGAACTACCTCCAGGGGAAAACGAGGCGGCGAAGCCGGCTCGGGGAACCCCGGCTTTTCGAGGGAATGTGCCGAGTGTTTTGGCCCTCGATCAGCCCGATTAAGGTCCCTTCACCTGGACAAATCTCAATACGCGTCGGGGACTATGAATAGCTTTCGCGACGAGTCCGCGGTTGTAATATCAAACGTCGAATCCATATGTCGTATAGCTGCGACATATATACTGTCGGACGGATGTCGGGCGTCCGGTCGCCCGGAGCTTTATAAGCTGGACAAGGGGAATGCACACAAAGCTTCATCCAACCTGGACCGGACCGGTTCGAGTGGAATGCCCCATTTCGTACACTGGGTTTCCTGCGCTCGTCGCTTGCCCATCGACCTTCGAAAGGATGCGTGGGGCAGGATTTGAACCTGCGAACCCCTACGGGACAGGATCCTGAGTCCTGCGCCTTTGACCAAGCTTGGCAACCCACGCATGTCGCGGCCCCGAAGCGATTTCCTCGGTTCGTAATAATCTTCCGGTCGCGGGGCCCGTCGGCCGATCCCGACGGAACCGTTCGGCCTGCGGCGGTCGACGCGGCGCGAGGTCACCCGAGACCGATCAGCGACGTTTCTTCATGATCTTCATGAAGCCGCCGGAGTCGTACACTTCCAGCTTCCGGTCCCCAAGCGTCGTGCGGAACTCGTCCCACGTGATGACCTCGATACGGTCGTTCCGGCCCTTTGTGAACTGAATCCCGTCCGTGCCCTTGACGCGGCCCGGTCGAAGTCCCTTTTTCTTCGCTTTCTCGATGGCGGCCTCGATGCTCACGGGTTCCATGACCAATTGAATCCCTCCGAGCGCGGCCCCACAACAGGTCGCGCGCGTGTGCATCTTGAGGTCGCTATATAATTGTTGGTCCGGGGCGCGTCTCCGGCGGAGTTCTTCTATCGCGGTGCACTATGCAGAGCCGTGGCGCGATTCGGCTCGTCGGGCATCCGGGGCCTCGGGAACGTTGACGTGACCCCGGAGCTCGCGCTCCACGTGGGCAACGCGATCGGCGAGTTGTATGGGGACACGCTCATCGGTCGCGATCCTCGACTGACCGGCCCGATGCTCGTCCACGCCCTAGCGGCCGGGGTCCTTTCGACCGGTTCGGATGCGATCGACGGCGGTCTCATCTCCACTCCGACCCTGGCGCGAGGAGCTCGCGGTTTCGCGTGCGGGGTCATGGTCACGGCCTCACACAATCCGGCGCCGTACAATGGAATAAAACTCTGGAATCCGGATGGGATGGCGTTCGACGAAGGCCAGCAGGGAGAGATTGAAGCGTATCTCGACGCAGGCCGTTTCCCGCGTCCGTCCTGGGATCGAATCGGTTCTGCGTCCTCGAGGGCGGACCTCGTTCCCGATCACATCGAGGCGATTCTGAAAGACGTCGGGACCGCGAGAGGTCGCGTCGTCGTCGATTGCGCGTGCGGGGCGACCACCACGATCACGCCGTTTCTCCTGCGGGCAATGGGGTGCGAGGTGATC
>Ga0209701_10002016_pt1 | contig 13239 bp, 12 predicted proteins | sample CZO8metaG_4_FD_188356 | JGI IMG/M metagenome (GOLD analysis project Ga0209701, IMG submission 188356) | Vadose zone soil microbial communities from the Eel River Critical Zone Observatory, Northern California, USA - CZOApr15con2H3.8 metaG... | ecosystem: Environmental > Terrestrial > Soil >...
ACTCAACATCACCGAAGACGCCGTCGCCGCCATCGCTCGCTTCGCTAGCAGCGTGAATGAACAGACGGAAAACATCGGCGCGCGCCGCCTCCACACCATTCTCGAAAAAGTTCTCGATGAGATTTCATTCGAAGCGCCCGACCTCAAGAAGAAGAACGTGAAAGTCGACGCCGCCTACGTCACCAAGCAGCTCGCCGACATCGTCAAGAATCAGGACCTGAGCCGGTACATTCTCTAACAGGGTGCTGAAAAAGCCTTGAAAGGCCATCCCGAGGAGCCGAAGGAAACGCGAATTCTCTCTTCGTTCCTTTGCTCGCTCAAGTCAGCAGGGATGATATTCTTCGCTGTTCCGGTCATCGTTTTCGCAGGGTGCGGGGCGCCCGGCGAGCCCACGCCGCCTTCTCCGCCGGTTCCTGTGGCCATCGCGGATCTGGCTGCTCAGCAGGCGGGCGACGGCGTTCAACTTTCCTTCACCCTCCCCGCAACCAACTTATCCGGCGACAGACTTTCCGCGACGCCTGCGGTCGAAATCTTACGGGGAGACCTGAGGCCCGACGGCTTGCCCGACCCGAAATCTTTTCGCGTGGTCTACACGATTCCCGGCGCGCTGGTGGACAACTACCGCTCCGATAATCGTATTCGCTTTACCGACCCGATTGTCCCTGAGGAAACCAAAGCGCATCCCGGCGCAACATTTACCTACCTCGTGCGAACGCGCCTTTCACAGAAGCGCGCCTCGGCGGATTCGAACATTGTCTCGCTGCGGGTCTTTCCGGTCCCCGAGCGCATTGCTTCCCTCGAAGCTCGCGTGACGGAGTCCGCCATCGAGCTGAGCTGGCACGCTCCGGCGCGCACCTCTGCCGGGGACCCTCTGCCTGCGGTCACCGGTTATCGTCTCTATCGCTCCGAAATCGGCTCTTCCGCCGTTTCTTCCACTACACCGTCGGTTCCCCTGGGCAAACTGGATACGCAAGCCACGCCGCTGGCGTTCACCGAGACTCCTTCCTACCGTGACTCCACCTTTGCGTTCGACCGCACGTACGCTTACATCGTCCGCAGCGTCATCCAGGTTGAAGGGAACGCGCGGGAGTCTTCCGACTCTGAGCCGGTGATCGTCACGCCCCACGACACCTTCCCTCCCGCAGCACCGCAAGGTGTCGTTGCTGCGGTGCTCCCCGGCCCGTCTCCCGGCGCCGTTCTGATTGATCTCTCCTGGTCCATCAATCTTGAAACCGACTTGGCCGGCTACCGCGTCTATCGGAGTGAGGAGCAGGGCACAAGCGGACAGCTTCTAACGCCTGATTTGTTGCCCACACCTGCGGTTCGTGATACGTCTGTAGCACCCGGTCATCGCTATTGGTACACCGTGACTGCGGTTGACCGCGCGGGAAACGAAAGCGCGGCGAGCGCGCCCGTTGCCGTCGACCTCACGCAACCACCGTCATAGGTCCGGGTTGAACTAGTATCGGCAGTCTGGGAGCCCAGCGTCGGATGTCGGTTCGCGCGCATCTACCCGGTTACCGGTGGTTCCACGTTTTTCGAAACGCGGCGATTCGTGCCGGTGTTTACGGCGGTGTTTGCCTGACCGTGGTTTTCACGGCTTGGTTGATTCTTGCCAATTACGTCCATCTCCTAGACCGTTTTGCCTTGGAGCGGAACATCGCGGCTGCAGGGGTTCTCTGCTTCCTCGCTCTCGTGCCCATCTTCCGGTTCTGGCGCATGCCCGGAACTCTTCTGGCATCCAGCCTCATCGCCTGGCTCATTTTCAGCTTGAGCTATCGCGCTCTCTGCCTGATTTTTCGCGCCCTGAGTGATTGGCACAGCACGTTCCAGGTTTTCATGCTCGGCGCCGTCGTTTATATGATCCTGACGACGCTCTCCTGGTTATTCAGGATCATTTGGAGGGTCCGGGCGGCGCATATTTCTCATCCTCATAATCACGCGAGTTGACCCCAATGAAAACCTGCCGTTACTTGATGCGCGACGCTTCGCCTTCTTTATCTGCTTCGCCGTCTTACGGACTGATCGAAGGCGAGCAGGTGACGGAAATCTCCGGCTCGCCCTGGGGCCAGTGGTCGCGCGGCCCGCGTGCTATGGCGCTTACCGCTGTTCGGCTACTCGCTCCCGTCGAGCCTTCAAAAATCGTCTGCGTCGGCCGCAATTACGCGGCCCATGCCGCGGAACTGGGCAACGAGGTGCCTCAGGAGCCTTTGATCTTCCTCAAGCCTCCGTCCTCCCTCATCGGCCCGGATGAGCCCATCGTTCTGACGAACTATTCCCAGCGTGTGGAACACGAAGGTGAACTTGCCGTCGTGATCGGCCGCCTCTGCTCCCATCTCGGGGGAGGCGATGACCCGCTCGCTTTTGTCCTGGGCTACACCTGCCTCAACGACGTCACCGCCCGCGACCTCCAGAAGATCGACGTGGAGTTCACTCGCGCCAAGAGCTTTGACACTTTTTGCCCGGTTGGTCCGCACATCGAGACTGCCCTCGATCCATCGAACCTCCTCGTCGAAACTTACGTTAACGGAGCGCGCCGCCAGTCCGGCAGCACTTCATTGATGATCTACCCACCTGCTTTTCTCGTCCGCTGGATCTCCTGCATGATGACGTTGATGCCGGGCGACGTCATTGCCACCGGCACACCCGCGGGCGTTGGTCCGCTCGTCGCGGGCGACACCGTCGAAGTTCGCATCGCCGGCGTCGGGGTGTTGCGCAATCCGGTGCACCCTCCCAAGGCCTAATTTCACGCAAGCCGCCAGGTTTCGGTAGAATACGCATCAGTGGGGGCATCGGTGGAATAGGGAACCACTTCCACCGCAGCGCATGCTCGCAATCTTCCACGCGCTGTCCTCAGGCCCGCGCATCTATGATCAAGGAGCTTTTTCGTTGAAGGACTGGTTCGCTGACTGGAAACTGGTGCTGGCTATGGGTGGCGCGGCGATTGCCGCCCTGGCCATGATTGCTTACGCCTTCTTCCGCCCCGCGGTGGATGAAAAAGAGGCCGAGCGCAAGCGCCGCCTGCACCTGAATCAAATCGGGCGCATCGCCGAAGGCCAGGTAGTCGAACTGGTCGAGCATCCCGCGGAGCCCCAGGGAAAACGGAAAAGCCTCTTCGGCATAGGTTCCCGCCCGCTCGCGGACCTGCGGCCGCGGCAGCTCGTGTCCTATAGTTACTCGATCTCCGGAGTCACGTATCACACCGCGCAGGATATCACCGGCCTGGAAAGCCAGATTCGCTTCGAACGCCTCGTCGCCGGCCAGCCCGCCAGCATCAAGTACGACCCCTCAAATCCCACGGATTCCATCCTCGTCGCTGACGATTGGTCCGGCTTGCGCTGAGCCTCGATGTTTTTTCCCGGAGCGCCCCGGACTCTTCGCGCTAATAGGCAACATTCTTCATCGGCATTCTTCAAGCTTCACTCCTGCGATTCCAGAGACTCATCCAAAAATCATTCCGTGCTCCTTTTGCCGGTAATTCCAGCTCTGCCCGCCAGCAAAACATTCTCCTGCCCTTCTTTTGACTCCTGACTTTCCATTCCTGAACTTCGGCTGCTGACATTCGGCGCCGATTCAGCTTTTCGTCCTATTGCGCTATCCTTCTCCCTGCCGCCTGGGGGCGGCCTTGTCCGAGTCCCATGAGAATGGTCCTGGCTTCCGTTCTGACCACCGTGCTCATCGTGGCGATGACTCTCGGGGCGATGTTCATTCTCGTTCGGGCGACGGAATACGTGACTTCGCTGGAATCGCCCCTGCAGCGGGCCGCGGCGATGGGTGCGGAGTTGCTCCTCGGCGTCGTTCTGCTTCTCGGGACCGTCTGGCTCGCGACCCATCTCGCCGTACGCATCTTCTCGGCAAAAGAGCCGCCTTCCGTGGGAGGTCCCGTTGTCTGAGACAAAGCGCAGTTTGATTCCCGAAGTAAAATCGAGCGACCGCATGGAAGAACTCCGCCGTGTTTCCGCGGAAGCGGAAGCTGGCGGGGGCTCCGAGCGCCGCGAACGCGAACACAAGGCCGGCAAACTCACGGCGCGCGAGCGCATCCACATTTTGCTCGACGAAGGCACGTTCGAAGAGCTGGACAAATTCGTCCGCCACCGGTGCATCGATTTCGGCATGCAGGAGCAGCGCCCCGCTGGCGACGGCTTCGTTACCGGCTTCGGCCGCATCGATGGCCGCCTCGTCTATGTCTTCGCGCAGGATTTCACGGTCTTCGGCGGTTCTCTTTCCGAGACCAACGCGCAGAAGATTTACAAGATCATGGACCTCGCCATGCGTGCGGGCGCGCCCGTGATCGGCCTCAATGATTCCGGCGGCGCACGCATTCAGGAAGGCGTGGCTTCGCTTGCGGGCTATGCCGATATTTTCCTGCGCAACACGCTTGCCAGCGGCGTCATCCCGCAGATCAGCGCGATCATGGGTCCGTGCGCCGGCGGGGCCGTCTATTCGCCCGCGATCACGGATTTCATCTTCATGACGCGCGAAACGTCGTACATGTTCGTCACGGGCCCGGATGTCATCAAGACCGTCACCCATGAGGAGGTCACCAAGCAGGAGCTCGGCGGAGCGATGACGCACAACGCGACCAGCGGCGTCGCCCACTTTATCTCTCCGGATGACGCGGATTGCCTGGCGATGATCCGCGAATTGATGAGTTTCCTCCCTTCGAACAATATGGAGGATCCGCCGCGCCGCGCCACCTCAGACACACCGGTTCGGCGAGACGAATCGCTCAATACCCTCGTTCCCCCCGATCCGCAAAAGCCCTACGACATCAAAGACGCCGTTCACTCGATCGTTGATGACGGCTACTTCTTCGAAGTCCACGAACACTACGCGAAAAATATCGTTGTGGGTTTTGCGCGCCTCGACGGCCGTCCCGTCGGCATCGTCGGCAACCAGCCCGCTTTTCTCGCCGGCGTTCTCGATATCAACGCTTCCGTGAAAGGCGCGCGCTTCGTCCGTTTCTGCGACGCTTTTAACATTCCGCTGATCACCTTCGAAGACGTTCCGGGCTTCCTCCCCGGCACGCAGCAGGAATTCGGCGGCATCATCAAGCACGGCGCGAAATTGCTCTACGCCTTCGCCGAGGCCACCGTCCCTAAAATCACGGTCATCACCCGCAAGGCCTACGGCGGCGCGTACTGCGTCATGGCGTCCAAGCACATCCGCACCGACGCCAACTTCGCCTGGCCCACGGCGGAAATCGCCGTCATGGGTCCCGAAGGCGCGGTGGACATTGTTTACAAGCGCGAGTTGGCCAAGGTCGCGGACTCCGAGCGTGATAAAGTACGCCAGGAAAAAATCGCCGAATTCCGAGACCGCTTCGCCAACCCCTTTGTCGCCGCCGAGCGCGGCTACATTGACGCGGTCATTGAACCTGCGGACACCCGCGCCCGCATTATCACTGCGCTCCGCGCCCTCGAAAACAAGACGGACACGAATCCTCGCAAGAAGCACGGCAACATCCCGTTATGAGGGTCTGTGAGTCTTCTAGAAGCTGGTGGAATCTGTCTATGAATCACCAGTTCACAGGGTGAGAATTACTTGAGCAAATATTCCTGCAAGAAATCCACGGTCGCATAGAACTGAAAATCCTGATTCGGCTTCTTCCGGAACCCGTGGCCTTCGTCCTTTGCGATCAGCAGCCAAACTGGGGTGGCGGCCTTTTTCAGTGCATCGGCGATCTGTTGGGATTCGCTCACGGGCACGCGCGGATCGTTCTGCCCGGCGATCACGAACATCGGTTTCTTGATCTTCTCGATGTTGTTCATTGGCGCGATTTTCTCCAGGTACTCCCGCATCTTCGGGTCTCGCTCATCTCCATACTCCACGCGCCGCAAATCCCGCCGGTAGGCCTCGGTGTGTTCCAGAAAGGTGACCAGATTGGACATGCCGACGACGTCCACCGAGCAGCGAATCCGGTCACTGTAAAAGGTAGAGACCGCGAGCGTCATGTGCCCGCCGTAGCTGCCTCCAGTGACGGCAATGCGGCTGGCGTCCAGATCTGGCCGAGTCCCGATCCAATCGAACAGCGCGTTGATATCCTTGTACGTGTCCTCGCGCTTGAACCCGTTGTCCATCAGCGAGAACGTCTTCCCATATCCCGTCGACCCGCGCACATTCGGGTAAATTAGTGCGATTCCCAGCTCGTTCAGAAAATAATTGCTGCGCCCGAGGAACCTCGGTTGCGATTGGCCCTCCGGGCCGCCGTGAATTTCCACCAGCACCGGCCGCTTGCCCGTAAATTTTGCCGGCGGCCTATACAAGAATCCCGAAATCAATTTTCCGTCGAAACTCTTCCACCGCACCAGTTCTGCCTGCGGAAACGCTTCCGTTTTCACCGCCGTCTCACTCATGGTCCAGCGCTCAGACTTTCCCGTTTCCACGTCCAGCGAATAACAATCACCCGGTCCGCGCGCATTGCTGAACGAGAAGCCCAGGTCATGTCCGTTGCGGTGCCAGCGCAGCGCCCCCATAACCCCCATCGGCAGTTTCGGCAGCGGCAGCTCCTTGCCGGTGGTAGTTTCCCGGACATGCAAAACGCTCACTCCCTCTTCGTTGCTCACAAACGCCAGCAACCTTCCGTCATGCGATAGTTCGAAGGTTTCCACGTCCCAGTGGATGGAAGTGCTCAGATAATTCGGCTGCTTCGTTGCCAGGTCCAGGTAAGCGAGCCGGTGAAATTCCGAATCCTTGTCTGTTGTGACGTAAATCCCCGATCCGTCTTTGCTAAACCGTCCTTCGCCGTAGGATACCTTCTCTGCCGTATTCCTAGGCGTCAGTTCCGTCTTTTCTCCTGTCAACGTGTCCAAAAGCCAGAGGTAGGATTCATTGATGGACAACTCCTCTTCCAGCAGAATCTTCTTGTCATCGGGAGACCAATCCATCGGCCGCCAGCCCCCGCCGCTCAATGGCGTCAACAGATGATCCGTTCTGGGATCGGCCGGATTCATCACCCACAAGTCGGTATCCTTTCCGGTGCGCCGCGTGGACATGTATGCAAGCTGATCGCCGCCAGTCGACCACGGCCCTGGCAAATTCCGTGACTTTCCATCCGTCAGCAGCGTGACGCTTCCGTTCTTTATGTCATAGCGATAGAGCTGGTACCACTCGCCGCCCCCGATATCCTTCATAAATAGGATGTAATCGCCGCCATTGGGATGAAATCGCCCGCCGCCCACGGAGTCCGCGAAAAACGTCAACTGTTGCCGCGCCCCCCCTGAGGTCATCACCAGATGAAGTTGCGGTGTCTCTGCAAACCGCGTGGAGATAAGCATCTCGCGCTTCGAGGGATGCCAATCGGCAAGATTGGCGCTTCGATAAGACCCGTATCGCCCCGCCGTCTCTGCCAGGGACGCAGGAATCTTCGGCACTCCGTCCACCACAAGATTATCCGTAGGCGTGAGATAGGTATCCTGGGCGCGAGCGGGCAACGCCAAGAGGATAGAAACTGCGAGCAACAGGCGAATGCGCTTCATCTTGGAGATCCTCTCTCGGAACGGCGCGGGAATCTGTTTATACACTATCAAAGCCCGCCGCGTGAACATTCTTGCCGGCTGCCTCTGATTTTTTCACTAGGCCCGAATTCAGGAAGACCGTGGAAGAAAATCGCGTCGCCCTCGTCCAATGGAAGGAACCAAAGATGCTCCTCAACTAGCTGGTTGGAAGAACATTTGTCTTGCAGATCGGCGGCGCCGGTCCCTCTCCATGCTAAACTCAGTCCTCGTTCACTTCCTGTATGTTCAAGAAAATCCTGATTGCCAATCGCGGCGAAATCGCCGTGCGGGTCATCCGCGCCTGCCGCGAGCTTGGTATCCAGTCCGTCGCTGTGTTCAGCGAGGTCGACCGCAAGTCGCTCCACGTCCGCCTTGCCGATGAGGCGTACCCGATCGGCCCCGCGCCTTCGCGCGAGAGCTATCTTTGCATTGATAAGCTCAGGGACGTCGCGCGCCGCGCAGGCTGCGACGCCGTGCATCCGGGTTATGGATTTCTCGCGGAAAACGCGGCGCTGCCACGCGCTTGTGCAGACTCGGGCCTCACCTTCATCGGGCCGCCGGCTGAGGCCATGGAGGCCCTCGGTTCCAAGACCGCCGGCCGCCAACTGGCTCGCCGCGCCGATGTCCCAATCGTTCCCGGCACGAATGACCCCATTGGAACACCCGCCGATGGGCAGACTTTGGCGCAGAGCATGGGCTATCCCGTTTTACTGAAAGCGGTGGCCGGTGGCGGTGGCAAAGGCATGCGCCTTGTCTCCAGCGACACGGAATTCGAGCCTGCGTTTCGAGATGCCTCCTCCGAGGCGATGAACGCCTTCGCCGACGCGAGACTTTATCTCGAAAAATATTTGGAGCGTCCCCATCACATTGAAATTCAGATATTCGCCGACGCCCACGGCCGCGTCGTTTCCCTCGGCGAACGCGAGTGTTCTGTCCAGCGGCGCCACCAGAAAGTCGTCGAGGAAGCGCCATCGCCGATCGTGACTCCCGAGCTCCGTAAGAAGATGGGCGACGCCGCCGTTCGCCTCGCGCGCGCGGGTGGTTACGTCAACGCAGGCACCGTCGAGTTTCTCGTCGATTCAAATCTCAACTTTTACTTTTTGGAAGTAAACACGCGCCTTCAGGTAGAGCATCCAGTCACCGAGCAGGTCACCGGCCTCGATCTCGTCAAGTTGCAGATTGCCATCGCCGCCGGGCACAGGCTGCCCTTTGCCTGGGAAAGCATCACGCCGCGTGGCCACGCCATGGAGGTTCGCCTCTATGCCGAGGATCCCGAAAACAATTTCTTTCCGTCGCCCGGAAAAATTCTTGCGCGGCGGGCACCCAGCGGGCCCGGCATTCGCCTCGATGAAGGAGTCTACGAGGGCTGGACCGTGCCGAACGAATACGACCCGCTTCTTAGCAAACTCATCGCCTGGGGCAACAGCCGCGAAGAAACCATCGCTCGTCTTCGCCGCGCCCTCGAGGAATACACCATCACCGGCATCAAGACCAACGTTGGCCTTTTCCGCCGCGTCCTCTCCGAACCCGATTTTCTTCGCGGTGACATTCACACCAGGTGGCTCGACGAACTGCTCCACCGTCCGGAATCCGCCGCATCCGTTTCGAACGAAGAAGAAATGAACGGGAGTGGCGCGGCTGATGCAGTCGCTATCGCTGCCGCTATCTGGCACGCGACGCAGGACGCCTCGCGATCCGCGGCCGCCTCCGCCAGCAGTGCAGCTCCTTCCCGGTGGAAACTGGAAGGCCGCCGCCAGCTGCTGGACCGCCTGCCATGATTCCAGCTTTTCTCCGTCATTTCCAGCAAAGAGGGAGTGCCCGCTTTTCTCTGAGGTTTTGCTCGTGAAATACGAGGTACACATCTCGGGCAAAATGCGCGACGTCGAGTTTGCGCGCGGCGCCAGCGGCTGGCGCGTCACGCTGGATGGACGTCCCGTGACGGCCGACGTCGTGGAGATTGCTCCCAACACGCTTTCGATTCTCCTTGACGGCCAATCCCACGAAATCCGCGTGACACCCTCCCCGGATGGCAGGTTGAAACTGCAGACCAGCACTCGGGAGTTCACCGCCGAAGTGATCGATCCTCGTGCCTGGCGTGGCCGGCGCCACAGCCAGACCGAAGCCGAAGGCCGCCAGCAAATCGTCGCGCCCATGCCCGGTAAGGTTGTCCGCCTGCTGGTCAAAGTCGGCGACAAAGTGGAAGCCGGGCAGGGCCTCCTCGTTGTTGAGGCCATGAAGATGCAAAACGAAATCCGCTCGCCCAAGGGCGGCGCGGTCGAGCGGGTCCTTGCCAAAGAGGGTCAGACTGTAAACGCCGGGGAAATCCTGGCTATTGTTTCCTGAGGGTAGCCGAACTACGGCGTGTCCATCTCTCGAAATGCCCCTTGTTCGAGACAATGTGCTGGTGGATCGAAGAACCGGAAGTTTCTCAGCGGGGAGATGAGCGTTGAGCTAGTGCCCAATGGACCTTGGCGGAAGTGTGGTCTTAGACGCGTCTGGCAATTTTCCCGCCGCTTCGATGACTTGCTGGGCCAGGTAATTTGTGGTCCGCGCTTCATCGCGTGCGATCGCCAGATACGCCGCCTTCAATAATTGTTCCTTTCGGTTGCGCAACGTGTCGCGGATCGTCTGTTGCACCTGCGGATCAGTGATGCCGCGCAGGCCGGGTGATTCGCGCGCGATGAGTTTGATGATTCGGAAACCGTCTTTCAGCTGAATGGGCTGGCTCACTTGTCCCGGCTTCAATCCGAGAACTGTTTTCTTCAGCAGCGGGTCCACCTGTGGTGGATTGAGGCCGGACTCTGGAACGAACCCGAGATCCCCGCCCGTGGCCGCCGAGTTCATGTCTTCCGAATAATCCATGGCAAGTTGCGCGAAATCGGCGCCGCTGTTCAACCGGTCCATGAGCATTTTCACCTTACGTTCGGCCTCGGCTTCGTTGGTCGCGTCGTCGTTCTTCCGGTTGCGAATCTGCTGCTCTTTTTGCGGTGTCACCTTGATTTGCGCCACGTGGTACTGCGGCTCCGCGACGTTGAACTGCGCCTTGTTCGCGTTGTAAAAGTCCGTCACATCCTGGTCGGTAATCGAGATCTTCGCCACCACTTCGCGGTTCAACAGTTTCTGGATCGAGAGCTGCCTCCGCAGGTCGCGCTTCAGGTCTTCCACGGAGACACCGCCGGTTTTCAGCTGCCGCTGGAATTCCTCCTCGGTGTAAGGGCTCTTCAGCTCCGTGAATTTATCTTCCACTTCGCCGTCGCTCGCTTCCAGGTTCAGCTTCTTCGCGCGCTCCAGCAGAATCTCGTTGTTGATCAGCTCGTCCAGCACGTTCATTTTCAGCGACAGCGCCTCTTCCTGGGAGGGCTCCTGCCCCTCGGGGTTTACCCGCGTGCGGTAATACTTATCCACCTCTTCGCGCTTGATCTCTTTCCCGTTCACCACCGCCCACACGTCGGGCGCATGTTGCGTCTGCTTGTTGCAGCCCGCCAGACCCGCGAATAGCATCGCCGCGATGGGCAGCAACGCTGCGGTGCGCTTCACTTCTCTTGAGTGCTCCATCGAAGGCCCCACGAAACGCTGGTTCGCCAGAAGTGAGTTCAAGGTTGGAGGCTCAGGCGGCTTTCTGCACGCGGCCGGCGCGGATGCACGCCGTGCAAACTCGGACTTGCTTCTTCACGCCCGCGACGATCGCGCGCACGCGCTTCAGGTTTGGATTCCACCGCCGCCGCCGCGTGTTGTTCGCGTGGCTGATCACATTTCCATAGTGGGGTGTCTTGCCGCAATATTCACACTTCAGTGCCATTGTTCTTCCTGATTACTCCAATTTGACAGGGTTCTCTTCTCAAAAGCCCCAAATCCAAGCCCTCATTCTAGCAGACCCTTTACGTGCCACAAAGGGCCTTGCTGCCCCACCCACTCGGCGCTTCGCCGCGCCTCTTGACCCTGCGGGTCACCCTGTCCCGAGGTACGGGACCCGCGCTGCGTTTCCTACGAGTTACTCCCCGAAAGACATTGATGCGGCACAAGTTGCCGGAAAAACGGGCAAGCCTACCCCGCCGTACCATTGTCCCTTCCTGCCCTGCAACCTACTTTGCCATTAGTTTCGCGGATCCTTGCGCGGGACAAGTCGCATGAGCGAACCGTCCAAACATGCTTCCGGGGCCCTCTGCTCGGCAACGGAGATGCCAACCGCCGCCCGTCTCAAATCGGGATTGCCGGCGCGTATGAGCCGCTGTTTCGGTTTCCTGGCGCTCCTGGCAGTCTTCTCCACGCTTGCCGGTTACCAAACAGCCCGCCTGCAAGGGCTTTGGCAAAAATGGCTGGGTGCCGCTCCCGCGCGCGCTGTTTCCTCTGATCTTCCGTCTCCAGCTTTCGTTTTCGCCTCCGAACCCAACGCCAATAACCAGGAAGCCGTGGAACTCAGCCGTCTCGCTCCGCAGCAGCAGGCCGAGCGTCTTCTCGAACTCGCCATCCATCGCCAGGAATTTTCTCTCGACCTGATCCATCGCCATCTCGACGCTTGGCGCGGCCACCTTGAAGACACCGACTCTCTCTTCCATCTGGTGCTCGCGGCGCTGGACTCCGACGATCCTCGCGTGCGCGTCATTGCCGTGGAAATTGATCTTACGGCCAACAATCTCAGTAAGTCGCCGCGCAGCATCGCGCAGCTCCTGAATCAAATTCATAACGATCCCGAGGGACGTTATCTCGCGCTGTGGAGGCTCGGCTCACTCGGCAATCGCGGTGTCGAGCCGGCCACTGCCCTCGCCACTTTGCTGCGTTACGCGCACGACCGCAATGAGCAGACGCGCTTCTGGGCAGTCGAGGGATTGGCGATGCTTGGCACCGAGGATTCCATCGATCCCCTTCTCTCCATCCTGGCTCACGATCCCTCGCAGGAGGTTCGTGAGCGCGCAGCCTGCAATCTTGCCCGCTCTGGCATGCTCACCGGTGAGCAGCGCCTCACCGCTGTTCCGCAGCTTCTCAATCTCCTCGACGATGATTCGCTCAATCACCCGACGCAGGACCTCGTGTTTGCGGCGCTGCACGCCATCACCGGCGCCTCGCTTGGCAGAAACGTCGGCGCCTGGCGCGCTTGGTGGGCGCATCATGACCGCCCGGAGAAAAGTGCCCCCCTCCCACCCGGACTTCTCCGCACCTAGCACAAAACTGCCGCTGCCGAATCTTCAGCGCCTCTAAGCAGGGCCCAAAAGTGCTTGACCTTTTCCGCCCAGTTGACCGCACTACGGCGTGGCCGGGTACTCGGTTACGCCTTGTGCGGAACCGCCGGTATAATCGGGAGCACCTAGAAGCGATGCCCCGCTATAACGACAAGGCGAAGATCAGAGATCACTATCATCGGGTAAGCCCCTACTACCGCTCTTTGTGGGGCGAGCACTTGCATCACGGCTATTGGAGGGATGGCCGGGAATCCAAAGAAGAGGCCCAGATCCAGCTCATCCAGCATCTTGCTCAGGTTGCAGGCATTGCTCCGGGCTCCCGGATTCTTGACGTCGGTTGCGGCTTTGGTGCCAGCAGCATTTTTCTGGCCCGGAGGTACAAAGCTGAACCAACCGGAATCACGATATCCCCGGTCCAGGTGGAGATGGCCATCAAGTCTGCAGGCGCCGCGGAGGTCAAGGCCAGATTCCTCCTGATGGACGCCGAGGCGATGAAATTCGATCAATTGTTTGATGTTATCTGGTCCGTTGAATCCATTTCCCATTATGAAGACATCGGGAAATTC
>Ga0209701_10002021_pt1 | contig 13215 bp, 8 predicted proteins | sample CZO8metaG_4_FD_188356 | JGI IMG/M metagenome (GOLD analysis project Ga0209701, IMG submission 188356) | Vadose zone soil microbial communities from the Eel River Critical Zone Observatory, Northern California, USA - CZOApr15con2H3.8 metaG... | ecosystem: Environmental > Terrestrial > Soil >...
GTGGCAAGTAACTCCGGACGACCGCGGTCATCGTGTGCCCCGTTCCGGGATTGACGACGAAGAAGAGACGGTCGGTGAACATCTCGTCAGTGACGGACGGGAAGAAGCGGCCCACGATCAAATGCTCGAGGCGCGCAGAGAAGAGCTCGAACAGGAGGGTGGAATTACTTGATCCAAGCCGCGGTCGCAACAGCAAATCGAGAAGCGACCGCGCAAAAGCGTTCGCGGGCGGAGTCGTCTCCAGCTGGAAAACTTCTCGCGCGTTTTAGCGAGGTCCGAAATTTCACCGCCAAATTGGCGGAGAATCTCGCTCCCGAAGATTGCGTTGTGCAATCGATGCCGGAAGTCAGCCCGACAAAGTGGCATCTCGCGCATACGACCTGGTTTTTCGAGACCTTCATTTTGAAAAAATGGGTGCCGGGCTATCGCGATGCTGTTCCCGAGTACGCATATCTCTTCAATTCTTACTACAACGCCGCAGGCGCGATGCATCGGCGCGACCTGCGTGGGCTGATTTCGCGGCCGACAGTGGACGAAACGAAAAAATATCGCGCTTCCATTGATTCGGACATCGAAGCTCTTATTGCCGCTGCCGACGAGAAATTGTTTCGTGAGATCAAACCGATCCTTACGCTCGGAATTCATCACGAACGGCAACATCAGGAGTTGCTCATCACCGATATCAAACACGTTTTCGCGCAAAACCCGCTCTTCCCGGTTTTTCGCCAAGCCCAGCCTTCGCCAGGCTACGGCTCGGCAAGCAAGATCGATCCGCCAAAAGACGGATTCGTCGCGGGGAATATCGGCCAGTTGAAGTTTGTCGAGTTCGACGAAGCGATAATTGAGATCGGTCACGATGGCAGCGGCTTTGCCTACGACAACGAAAGTCCGCGCCATCGTGCGCTGGTTCTGCCTTTTTCGCTCGCAAACCGCTTGGTCACCAACGCCGAGTATCTCGCGTTTGTCGCCGACAACGGTTATTCGCGTTCGGAGTTTTGGCTTTCGTTAGGCTGGACCACGGTCAACGAACAGAATTGGCGCGCGCCGCTTTACTGGATCGAGCGCGATGGTCAGTGGCGGAATTTTACTTTGTCTGGCCTGCGGCAGATCGATCCGAACGAACCGGTGACACATCTTAGTTATTTTGAAGCCGACGCCTACGCGAACTGGGCCGGCGCGCGGTTGCCGACTGAATTTGAATGGGAACGCGCGGCCGCGAAGATGGACATCGACGGCAATTTCGTTGAGCGCGAGCGGTTTCATCCCGCGGTGCTAAACAAATCGCCGAAAGATCGAGAACTCGCACAAATGTTTGGCGACGTTTGGGAGTGGACGCGGAGCGCTTATTCCCCCTATCCCGGCTACCGCGCAGGCCCCGGCGCGCTCGGCGAATACAACGGCAAATTCATGTGCAATCAATACGTTTTGCGCGGCGGGTCCTGTGCCACGTCACAGACTCATATTCGCAAAACTTACCGGAACTTCTTTCAACCCGATAAACGGTGGCAATTCACGGGGATCCGTTTGGCGCACGATCTCTCGTGAAAGAGCAAATCACTTCTGCTGTTGCCGCCGCTGCGATCGAAAACTTTCGCGAGGAAGTCCTGGCTGGGCTTTCAAAATCGCCCAGACAATTGCCGTGTAAGTTTTTCTACGACGAGCGCGGCGCTCAGTTGTTTCAACAAATCTGCGATCTGCCTGAGTACTACATCACCCGGACCGAGATCGAGATTCTTCGTTTGCACGGAGCGGACATGGCAAAGGCGCTCGGTCCACAAATCGAGCTGATCGGTCTCGGCACTGGTGCGGGGACGAAGACGCGAATTCTGCTCGAAGAATTGCGCGACCCGCTAGTTTACGTTCCGATCGATATTTCGAAGGAACAGCTGGAGAAATCCTCCGCCCGGTTTCGAGAAATGTTCCCGGGTCTGCAGATCCTGCCAGTCTGCGCCGATTATCTCGAGCCATTCGAGCTGCCGCTGCCGCGTCGCCTTTCCTCGCGAAGCGTGATTTATTTTCCGGGATCGACCATTGGCAACTTCGAACCGGAAGCGGCCAGCGAGTTCCTCGCCCGCCTGGTTGAGCTCGCCGGCGGCGGCGGCGGTTTGCTGATCGGCGTTGATCTTCAGAAGGATCGACATGTTCTAGAGCGTGCTTACAACGACAGCGCCGGAGTGACCGCGCAGTTCAACAAGAACCTTCTCGCACGCATCAATCGCGAGCTTGGCGCCGACTTCGATTTAAACCGCTGGCGGCATCACGCGATTTACAACTCAACCGAGGGTCGAATCGAAATTTACCTGATCAGCGATAACGAACAGGCGGTTCACATCGGCGCGCGCGAATTTCAATTTCGTGCCGGCGAAGAGGTTCTCACCGAATACTCCTACAAACACACGGTCCCCGGACTCATCGAGCTCGCGCGCGACGCCGGATTTCAATTCGTGCAAGTCTGGACCGACGATGCACGCTGGTTTGGCGTTTTTTATTTCACGGTACTGTAGCCGCCGCCTTTTGACGCGGCCGCCGCGGCGACCGACTGCAATAAAATGAGCGCGTTGGTTCAACTGGTCGGCGTTTCAAAAACATTCGGCGACGCTGCCGCGGTCCACGCAGTCGATCTTTCGGTCGAGCGTGGCAAAACGACGGTGCTGATCGGACCGAGCGGTTGCGGCAAATCAACCCTTCTGCGTCTGATCATTGGTCTGCTCGGACCGGATAGTGGCGAAATCCAGTTCGATGGAACCCCACTCCGCCCCGATAAGATCGACATCGTTCGTCATCGCGCCGGTTACGTGATTCAGGAAGGCGGACTCTTTCCACATCTGACCGCGCGCGGAAATATCTTGCTCATGGCGCGTCATCTTCACCGCCCCGAGAATGAAATGCGCGCGAGGCTTTCCGAACTCCGCGCGCTCACCCGGTTCCCCGAGAATCTTCTCGATCGCTATCCACTCGAGCTTTCCGGCGGCCAGCGTCAACGCGTGAGTTTGATGCGCGCGCTAATGCTTTCGCCGGAACTGTTGCTGCTGGACGAGCCGCTGGGCGCGCTCGACCCGCTGGTGCGCGCGGCGTTGCAAAAAGATTTGAAAGAAATTTTCGCGCGGCTCCGCCAAACCGCGCTCTTGGTCACACACGATCTGGCCGAAGCCGCTTATCTCGGGGATGAGATAGTGCTCATGAATGAAGGCCGCATCGTTCAGCAAGGTTCGCTCTCTGATCTTCGCGATAAACCGACCAGCAACTTTGTTTCCGAATTTATCAACGCGCAACGGAGCCTCGCCGTTCTATGAAGAGAATCAGGAAAACAGGAAAACAAGAAACGTTCATTCGTATCGTTCTTTTTATCTGCGTTCCCGCGTTCCTAATTTTCTTTTCGGGTTCGTTGCGTGCAGCTTCTGTCGTCATTGGTTCCAAGAAATTCACTGAGTCGTATGTGCTGGGCGAAATTGCGAAACGCAGTTTGATTGATGCCGGAATTTCGGTTGAGCATCGGCAAGGGATGGGTGGCACCATCATTCTTTGGGAAGCGCTGCGCAGCGGACAGATCGATGTTTATCCGGAGTACACGGGAACTATCACGCAGGAGATTTTGAAACGGGGCGATCAACTAACTTTCGAACAAATCGCCAGCGAGCTCGGTAAGATCGGAATCGGCATGACCGAACCGCTCGGGTTCAATAATACCTACGCGCTTGTAATGTTGCGAAGCCGTGCCCAGAAGCTCGGTCTTCGCACAGTCAGCGATCTTCGAAATCATCCGGAATTGAAGTTTGGGCTGACTCACGAATTTTTGGATCGACAAGATGGCTGGCGACCGTTGGCGCAACAATACCAATTGAATCCGCACAGCCTCATCGGAATCGATCACGCGCTTGGTTACGCCGCGCTCGCGAACGGTTCGATCGACGTCAAAGACGCGTACTCGACCGACGCGAAGATCGCTGAATACGATCTCGTAACACTGGAAGACGATCAGCAATTTTTTTCAAAGTATCAGGCGGTCTTTTTGTTTCGATTGTCGCTTCCGACCAAAGCGATCACGGCTTTGCGCAAACTCGAGGGAACAATCGACGAGCAAAAAATCATTCGGCTCAACGCCGAAGCGGAGCGCACGAAAAATTATACACGCGCAGCCAGTTTGTATTTTGAAAGCTCCGCGAAATCAACAGCGTCATTTGGCGAAACTTTTTCGCACAAACTCGCGCGCTGGACGCTTCGCCATCTCGAGCTGGCTGGGTTTTCCCTGCTGCTTTCAGTGCTGGTTGGAATTCCGCTTGGCATTTGGGCGAGTCGCGGCGGCGCTGTCGGACACGTCATTCTTGGTTTTGCCGGCGTCGTGCAAACGATTCCGTCGCTGGCATTGCTCGCGCTGCTTGTTCCGCTGCCGTTTTTCGGAATCAGCGTGCGGACTGCAATCGCGGCGCTCTTTCTCTATGGTTTGCTACCGATTGTCCGCAACACCGCGACTGGCCTGCAGGACATTCCGCGCGCGTTGCGCGAATCTGCGGTTGCGCTGGGCCTGAGCTCGACAGCGCGGCTTTGGCAAATTCATTTGCCGATGGCGTCGCGTTCAATTCTCGGCGGAATTAAGACAAGCGCCGTGATCAGTGTCGGCACCGCGACACTGGCGGCCTTGATCGGCGCCGGCGGTCTGGGCGAGCCAATCTTGAGCGGGCTCAATCTGAACGATCACGCGACGATTCTTCAAGGCGCAGTTCCGGCCGCGGTCCTGGCGTTGCTCGTGCAATGGCTGTTCGATTTGCTCGATCGCGTTTTGATTCCAAAAGGACTGCGTTTATAGGATCGAGATGGCGATCGCGTCGATCAATCCGGCCACGGGCGAAAAGCTGAAAGGATTCACCGCGTTTAACGACGCTGAGATCGAGAGGCGGTTGAAGCGCGCCGAACACGCATTTCAGCAGCACCGCCGCGAATCTTTTCCTAAACGCGCACAATTGCTCGTAAGCGTGGCGACACTGCTCGAACGCGAAAAAAAGGAACTCGCCCGTACGATGACGCTCGAAATGGGGAAATTATTTCGCGCCTCTGTTGAGGAAATCGAAAAATGTGCCCGTGGCTGCCGTTACTACGCCGAGAACGCCGAACGTTTCCTGGAAGACGAACCGGCGCAAACCGATGCGCGTCGCAGTTATCTTCATTACGAGCCGATCGGCCCGATTCTGGCGATCATGCCCTGGAATTTTCCGTTCTGGCAGGTGTTTCGATTTGCTGCGCCCGCGTTGATGGCCGGCAACGTCGGCATTCTCAAACACGCCGCGAACGTTCCGCAGTGCGCCCTCGCTATTGAACAATTGTTCTGTCGCGCCGGATTCGACGAAGGAGCTTTTCAAACGCTGCTCATCGAAGCGAAGCAGATAGAAAAGCTGATTGTCGATCCACGGATCAAAGCGGTCACCCTGACTGGCAGCGAAAAAGCCGGGAGCGCAGTGGGTAGCACGGCGGCGCGTGAAATCAAAAAGACCGTGCTCGAGCTCGGCGGCAGCGATCCGTTCATCGTCATGCCCAGCGCCGATTTCGGACTTGCCGTCAGCACCGCCGTCAAAGCGCGCACGATCAACACCGGTCAATCGTGCATCGCGGCGAAACGATTTTTCATCGCCGACAAAATTTACGACAATTTTTTGGAGAAGTTCGTCGAGCAAATGCGCACGCTGAAAGTGGGCGATCCGTTCGATGAAACGACCGAGATCGGGCCGCTCGCGACCGAACAGATTCTGAAGGGCGTGGACGAGCAGGTGCAGAAATCGATCGCGGCCGGAGCGAAATTATTGACTGGTGGAAATCAAATCGCGGGTCCCGGATTTTTCTACGAACCAACCGTGCTTGTCGATGTACCGAAAGATTCGCCGGCTTTTCGCGAAGAAGTTTTCGGACCAGTGGCCGCGGTTTTCCGCGTGCGCGATCCTGAGGAGGCGATCGAGATGGCAAACGACAGCCGATTCGGGTTGGCGGCGAGTGCGTGGACCAACGATCCGGTCGAGCAGGAACTTTTCGCTTCCGAATTGGAATCGGGAATGGTTTTCATCAACGCGATGTCGGCATCGGATCCGCGATTACCGTTCGGCGGCGTGAAACGTTCCGGCGTCGGGCGCGAGCTCGGCGCGCACGGCATCCGCGAATTCATGAACGCAAAGACGATCTGGGTCGCCTAGACTAAGGCGCGCTGCGGATCGGTTGGTTCAAACGATAAGCCGCGATATTTCTTTCAAGATCGGCGGCCAGACCTTCGTTACCAGTCGTTTTCGCGATTGCGATTGCTTGCTGCGCAGTTTCAATCGCGTCGCTGTATCGTCCCGTTTCTGCATAAGCCGAGGCCAACGTACGTAGCACAATCGCATTTGGATGACCGGCGCGGCGCGCGACATCTTCCGCGAGCTGGACCGCTCTCGCACCGTTGCGCATTGACTCATTCGACGAAGTCGCCAAAACCCACGCGAGATTTACTTCCGCGTTCATGTGACCCGAATCGATCTCCAGCGCTTTCTCCAAATGCGCCACCGCGCGTTGCGTGTCGCCGGTCTGTAACAATGCGAGCCCGAGATTATTTTGCGCGTCCGCGTCACCGGGGCGGATGCGCAACGCTTCCTCGGAATGTTCGATTGCTTCGTTCACGCGGCCGCGCCGCATCAGAAGATCGGCCAGGCTGGCGTGCGCGAAATAATTGTCCTTCGTCACCGCGATCGTATGTGTCCAGAGCGCTTCGCTGTCGCGCCAGTAAAAGGCTTGGACGCGCGCGGCGAATGCAAACGCGAGAACGACAACAACCGCCGCCGTGCTCGCAATTTGAGTTCGATAACGCCAACTCGCCAATAGATCGGCCACACCCCAGGCAATGATTAAATAAAGACCGATTTGGGGAAGATACGTATAACGATCGGCGTGCGCCTGAAGGTTGACCTGAATAATTCCAATCACCGGCAGCAACATGATCAAATACCAAAACCAGCCGACGAACAGATACGGGCGGGACTTTCGGACCGCGAAAATTGCGATCGTGATCACGACCAAGATTGCTGCGGCGACTATCGATTGCCAGATCGGCAAACCATTTTGTGGATAGGGATAAAAGACGCCGAGGTTTGTCGGCCAAATCATTTGCCAGACGTAAACGAGATAACTGACAAAGGCGTTGCCGATGCGCGCGAGAAACGGGAGTTGATCGGCGGCGCTATGTGCGGGCGCAATCCCGCGCGATGTAAGAAATGCGACGATCAGCGAGAGCATAAACAGCGGCGCTTTCTCGAGGATTAATTTTGGCCAGCTGCTACTATTTTGTGATTTCTGACTTCCGATCTCTGACCCCTGATCTTTGTTCAACGGCCAGTAATCGAGCAACAAGAGGATGATCGGCGTCGTTACGAGCATCGCCTTCGAAAGCAACCCGGCCGCGAATACGATCGAGATCGTGAGATAGCGGGCGACCGCTGGTTTGCGCGTGTAATAAAAATATGCCGCGAGCGTGAGCATGAAGAAGATTCCGCTCAAAACGTCTTTGCGTTCCTCGATCCAAACGACCGATTCCGCCCGCAATGGATGAATTGCAAAAATCGCGGCGACAAACGCACTTCGCCAGATCGATCCAGTGAATTTCCGCAGCACGAGAACAAGCAAGACGACAGTTGCGGCATGAAGAACAACGTTCGTCAGATGAAACAAGCCCGGATTGAATCCGTAGAACTGGAACTCGAGCATGTGCGAGACGTTCTTGAGCGGAAACCAGTTCGTGGCCGGCCAATGGGTGAAGGCCCATTTGATCCCGTGCAACGTGAGGCCGGGATTTATCTCCGGAACTTCGTAGACGTATTCCGGGTCATCGAAGTTGATGAAGGGAAATTTGATTGCCTGCCCGAACACGAACCAAACGAGCGCGACCAGACCGACGCAAATGCCGGCGACTAGCGAACGTTCGGAAATTTTATCGCGCATTTCGCAGGTTGGGATGCCGCAGCGGGGTGCGACGCCGATAAAGATCGACATCTTCCTGGATCTGAAGGGCGAGGTCCCGCACACCCTGAGCATTCGCCTGCTCCGATGCGCGTCGCGCAGTCTTGATCGCGTCCTCAAATTGTCCGGCTTCGGCATAAGCCGCGGCCAGAGTTCGAGTGAAGACGGGATTATTCTCGCCGGACAGCCGATTTGCTTTTTCCGCGAGCTCGACCGCTGTTGCGCCGTTTCTCAGCGTGTCATCCGGAGTGGTCGATAGGATCCAGGCAAGATTGTTCAACGAGAGAACTGAGTCCGGCTCGAGTTGGAGCGCGTTTTCGTAATGCTGCATTGCCTCGCGCAAATGTCCTTTTTGGACCAAAGCATTCCCTAAATTTGCGTGAGTACCGGCGTCGTTCGGGTGGATCGACAACGTCGTTCGATATTCCCCAATCGCGTCGTCCAATTGGCCCTTCCAAAAAAGGGCGGTAGCGAGATTGTAATGCGCGTCGGCGTAATTGGGTTGAAACTCGATCGCCTGGCGCAAATGGCCGATGGCTTCGTCGAGGCGACCCTTGCGCACGAGGACGTTGCCGATGGCGCCATGAATAAGCGCGAAACTCAAATCGTAATGTGCATGTGCGCTGCCGGAGCGAACGTCGAGCGCGGTTTGAAAATGGGAGAGCGCATTGTCCAATTCACCGCGGTCCATCAACAACATCCCGAAGTTTGTGTGGGCAACATCATTTTCTTTTGTCACCGCGAGCGTGTGTTTCCAAAGCGTTTCGCTGTCGCGCCAATAGGTCGTTTGTTTCCAGGCACAGGCGCTGAGAAGCAGCACGACGAGTATTGCCGACGCCACGAAAATTTTCCTTCGCAAGATCGATGTAGTCGCGGTCTCGGCAATCAGCCACGTCACCGCGAGATACAATCCGACTGCCGGCAAATACGTGTAGCGATCGGCGTGGCCTTGCAGACCGACTTCCACAATGCCGATGACTGGCAGCAGCATCACGAGATACCAAAGCCAGCCGACAAAGAGATAAGGACGCGTCCGCCGAAAAAGAAAAACGAACAATGTGATTGCCAAAAGAAACGCCGCGCTGCTTGCCACCTGCCAAAGTGCGAGATGATTTTCCGGATGCGGATAAAACACCGCGAGATCCGCCGGCCAGATCGTTTGCCAGATGTAGGTGACGTAACTGACAAACGCGTTTTGGAGTCGCCAGCCGAAAGGTAATTGCGCGATCGAACCGGTGGAGCGCTCTTGCAGAACGAATGTGTTGATCGACGACGCCACGGAAAGCGTCAAGAGCGGAAGTTTCTCGACAATTAATTGCCAGAATGATTTTGAATCTGGCATGCGCTGGAGCGGCCAGTAATCGAGCAAAAGCAGGATGACCGGTGTTGTGACCAGCATTGGTTTCGACATCAACCCGCACACGAACAAGATCGACATCGTCAGATAATGGCCGAGTGAGCGCGCGCGTGTGTAACGCACGTAGGTAATAAGAGTCAGAAAGAAGAAGAGCGCGCTGAGGACATCTTTGCGTTCCGCGATCCACGCGACCGATTCGACGCGAAGCGGATGGATTGCGAAAAGCGCAGTGACGAAAGCGCTGCTCCAAATACTGGAAGTCCGGCCGGGACCGGTGGCGTTACGAAAGAAAAAGAAAAGCAAAACTGCGGCGATCGTGTGAAGCAGAACATTTGTGAAATGATGACCACCAGCTTTGAGATCGAAGAGCTGACAATCGATCATGTGTGAGATGATCGTGAACGGATGCCAGTTGCCGGTTTGAGTGTCGACGAACGCCTGCGTTAAGCCATGCCAACTCAGGCCAGCGGCGACCAACGAATTTCCATAAACATAAGTTTTGTCGTCGTAGTTTACGAAATCGTGGGCCAACGTTTGTCCGAAAACGATCCAAACCAGAACAACGATGATGCCGCAAACGGCAAGTAGCGCTAAACGCGACGGCGAGCGTGTTTTGACTGTTCGGGCACGAACCTTCATGCGAGATACGGCGGGCGACTCTTTGAGCTTACTGCGGCGGCGATTCACGATAAGGCGTTCGGGCCTGATAAAGTTCGATTTCATGCCGCAATGTGGCCGCCAATGAAGTGTTGTTTTGTCCGGTCGCCAAATCCAAGGCGTGTTGTGCGGTGTTGACGGCGTTGGAAAAATCGCCTGCCTCGGCGTAGCCCGCCGCCAACGTCCGAAGAACAATGGGCGCTTCGCCGCCCGGAAGAACTGCGGCTTTCTCCGCCAATTCAACTGCTCTCTTGCCGTCGCGGATTGTGTCCGCGGGATAGGTCGCCAGCACCCACGCAAGATTATTCAGCGCGTTCCCGTCATCCGGGTCGATTTGTAAACTTATTTCCCATTGCTCGATCCCGGCGCGGACATCCCGATTTTGAACGAGGAGCACTCCGAGATCATCATGTGTCGGGACATCGAATGGATAATCCTTAAGCGTCGTCCGGGCGTGGGCGATGGCAGCAGCGCGCGAATGCATGCGCGCATCGGTCGTTTTACCTTTCGACCACAACGCTGCCGCTAGATTTTGATGGGCGGTTTGATTGTTCGGAGTCACTGCCAGGGCATGCTCCCAAAGTGAAATGCTGTCGTGCCAATAAGTTGTTTGCTGATGGGCCAGAATGATCGAGGCCGCGATTGCGCACGCAGCCATTGAAGTCAGAACGACCCGACTATTTCGCCACTGTTGCGTCAAATCCGCGCACGTCCATGTCAGCAACATTGTGATTCCAATATGCGGTAAATAAGTGAACCGATCGGCCCGCGCCTGCAGACCGGCTTGAACGATGCCAAGCACTGGGACGAGCAGAAGTAAATACCAGAACCACCCGACGAAGACGTAAGGATGTTTTTGGCGAACGAAGATCGCGACGAGCGTAATCGCGATGACCAACGCCGCAGCCGTGACGACGATCCAAATGTTTAATTGATCGTGCGGATGGGGATAGAACACGGCCAGGTCGGTGGGCCAGAAGATTTGCCGGATATACGCGATCAAACCGACGACCGCGTTTTTGAGCCGGGGCAAAACCGGCAACTGATCCAGCGAAGCCATCGTGACCGTCTGCGCGAACAGGGTTGCGAGCGACGCGGCAGCCGAAAGAACAAATAATGGAATTTTCTCGATCGCGAGTCCTTGCCACGCACGAAAATTGTTCGCGCGCTGCAACGGCCAGTAATCCAGTAACAACAGCACGAATGGCACAGTCACAAAAGTCGCCTTCGACATTAATCCGCACGCGAGAAAGATCGACATCGTCACGTAGCGCGAGAGACTCGGCACGCGTGTGTAATGCAGGTACGCGCCGAGCGTCAGCATAAAGAAAACACCGCTGAGCACATCTTTGCGCTCCGCAACCCATGCGACGGATTCCACCCGCATGGGATGAATCGCAAAAATCGCCGCGATAAATGCGCTTCGCCAAATGCAGCCGGTCATTCCTCGGAAAACCAAAAAGAGGAGGACCGCTCCGATATTATGCAAAACGACGTTGGTGAAATGATGGCCGCCAGCCTTCAATCCATAAATCTGGCAATCCGTCATGTGACTCAGGGTCGTGAGCGGATGCCAGAGACTGGCGTGACTATGAGTTAGAAGCCATTTCAATCCGTCGATAGTGAGTCCACGACTGACCTCTAGGTTTTCGTAAACATACCGGTCGTCATCGAAATTGACGAAATCGTGACCGAGTGTTTGGCCGAAGACGACCCAGACGATCGCGGTCAGAAAAATGCAGACCGCGATCGTGATTCGGCGATCGTTTCGCGAGTTGGCTTGCGCCAGCACGGTCGGCATCGTTAAACCGGCGGCGGGAGAAGCCGCCAGCGAGCCAGCCGGAAACGCAACGCCGTCCCAAGACAACCGAGGCCGTAACGCACGCTGCGGCGAAAGTTAATCGAAGATCCTTCGGGCAAATATTTCGCCGGGCAGGTGACCTCTCCAATTTTGCAGCCGAGCCAGACGACTTGGGCGAGCATCTGATTGTCGAATACGAAATCATCGGAGTTTTGTTCGATTGGCACGCGCTCGAGCAAACTCCTCGCGAACGCGCGATAACCGGTGTGATATTCTGAAAGCTTCGCGCCGATCAAAAAATTTTCGACGAAAGTGAGGAAGCGGTTCGCGATATATTTCCACCACGGCATCCCGCCATCGAGCGCGCCGCCGCCGAGGATGCGCGAGGCGAGAACGCATGGATAAAGACCGCTCCCCACCAGCGACGCCATCGCGGGAAGAAGTTGCGGAGTGTACTGATAATCCGGGTGAATCATCACCACGATGTCGGCGCCCGCGGCGAGCGCGAGCCGATAACAGGTCTTTTGGTTGCCGCCGTAACCGCGATTTTCCGGATGCACTTCCACCTGCACGTCCTTAAGCGTGCGCGCAACCGCAACCGTTTCGTCGTGACTGGCGTCATCCACCACGATGACAAGATCGACAATCCCCTGCTCCATCACTTCGTCGTAGGTCCGCTGCAAGGTGCGGGCAGCATTATATGCCGGCATCACCACGACGATCTTCTGGCCGCTTAGCATTTTAGTCGGTTGACCGAACGACGCGCACCATCCGCATTCGCGTTCCGTTCATCAAGTCTGAATCGCGTCAAAAAAAATCGCCGCTTCGAATTGCTCCGAAGCGGCGATATAATTTTCGAGGCGGTTTTTAGTCGCCAAACAGGCGCATGTTCCCAGTAATGCTCGCGTCTGTAAGGTATCGAGCGCTGCCGACGACATTCAGGCGGATCGTCATCGGACCGGTAAACATCGCATCAACCACAGCTGGCGATAAGCCGAAGCTCTCAATGAATTGGCGCCTGGTAAGGCCCGTGTTCCCCGCTCGCACCAGGGTCTCACGTATTCTCTGCCGATCGCTATCCTTCATGCTGCGATCGTCCCGAAAATTGTAGTTGAACACGAATGTTAGCTTGCCCGCAGCTGGCAGGCCGGTTCCGGGATCTATGACGCTTGGATCCAATAACGCGTCGCTCTCGATTGACATGCCGGCGGTAAAGCGAAACAGCGCGTTAGGGACCGAAGCCCCGGTCGAGTTCTCCAGTTGATAGTCGAGGAAGATGTTCAGGACTGGGTAAATGACATTTCTCGTGGCTTTCTTCGGTAGTTTGATCCGAGCAATATCTTGCGCGTCAAAGCTTGTTGTCCCCGGAGCGGCCACAATCTGGAAACACTGATCGTTATTCACGGTGGAGGGCGGCGATGGCGTGGGTGAA
>Ga0209701_10002023_pt1 | contig 13207 bp, 7 predicted proteins | sample CZO8metaG_4_FD_188356 | JGI IMG/M metagenome (GOLD analysis project Ga0209701, IMG submission 188356) | Vadose zone soil microbial communities from the Eel River Critical Zone Observatory, Northern California, USA - CZOApr15con2H3.8 metaG... | ecosystem: Environmental > Terrestrial > Soil >...
CGTCAGGCCAGATCAAAGGAAGTATTATGATAACGACAAGATCCTCCAGCCCCTGGTTTTTCGGCCCAAAACCCGCTGCGCACGCACGCCAACGGCTGTTCTGCTTCCCACACGCTGGCGGAGGTGCTTCAAGCTATCGCTCATGGGCGGGCGCACTGCCACCGGAGATAGAGCTATGTGCGGTTCAGCTTCCTGGGCGCGAAAACCGCATGCGGGAATCACCCTTCATGCACTTCACATCGCTCATGGAGGCACTCGCTGAGGCACTCCAACCTTATCTCACGGTCCCGTTCGCCCTCTACGGCCATAGCATGGGAGCCTTGATTAGCTTTGGGCTCGCTCGCCAGCTGCGGCGGCAGGGCCACCCACTGCCCGTACACCTGTTTCTCTCTTCCTATCGCGCTCCTCACCTTCCCTACCCAGGGCCACTCTTGCACACGCTTCCAGAGCCAGAGTTGGTGCAGATCTTACTGCGTCTGAACGGCACAAAGCGCGAGGTACTGGAGAATATGGAGCTACGACAATTTTTGTTGCCTATTATGCGTGCGGATTTCTCGGTTTGCGAGACTTACCGCCATGTCGAGGAAGAACCACTTTCCTGTCCCATCACCGTCTTTGGCGGTCTGCAAGATACAAGGGTACAGCACAATGATCTCATTGCCTGGCAAGAGCACACCCGAAGTACCTTTTCGCTGCGTATGTTGCCCGGTGATCATTTCTTTTTACAGCCCATGTATCTCTCGCTCTTACGAATGATTACCCAGAACTTGCATTACCAGAAGTAAGAAAGTTTGAGAAGTTGCTATGTCTATCAAAATGCCAGCAGAACAGGCCTCGCTCTTCCAACTGCAGCAGACGCCTGTCGATGAAGTGCTCAATATCATCGATCAAGGACTTGTTCACCTCCCCTCGTATCGAGAACTGTATAATCGCTGGGAGCGTCAGCAATGGCGCACACAGGACATTGATTTTGTGCCCGACCGCATTCAATGGGAAGGGTTACCAGACGAAGAGCGAGAAGAGCATCTTGCCGGCCTGGCCGCCTTTTTCCAGGGAGAAGCAAGCGTCACAGATGCGCTGGCACCGTATGTAATTGCTATGCCAGATGAGGAGATGCGCTTCTTTGTTACCACCCAACTGGTGGATGAGTCACGGCACACCATCTTCTTTGATCGTTTCTTCAAGGAGGTAATGGGGATAGACCAGGGCAAAATTGAAGACAACCTTGCCTATGCACGCCGTTATATGAACGCGGATATGCGCTACATCCTGATTGATGCGCTCGAAGAGATCGCTGAACGCCTGCGGCAGGAGCCGCGCAATCTAGCTAGCTTGATTGAAGGTGTCTGCCTGTATCATGTCATCGTCGAAGGTACGCTTGCCCTTGCCGGCACACGCGCACTCCTTGAGACCTATCGTCAGAACAATATGTTCCCCGCATTTCGTGGTGGCTTCACAGCAGTTGCACGCGATGAGTCACGCCATGTCGTCTTTGGCGTCAAATTCCTGCGCGATATGATTCGACATGACCCATCCAACGCCCTGATCATTCAAGAGACTATTGCCATTTACGCGCCTCTTGCACTCTCCGCCCTGATGCCATCCGACGAGGCAATCGACGCTATGCTAGAGCAGCAGAGAGATCCCTGGATAACGCCACGTTACGCGCAAGAGTCGCTACGGAAAAAGCTGAAGGTGATTGGCCTGCATATGGATCTATCGATGATCCCGCCATCGCCTTCGCTGTAGGAGAGGAAACGATATGGACGCCGCATTGATGAGTCCCACAGAGAGTACTGCATTAACTCACGTTGAGTTGAACCGCCTGCTACAGCAGATCGGGAACACACCAATGCAAGCGCTCTACGTTGTCGTTGAAGATGAAGCACGCACCGTACACCTCAAGTTGGAGGGGGCAAACCCGACTGGCTCGGCGAAGGATCGCACAGGCTACTCCCTGGTACTCCAGAAGGAACGTGAAGGAGTTCTGAAGAAAGGGTCAGTGATTGTAGAGTCTACATCCGGCAACCTGGGAGTAGCACTGGCTTTCATTAGTAAAGCGCGTGGCTATGGTTTCGTCGCGGTGGTCGATCCCAAGACCACTCAGGAAAACATCACCAAAATGCAAGCACTCGGCGCACAGATCGACATGGTACGCCAGCCAGATGAGAATGGTGGCTACCTGCTCACGCGGCTCGCACGGATTCAGGAGCTACGCCGCAAGTATCGCCACTATGTCTGGACAGATCAGTATTCAAACACTGCCAATCCACACGTCCATTACACGACTACTGGCCCGCAGATCTACCGTCAAATGCATGGCAAAGTAGGTGCGATCTTTGTTGCTGTATCAACTGGTGGAACGCTGGCGGGCGTTGGACGCTACTTTCGTGAATTCAGTCCTGCGACTCGCGTAATCGGTGTGGACGTTTGCGGCTCTGTCATCTTTGGTACGCCAGCCGCGCCGCGAAAGCTCACGGGTATCGGCTCTTCCCGCTCTTCCAGTTTCCTGTCACCCGAGCTGTATGACTCGCACATGTTGGTAAGAGACGAGGAAGCATTTGCCTTCTGTCGCGCTCTGTACAATACCACAGGCATCAAAGTAGGAGGTTCCAGCGGGGCCGTTCTCAGCGCGTGTGTCCACTATCTGCAAGCGTATCCCGATGTCTCCGATGTTGTCTGCGTTTGTGCCGACGATGGCCAAAATTATACTTCCTCGATCTTCAGTGATTCCTGGCTGCTTCAACAGGGCATACATCTTTCACCAGCTCATTTAGGGCCGCTTCAGGATATCGTGAAAGGAACAACATGATGCATCAAGACGATACTATCCTCTATCTCTCTAGAAAAGAGGTAGAACAGGCATGCCAGCAAGTCGACAGCGTTGCCGTGATACGCGAGGTCTTTGCAATGCATGCTTCTGGACAAACTATCCTGCCCGATGAAGCGTATCTGGGCTGGACTACTGCCGACGGCGAGCGCGTGAGAAGTCTAAATATGCCCAGTTATGTCGGTGGCTCAGTGGGCATCGCCGGCACGAAAATCATTAACAGCAACCCTCATAACCCGATGCGCAGTTTGCCGCGTGCGAGTGGGCTGACCCTGCTCTACGACACGACCACTACCCGCGTGACCTGTGTTATGGAGGGAGCGTATCTTTCGAGCCTCCGCACCGCCAGCGTCACAGCCCTCGCCACAGATATTTGTAAGGGCGATACAATTACCTGTATCGCGGTTATCGGGGCAGGAGTACTGGCTCAGGCACACATCGAACTGATGGTACGCCGCATCCCCCAGGTGCAACAGATACGCATCTTCGATCTGAGCGCGGAGCGGGTAGAAGCACTCCAACAGCAAATAGCCCCGCTCCTGGAAGCCCACGGAGTCGCGTTACAGGTCGCGGCTAACCCAGAAGAGGCGATCAGACCCGCCCAGCTCATCATCCCCGCCACCACGACGACAAGCGGTTACATCCAATATGAGTGGCTGCAACCAGGGGCCATCCTGGTAAACATTTCGCTTGACGACGCGCTGCCTGAGGTCGTCTTCAAGGCGGATAAGGTCATTGTCGATGATTGGTCGCTTGTCAAGAACGACCCTCATCGCCTGCTTGGGAGAATGTATCGAGCTGGACAGATCATCGGCCCTGACGATGTCTGCAGCACCTCTGAGCCAATGAGTACAGCCACCAGCGCCCCTCGTCGCCGCATCGACGCTCAGCTTGGCGAGGTCGTCCTGGGCACCAAAGCGGGTCGAGACGCGACAAGCGACATTATCCTCGTCAATCCGTTTGGACTTTCTATCGAAGATATTGCACTTGCCTCCCAGGTGTACAGGATTGCACGCGACCTCAGAATAGGAGTGGCCCTGGAACGCTAATTGCTAGTGTGAATCTTCAAGCAAAAAGTACATCAGTTTGGCATTTGACAGAGTCAAATGCCAAACTGATGTACTTTTTGCTTGAAGATCGTACAAGATGGCTCATGTTATGGCAACGCCATCTCTTTTTCCGCTTCTCCTGCTGTGGGTATGGGAACCATAGCGGAGGGCAGCGGGGTATCGCGCATAGAGCGACGAGCCATCTGTTGGGGAGAGACGCGGTACACGTCATGAACCAGGCCGAAACGCTCGAGCAGCGTGATGATGTATCCTGAGCAATCAACCTGCCACCAGTGTAGGCCGTGGAAAGCAGATCGTGGGAAGGCATGGTGGTTGTTATGCCAGCCTTCCCCGAAACTCAGCAAGCCTACCAGCCACTCGTTACGGCTCACATCCGGCGTCTCAAATTCGCGCTTGCCAAAGCTGTGACAGACCGAGTTAACGCTCCATGTGACATGATGCAACAGGAAAATGCGCACCAGCCCTCCCCAGAGCAAACCTTTCCAGCCACCGACCAGGTAGGGGATGAGCAGCGAGAGAGCTACCCAGAGCAAGAACGTGCGAGTGAAAAAGATCACCATCGCATCATTGACCAGGTTGCGGCAGTAGATGTTTGGGTCGGCATCACGCTCATGGAACATCCAGCCAAAATGGGCATGGAGAAAGCCATCAAGCGGGCTATGAGGATCACCTTCTCGGTCTGCCAGGGCGTGATGTTTTATATGTGTCGATGCCCATTCAAGTGCTGGTCCTTCCACTCCCATAGAACCGAAGGCCAGCAAGATGAATTTAATGATCGGCTGAGGACGGAAACTACGATGCGTCAGCATTCGATGGTAGCCCACCGTGATCCCTAGCGCGGTACAGGAGTAGGTGGCAAACAGGAGAGCGATATCTGACCATGTGACGGCACGCTCCCATAACATGCGGATGGCAAACGCAGTCGCCAGCAGCGGAAGGGCAACAACGATCAGCATGGCAATCTTCTTGACAAGAGCTTTCATCTGTAACTCCTTCGTAGAGGCGCAATTCATTGCACCCCTACACATCACAACACCCTATCGTCCGACAATGAAGTACTCTTCGTGCGATATGCATCGCGCGAGATGGGCTTCACTGATGGCTTGTGCAACTCGTTGCTCCTCATTTTCACCTTCTCAATAGCCTCAGCCAATGCTGCTATGGTGGGCGTTTTGAACATCACTTGCAAGGGGAGATCGACGTGGCAGGTATCACGCACACGTGCGATCACCTGGGTGACAAGCAGAGAGTGACCGCCTATTTCAAAGAAGTCGTCGTACACGCCCACCTGTTCGATGTTGAGGATCTGTCGCCAGATACTTGCTAGCTCCTCTTCAAGCGGCGTGCGCGGCGCAACTCTTGAGGTTTCCCGGAGCGATTTTTCGCTGTCAGGAGCCGGTAACGCATTGCGATCAAGTTTCCCGTTGGGACTCAAGGGCAAAGCATCCAATATCATAAAGGTGGAAGGGATCATGTATTCCGGTAACTTCTGCTTGAGCAGAGTGCGTAATTCGTCCCCTCCGGGCATCTGCTCCCCTTCCAACACTATATACGCGATTATATATTTATTGCCGCTCGCATCTGCCTGTACCACTACGACGCACTCATGCACCGCCGGGTGTGTCCCCAGGACGGCCTCAATCTCTCCCAACTCGATACGGAAGCCGCGAATCTTGACCTGGTGATCGTTGCGCCCCAGGTATTCAATACTGCCATCGGACAGATAACGGGCAATGTCACCTGTCTTGTACAGCCGCGCTCCCGGCTTATGATCGAATGGGCTGGCAATGAACTTCTCCGCGGTTAGCTCTCTACGATGCAGGTAGCCGCGCCCCAGACCTATCCCGCCAATATATAATTCCCCTGACACACCTACAGGCACACGATTGAGGTGCTCGTCGAGCAGGTACATCTGCATATTGGCAATGGGGCGTCCAATCGGGACAATCTGTCGCTTGCTCTCCCGTTCACAGGCCCAGTAGGTGACATCAACGGCGGCCTCCGTTGGCCCGTAGAGGTTGTGCAGCTCTACTGCTGGATCGGCAAAACGCTCAAAGAAACGTTGCTGAAGCTCAAAAGGCAGTGCCTCTCCGCTACAAATGACATGCCTCAGGCTCTGACAGGTTTGTACCGCGTGTAATGCAGGTTCTTCAAGAAAGTTGCTGAGCATAGATGGTACAAAGTGGAGCGTAGTAATCTGTTGCTCGTTGATGAAATTGACCAGGTAGCTACTATCACGATGCCCTTCTGGACGGGCAACAATCAGGTGGGCACCGTACATCAGGGGCCAGAAGAACTCCCAGACGGACACATCGAAGCTGAAAGGTGTCTTTTGCAAAACGCGATCCGTCGCATTGAGGCGGTACTCCTCCTGCATCCATTGCAGCCGATTGACAATGCCACGATGGCTGTTCATTGCTCCCTTGGGTTTACCCGTTGAGCCGGAGGTGTAGATCACATAGGCCAGATTGTCGGGTATCACGCCGCTCTCAGGTGTCTCCGTACTGGCACCGGCAGCAGAACCAATGGTCTGCCAATCGCTATCCAGGTAGAGACACTGTGTCCCCTGTTCGGGAAGCCGCGTACGTAGATGCTCTTGTGAGAGCAAAAGTGAGGGCTGAGCATCATGTAACATATATGCTACGCGTTCTTGTGGATAGGTCGGGTCGATGGGAACATACGCAGCACCTGCTTTGAGGATACCCAACAGGCCCACCACCATTTCAATGGAGCGCTCCATGCAGATGCCAACGAGCATCTCTGGCCCGACGCCCAGTGTGCGCAGGTAATTGGCCAGTTGATTCGCACGCCGGTTCAACTCACGATATGTGAGTTGCGTTCCCTCATAGGTGACAGCTGGCGCGTTGGGAGTACGCTCAACCTGCTCCTCTACTATTTCATGCAAGCACTGCCCCTTTGGATATGCTCGCTCAGTTGCATTCCATGTGTCAAACTGCTGCAGCTCTTCAAGAGACAAGAGGGGGATCTCCTCAATGCCCTGGGTGGGATCAGCCACCATGGCCTGCAACACGCGCTGGAGATAGGCGGCCACCCGCCCGATCGTGGCCTCTTCAAACAGGGCCGTGTTGTACTCCAGGAAGCCCTCCAACCCCTCTGGCAGCTCTTGCAGCGTCAGCGAGAGATCAAACTTGGCGGTGGTGTGCTCCAGAGGCGCTGCGCTGATGGTCAAACCCGCCAACTCGCGCGAGGCCAGGGGCACGTTTTGCAGCGTGAACATCACCTGAAAGAAGGGGGCATGGCTCAGGCTGCGTTCGGGCTGCAGCTCCTCCACCAGCTTCTCAAAGGGCACGTCCTGGTGCTCGTAGGCCCCCAACGTCACCGCCCGCACCCGCTGCAGCAGCTCCTGCACGCTGGGCTGGCCCGAGAGGTCGGTGCGCAGCACCAGCGTGTTGACAAAGCAGCCCAGCAAGCCCTCCAGTTCAGGACGGGTGCGCCCGGCAATGGGCGAGCCGATGAGCACATCCTGCTGCTGGCTCAGGCGCGCCAGCACCAGTTGCAGGGCGGCCAGCAGCGTCATGAAGAGCGTGACGCCTTGTTGGCGGCTGAGGGCGTGCAGCGCCTGGGTGGTCTGTGCGCAGATGCCCAGCGGCAGGCGCCGTCCCTCATAGCGCTGCTCTGGCGGACGGGCATGATCGGTGGGCAGGTGGAGCCGGGGTAAGGGTCCCGCCAGGTGCCGCTTCCAGTAGGCCAGGTGGGAAGTGAGAAAGGCCTCATCGACCTGCTGGCGTTGCCACTGGGCGTACTGGGCGTACTGCACGGGCAAGGGGGGCAGGGGCGAGGGCTGGCCGGCACAGAAGGCGGCATAGAGCAAGCCGACCTCGCGCACAAAGACCTCCATGGACCAGGCATCGGTGACGATGTGATGCATGACGGTGAGACAGACATGCTCCTCTGGCGCCAGGCGCAGCAGCAGGGTGCGCCAGGGGTAGTCCTGGGTCAAGTCGAAGGGACGTTGCACCTCGGTCTGGATGTGTCTGTGCAAGGCGGCCTGCCGCTCTGAGGCGGGCAAGGTCGACAAGTCGAGCAGGGGCAGGCTGCTCTGCTGCGGCTCTGGGGGGTGGACGAGTTGGACGACCTGACCATCCTGCAAAGGGAAGGTGGTGCGCAGCACGGCATGGCGCAAGCTGAGGGCAGTGGCGACCTGGGCGAGAGCGGGCAGGTGCAGGGGGCCGCGCAGATGCACGGCGATGGGTTCATTGTAGACTGCGCTCTGCGGCTCCAGCTGTTGCAGGAACCACAGCCGGTGCTGGCTAAACGAGAGTGGGGTTGTTTCACTCGACGATGGCGCGGCTACAGCCATGGACAAAGCCTGCGTAGCGGGAGTAAAACTGCGCTGGAGACGCTTTTCTAACAATGCCTGTTTCGCGGCAGAGAGCTCGGCGCGCCGTTTCTGGAAGGTATCTTCTGTTGGCATATAGTAACCTCTCGTATCTTGTATAGATCTCAAACAGCTTACTGATTAGGGCGTTGTTGTGGAGCCGGAAGGAACCCACTGCTCACCAGATAGCTTAAGTACGTTGACAGGAGCTTTGCATCAACCTTTGGACAGGCAATGGATGTGCTTGTCAATCCTAGACGTGTATTGCGCATGTCAAACGTTCTCTTTGGTGCTGGTTGTGCTTGCTGTCCCTTCTCTTCTGCCAAATCCTCTCTAGAAAGCAATGATACAAATGGTGACATTGCATTCTCCATGGAGTCTTCAGAGACTCGCAGCAGTTCTGCTCGCCATTGCTCCTCCGGGAGTTTATGCACCGTGTAGCCGAAATCATTCGTCCAGGTGATGAGGTCGTTCAAGCCCACGGTCGTTGGATTGAATAGGTGAAACGCCTGTCCGAACGAGGATTTACGCTTCGAGAGCGCAACAATTGCCTGGCTCACGTAATCTACCGGCGTCATCTCTAGCTGCTCGTCTACCTCTTGAATGGGAACGCTTCCCAACTGGATACAGCCTTTGATCATCCTGCACAGCATGTCCTGCGTGCGCCAGGTGCCCATCTGACTATGACCCGTGATGCGACCTGGTCTGTAGATCGCCACGGGCAACCCACGCGAACGAGCCATGGTGATGATCTTCTCGGCAACCCACTTGCTCTGCGCATATCCGTTATGCAGATGTTCAGCGTGTTCATCAATCGACTCCTGCTCCCGAATGGTCTTTCCCTTTGTTGATTGATCCCGTGAAAAGACGCTCATGGTAGAGACATAGTGCAATGGCTTGACCTTGCCAAATGTAGCCAGCCGTATAACTTCCTGGGTGCCCTGGACGTTCGCGGCCTTCAATTCCCGGTAAGGGTAGATGGTGTTCACCAGTGCCCCATTGTGGTAGATGACATCTATCGTGCAGGTCAAGTGTTCAAACGCTTCTTGTGTCAGACCAAAGCGCGGAAGCGCGAGATCGCCCGGCACCGGAATAATGCGGTCGGCGAAGGCTGGTTGCAAGAGTTGTGCTTCTTTCAGAATGTGCTGCAGCTTCTGCTTCCCGACCTCTTCGTTCGTGGCACGGATGAGACAGTAGATGTCCGCCCTGGTACGCTGGAGCAATTCAGCGAGCAGGAAGGTGCCCAGGAAGCCAGTCGCCCCTGTCAAAAAGATGGTATCCGGCTCACAACCCAGATCACCGGGCCAGACTTCAGGACAGGTAGTCGAATCAAGCACCGCCTCCGCGTGCAGGTCTATTTTCGACTCCTGTGCCTCGTCCTCAAACGCCCACGGAGAAGCATTGGTGCGTGGCTGGAGGAGCAGGGCAAGTGCCTCAATCGTTCGATACTGGAAGATGGCTGCCAACGGAATGCGTTTGCCCATCTGCTTCTCAAGCCGGGCAACAAGGCGCACGGTCAAAAGTGAGTGTCCGCCAATGGTAAAAAAGTCGTCATGAACACCTATCTCCTTCTGCCCCAGTAGATCTGACCAGATGCTTGCCAGCGTCTCCTCTGTTGCGTTGCGTGGCGCGACATACTCCGTATCGCGCAGAAGGCGGCTTACATCAGGAGGGGGCAGGGCGTGGCGATCGAGTTTGCCGGTTGGGCCGATGGGCAACGCTTCCAGCAGGACAATGACCGAAGGCACCATATACTCCGGCAGTCGCTCCTTGAGGTAGAGCCGCAACTGCTCACTCCCCAGGGAAGGCGCGGCGCGCCCCACCACATACGCCACCAACTGCTGGTTGCCCGGCTCATCCTCCCGCAGCAACACCACCGCCTCGCGCACCTCCGCATGACCGTGCAGCACCGCCTCGATCTCCCCCAATTCAATGCGATAGCCGCGCAGCTTCACCTGCTGATCCAGCCGCCCCTGGAACTCCAGGGAGCCGTCAGGCAGGTAGCGCGCCCGATCCCCGGTCTTGTAGAGCCGGGCTCCCGCCCGACCACTGAAGGGGTCTGGCAGGAAGCTCTGGGCGGTGCGCTCCGGCTCGCCCAGGTAGCCGCGTCCGACGCCGATGCCGCCCACGTAGATCTCCCCGGAGACCCCCAGCGGGGTAGGACGCAGGTGCCGGTCAAGCACGTAGAGGTGTAGGTTGGGCAGTGCCCGCCCGATGGACATGCTGGTCACGCTCGCTGGCGGAGGCTCTACAATGGGGGCGTGGGTCACATCGTCGGAGCACTCGGTGGGGCCATAGGCATTGAGCAAGGGCACCTGCGGATAGACCTGTAGCCAGCGGCGGCACAGCTCTGGGGGCAGGGCCTCGCCGGTGGGGATCAACCAGCGCAAGTGGGGCAAGGGGGGAGGCTGCGCCCCGGCGGCCTCGGCGACATCGAGCAGGAAGCGCAGCAGGGAAGGCACCGTTTCCAGCACGCTGAGAGGCTGCTGGGCCAGAGTGTGGAGCAGGGCGCTGGGATCATGGGCGATGGCATCGGGCAGGATGTGGACCGAGCCGCCCACCAGCAGGACAGCCAGGAACTGCCAGACCGAGATGTCAAAGCACTGCGAGGCGGTTTGGGCCACCACATCCTCGGCGCTGAGGTGCAGGGCGTCGATCTTGGCGAAGAGGTGATTGAGCATGCCCTGCTGTTCGACCATGGCGCCCTTGGGCACGCCGGTCGAGCCGGAGGTGTAGATGACATAGGCCAACTGCCCAGGCTGTGAGGCGAAAGGCTGGTCATCCAGCAAGGTGTTGGTGGAGGGCACGTCCTGCAAATTGTAGAGGGTAGGTTGCCTCTGTGGGGACAGGGCTTGCACCACCTGCTGTCCCAGGGGTATCAACGAGGTGGTGGTCAGGACGAGAGGCGAGCCACTGCGTTCGAGCACCTGGCGCAAGCGGGCTGGTGGAGCGTGAGGGTCCAGGGGCAGATAGGCGGCTCCGACCTGCAAGAGGGCCAGCAGGGCTACCAGCAGGTCGGGACCCCGCTCGGCGAGCACCGCGACCAACTGCTCTGGGCCTGCGTCCAGGCGGCGCAGTTGCCCAGCCAGTTCGCAGACGCGCTGGTGGAGTTGGCGATAGGTGAGGTGACGGTCCTGGAAGAGCACGGCGACAGCCTCGGGAGTGCGCTGCACCTGTTGGGCAAACAGCCGCATGTACGGCTCTTCCAGTACGTCGCTTGTCTCTGTCGTGTTCCAATCAAGCAGCATCTGTTGCTCTTGCTCCGATAGAAGTGGGATGTCAGCGATGGGCCGATTTGGGTCAGCCACGATGCCTTCAAGGAGCGTCAGAAAATGTCCCTGCATGTACTTGATAGTAGCAGCATCGAAGAGATCGGTATTATACTTGAGTTCTCCAATCAGGTCGGTCCCACTCTCCCACATAGTCAGGTCGAGATCGAACATGGCAGGTTCGCTCTCAAGTTTCAGGCTCTGTTGCCTGCTCATCCAGTTCGCGTCTCCCTGCTTCAGCATAGCTGTCTCACTGTCGAGTTTCAGTGCGCTGAGAGTAAGCCTGGGCAGGCTGAGTTGTCCACGCGGGATGTTTTGCAGAGCAAACATGACCTGTGTGAGCGGGTTGCGGCTCAGGTCGCGCTCCAGATGCAGCTCTTCCACCAGTCTCTCAAAGGGAAGGTCTTGATGCGTGTAGGCTCCCAATGCTGTCTCGCGGACACGTCTGAGCAGTTCTCGAAATGTGGGATTGCCGGAGAGGTCGGTGTGCAGTGCCAGTGTGTTGATAAAGCAGCCAATCAAGCCTTCTAACTTGCTCTCTGTACGACCTGCGATAGGGATGCCAACGATAATGCTCTCCTGATTGCAGTAGCGATAGAGCAGCGTTTTGAAGGCGGCCAGCAATGTCATAAACAGCGTCGCCCCTTCCTGTCTGCTCAGGGCGCGTAGTGCTTTCGTGACCGCTGCTGATAAGAGAAGAATCTGAGCAGCCCCGCGGAAGGTTTGCATGGCAGGACGTGAATGGTCAATGGGTAGCTGGAGCACAGGGATATCGCCAAGTTGCTTTTTCCAGTAAGCCAATTGCGTCTCCAGTATCTCGCCTTGAAGCCACTCGCGTTGCCAAAGAGCATAATCTGCATATTGAAGCGTCAGTTCAGGCAATGATGAGGGTTGTCCAGTGGCATAGCACGTATATAGGGTTGCCAATTCCTGGAAGAAAATGCTCATTGACCAGGCATCGGAGACAATATGATGCATGGTAACTAGCAATGCATGCTCTTGCTCGCCTAGCTTCAACATTTTGGAACGAATGAGTGGCCCGTTGCGCAGGTCAAAGGGAGTTTGAATATCTTCTCTGACAAGGCGGCGCATCTTCACCTTGCGCACATCTTCGGGGAAGTGCTGTAGCTCTACTACTGGCATGGAAAAGGGAATGTGCGGCGCAATAACCTGTTGCAGTTCTCCATCTACCATTCTGAAGGTCGTGCGTAGTACCTCGTGACGGCGGATGATTTCTCGCAAGCCCTCTTCCATGGCTGCCACGTTCATTTGTCCCGTCAGGCGCACAGCCGTAGGGATATTGTAGACACCTGGCTCCCATTGATCGAGGAACCAGAGCCGCCGCTGCGCAAAGGAGGAAGGAAGAACGCATACTTCCTCCAGGTCATCCTGGGTATCTTTACTATCAAGAGATAAATCGTGTGATATGGAGTATGTCATGCTCTTATCCTTCCGTTTCCATGTGAGGGAAACCTGTTCCAGTACTACTCACGAGAGAAGAGAGCCTGGTACGATAGGCTTCTCGTGAGATGGGCTGAATGGCTGGCTTGCGCAGTTCCTCACTGCGAGCCAGTACCTGCTCAACTGCCTCAGCCAATTCCGCAATCGTAGGCGACTTGAAGAGGACCTGCATGGGAAGGTCCACCTGGAAGATTTCTCGCACACGCGCTATCACCTGCGTGACCAGCAACGAGTGACC
>Ga0209701_10002024_pt1 | contig 13205 bp, 11 predicted proteins | sample CZO8metaG_4_FD_188356 | JGI IMG/M metagenome (GOLD analysis project Ga0209701, IMG submission 188356) | Vadose zone soil microbial communities from the Eel River Critical Zone Observatory, Northern California, USA - CZOApr15con2H3.8 metaG... | ecosystem: Environmental > Terrestrial > Soil >...
CAGCAATTTTGCTATAGTTAGAGTTTCGGCGCGGTACCCAAGTGGCCCAAGGGAGAGGTCTGCAAAACCTCCATTCGTGGGTTCGAATCCCACCCGCGCCTCCAAGCTTCTTTGTTTTCCTCTGGTAAATCCGGGGATTCAGCCGTTAGTTTCAAATTGGACCATTTCTTGGGTTTCGTTCCATCACGGATATCCGGCCTCTATGCAGGGCCAAATATCTTGAGCCGAACTGTCGTCATCCGTCGAGAACAAGATTTAAATCCCGCCGCCAAATCTCGGTAGCGAGAGCGTGCCCTGAGAGCTTGGCAGGGACTGCCATAATGCCTCCCCACATGATCATTGCTGAACGCCCCAGCGAACTGCGCGAGCAGAAGAAACTTTCGCAAGGGGACGTAGGGAAGCGCGCCGGCCTCGTGCGCCCTTACATTTCTCGCGTCGAGGACGGGCACACTTTTCCCTCCATCGAAACACTGGAGAAAATGGCACGGGCTTTAGAAGTTCCCATGGACCAACTGTTCCACGAAGGTTAGAAGCCAGCTGCGTCAAACGTCGGGTAATAGACCATCCCCTCTTCTTGGGGCCGCGGCCCAGTGGGCGGCTCATTCATTTAGGTGTCTTAGCTCTGCCGAGATTGCTTAGTATCTGACGAATTGCTTAACAGGCCTGATGCGAAACCCGCAAGGGCAAGAAAAACCAATGCCGATCCAAGGACCGCCAGGACGCGCGGTCCGTAGCCGTGGTTCACTGTCTGAAGCAAAACACCCAAAGGGAACAGGACGGAGCCCAGCAGTGCGCCGATGGAAAGAAGACTCTTGATCCGTTCTGAGAACGCGATGCGATCGAGGCCAATCCCGACCACGATCAGCAGCATAGCCAGGCCGATCCAGTGACTGTGGACGTCGACTTGGCGGTCATAGGCATACTTGCTCCGTCTGTATTGATCCAGCGCGGCTTTCGCGCCGCTTGCGTCACGCTGCGCCGCGCTGGCAAACGCGCTCGACAGGGAAGCTCCGATGCCATCCAGAGCCTGGTGCTCGGCAAACACGGCGTACCAGAGGCCGTGCGCCATTCCCCATCCAGCCAAAGCAATGCCGCCTATCAGCAGGATGCGCTTGGCAGGACTCATCTGCCCCTGCCTCCGTCAAAGTCAAATGTGGGTGCGTCGAGGCTCCCCGTGCAACGGAGTATGCCGACCCACGTTGCCAGCAGGGCAATGATCACCAACAACCCTCCAAAATCTGCGAGGCCACCAGCCACAAGGCCGAAGCGTGGCTCAAGCAGCACAGATATGGGGAGCAGCAACGACCCGGTCAGGAGCACGATCGCCCAGTAGCGCTTCCAGGCTTCGCGCAGACTCACGTAAGGCTGGAAAAACGCCAGCATCATGGAAAGCAATCCGAACTCGATGACGTGCGCGTGTGCGGCTATTTTCACGGCCTTGTCGCCCTGAAGCTGGCCGTAATCGGCGAGCGCCCGGTCTACGGCCGCCGCGTTGTCCGCGGCTGCACCCGCAGCCATTTGGGATAGATTTGTGAAGTCTTGAGCCTCGTGACGATAGAGGTCGAATGCAGCATAGTAAGTGCCACCGAGTAAGCCCAGCAAGACCAGCAATGCGCCGCCCTCTAGAAGCAAGCGGCTCACGGCGCTGCGATCGGCCATTAGCTGGTCTTCTTGGCCGGCATGCCCGGTGGTTCGAAGATGTTTCCACAGGCCGGCAAGCCAGCTGAGTGTGGCCAGCAATACCAGGCTTCCGCCGAAATCCGCGAAGATGCTTGCCCAACCGATGCTTTTGAGCGGGCTGTAGGCCAGCCCGGCGTAATGAATCAGGAAGACGTCAACCGGCAGCAGCGCCGCGCCGAACAGGAATGTCCACGCGATACGGCGTTTGGACAGCGGGGAAAAAGCAATCCACGGCTCGGTCAACGCGAACAACAGGGCCAAATAGCCGAAATCGATCATGTGGACGTGCGCATCGACCTTGGTGCCGCGATTTTCGAGGAACGCCCCCACGTTCTGAAAGTATGCTTGAACCGCCGCTGCGTCTTGATTGAGGGCTGCATGAGCGGCACCGGCTAGATTTGAGCCGACGCGCGCCGCGTTCTGGTGCAAAACGAAGACGGCGAAAATGTCGCCAAAGAGCATTCCAACCAGAATCAGCCCGATGCCTCCGAGGACGAGAAGTCGGCGTGCGCCCAGCGGGGCAAACGTCTCGGCCCGGGCGAGCGCGCTGCCCATCTTGCGAGCGGCTGCGTCCTGCGATGAGCTCATCGAATCATCCGGTCCTGGGTTGGCGGGACATTTCTGCCTGTGGTTATCCGCCAGCTCGAGAGGCAGCAGGGCTTCCGCGGAACGCAGGCATCACGCGCCCGGCGAAGAGATGCTGCGTCTTGATCGATTTCCAGTGTTCAAGTCCGCCAAAATTAGAAACGATGGCCAACTCGCCGATTCCGCCTTTCTCTCGCAAATTTCGCACCTGGTGAATCACTTTTTCCGGAGTGCCAATGAATCCGATCTCCTGCTCCACAATTTCCTCGTAGGTGAGTTTCGTAAGGGATTCCAGCGCCCCGCTGGCGTAGAAGCCGTAGCCCTTGGCACGAAGTTCCTCCTTCTTCGCTTCGTCCTGCAAAGATTCAATCGGCGAGGCATTGAACGCCAGGAAATTGTGAAGCGCTCGCTCCACTTCTTTTCTGATTTGCTTTTCGTCTTCGTCCAAATAAACAGGGCGGATATAAACGATGTTTGGCTTATGCCCGTGTTCGGCACACGCCTTTTTATAGATCCCCAGCGGCTTCTCCAGCACCCCCCAGGGGAGCAGGGGCGGCACAAAGATTCCCCACCCGCGTTCCCCGGCCATCTGATACGTGATGTCACTCGTTCCGCCGGTGAAAAGCGGCGGATGGGGTTTCTGCACAGGTTTGGGAACCACGGCGAGATCATTCACCTTGTAAAACTTTCCCTCGTACGAAAAGTTGTCCTGCGTCCAAGCGCCGATCAAGATGTCAACCGCTTCGTCGTAACGCGGACGGCTCTCCTCGAGCGGAACATTCGAGGGGCCGAAGAGCCACGCATGGCCGCGGCCCAGCCCGCATTCGAGCCGCCCCCTTGTGAGAATGTCGGCTTCCGCGATTTGTCCCGCCAGCCTCATGGGGTTTTCCAGGGGAAGTGTAAACAGGGCCACACGAAACCGAATGCGCTCGGTGCGCTGGGCGGCGGCCGTGAAAAGCGCCAGCGGATTCGCGGAAATGGAGAATTTTTGAAAGAAATGATGGTCGATCATCGAGTAGACATCGAAACCAGCCTGATCCGCGTGCTCGATCTGGCGCAGAATCTCCCAGGTCATTTCCGCATGGGATTTACCTGGGGGCGTCTGCATTTCTGTGTAGATGCCGAATCGCATCGTCCCCTCCGGCTCCTTCGGCTTATTCGCCCGCGCGGAAAAATTTGCTCGACCGCTTCAGAGCCTGTAGGCCCGACCGCCTTCGGCGAGCGGGCCGATACCTGAAATGTAGAATTGCTCGAGTCCTCGCGAATAATCTGCGCTAAAAATTGAACTTCAACGCGAGCTGAATCTGCCGCGGGTTAAAAACAGCGCGCGGCGTTGCATAGAGTGGGTTAGGTGAGCCTTCGCGGTTCGGGAAGGGGCCACCCTGGCACCCGAATGCCGCTGCGTTGAACGGGCAGAAATCCGACGCGCCATAGACGGTGTTGAAGAAGCGCACGTTCAGGGTATTCGAAAGGTTGAAGGCTTCGGCAAAGATTTCTACGCTGCGCTTCTCTTGGAATGGGAATCTTCGGCCGACGCGCAGATCAACAGAGCGGAAATTGTCGCCGACAAACGTGTTACGCGGCTCAATACCCACGCGGTCGTTGTTGCCGAAGATGTCACCGTTGGCGTCAAAGCCGGCGAACTTTGAGAATCGGTTCGGTGACTGAATGGTGGTGATGAGCCCGAATTGATAGTCGCGCGCGAAGACGTTCCAAGTCTTGGGCGTGGTGACTGTGGCGTTGAGGACCAGGCGATTGCGCACGTCGTCGGAAGAAAGAGCGCGCTCGGCACGGAAGTTCTGGCTGTCCTGGGGAATCAGCACGAAACTGGGGTTGGGGCCGTCGTCGATGCTTTTAGACCAAGTGTAACTGACGCCGTAGGAGAAATTGTGTGTCAGCCGCTTATTCAAGTTGATGAGCAGCCCGTCGTATTGCGAATCCCAGCGTGAGGTGGCTTCAAAGTAGACGGCGATGGGAAACGTCCGGACACCCGGATGGAAGGGACAAGGGAGAGCGGAGCAATAGAGATTCTTTAATCCTGACCGTCCCTGCGAGTCGTGGAAGGTCCGCTCCGCGGTCGTGAACGTCGTGTTCGGATCGGGCTGATTCACATTGAAAAAGCTGCCGAGATGGACGCCGCGAATATGCAGCCCGCTGATGCTGACGGTTGTATCCGGGAGCGGTTCGAATTCGACGGCCAGGCTGGCCTGCACGCCATAGGGATTCTTATGATTTTGGTCGAAGCGAACGATTACTGAAGGACCGAAGAATCCGCAGTTAGTGATCGGCGTGCAACCAGGGAACGGATTCGTAAATGGATCGGTTGTATTGTCGGGATACGCGCCATCCTTGATCAAAGCTTCCAGGCCCAAACCCGTGATCGCGGGCCCGCTGGCGAAGGCAAAGAGTTCCGTCTTGGCGTTGAGATTGTCTTCGAACGGGCGGCCGGGATACTTCCCGTTGTTGAGTTGCGTAATGTTGCTTGTGCCGCCGCAGGAGGGAATCTGGCACGCCAGCAGCGGCGCGGGAATGATTCCGTGGAAAAGACCGAACCCGCCGCGCACCACAACATTTTTCTTTGTTCCGACCCGGTAGGCCAGTCCGAGCCGTGGATCAAAGTTCTTCCACTGTGTGTTCAGTGCATTCGAAGGCCAAGTCTCCCACTCCCAGCGGATGCCACCGTTCAGAGTGAGTCGGTTCGTCGCGCGCCACTTATCCTGAATGAAAAGGCCATCGTAACTGTGGTCCAGCGTGCCTTGCGCTTGATTACGGATTGCTGGTGTAAACCGCGTGCCGTTATAAACCGCTGTATTCAGCGATTGCTCGTTAAAGTTCGGGGCCTGAAAGCGCTCGAAGAAGATGACGTTGGGGTGTTGGCAACCTGCAGGACCGGGGCCGCCGGGATCGTTTACCGGTGAAGCGCACACCAGCCCGGTGCTCGGATTGTCGTTGACGTGGTCGTTCCCTAGGTAAGCCCCCAGGTTCGGGAAATCAGCCTCGAAGGGATAGAACAGGGGAAAAGACTCGGTCGTGCGGACGAAGTTGTAGTTGCCGCCGAAACTGACCGTGTGGCGGTCTCGCGCGATGGTGAGATTTTCGACAAGTTCGTATCGCGATTCGCGGTAGAAGTCCGGGTTGCCGCGGTTGACGCCCGTGGTGAACGTGTTGGACAGCTCCAGGTGCGGCTGCGTCGAGACCGTAGGGAAGTCAAATGAACGCCGCGCAAACTGCATACGGAGTTCGTTGACGAGCTTTGGATTTAATACAGAGGCCAGCGTCCCCACAACGGATTGATCGCGATAAAAACTATCTTTGAAAGCCGATGGAAGATCAAAGCCGTCGTTCAGCGGCGACTGATTCAATAGCCTTCCGTCGTTGACGAAATAGCGCACAAACATGGTCTCTTTCGTGCTGAAGCTGTGGTCCAACCTTAGAAAGCCGTTGTCTGTGTCGTTCGTACGGAGAACGCTACTTAAGCTTGGCTCCGCCGGGAGGCCGTAGACACCTTTCAACTCATTGATGAATTTGATGTTGCTCAATACGGCCGAATTGTAGAACGGTGATTCTCCACGGCGCTGGACTTCGTAGTTGCCAAAAATGAAAGTTTTGTCGTTCTGAATGGGGCCGCCAATGGCCGCCCCGAACTGGTTCTGCCGCAACACATGCGCGCCCGACGCCTGCAAAAGGTTGATGGCATCCAGTTTGTTGTTTCGGAAATATTCGTAGAGGATCCCGTGCCAGTCGTTTGTGCCACCGCGTGTAATGATGTTGACGATTCCCGCTGTCGCTCGGCCAAACTCGACGGAATAGTCGGTATTGATGACACGGAACTCCTGCACTGATTCCTGGGGAGGCGTGCCGCGTTGAATGCCTGAGGCCGTCGAGATGTCATCCGCGCCGTCCACTGCGATGAAATTATAGTGAATATTTTGTCCGGCGAACGACAGCTTTGTCACCGGCTCAACGATCACGTCCGTGCTGCCCGACGTTGTGTCCCCCACCGTGACCGCGGGAGAGAGCAAAGCAAAGTTGATAAATTCCCGCCCGTTCACGGGAAGATTAATGATTTGGTTCTCGGTTATGACTGTGCTGACCTGGGTGCGGGTAGGTTCGGCCAGTTCTGAAGTTGCTTCCACCTCTACTTTCTGAACCATTTGTCCGGGAGAGAGAGTAAAACCCAGCTCCGCGGCTTGCCCGACCTGCAGCGTAATATTTTTGATTTGTTTCCCGAATCCCGCAAATTCCACAGCGACCTTGTATTCCCCAGCCGGTAGTGCCGGAATCGAGTATTCACCGTTGTCGGAACTTTGTGCGGAACGCGAGAATCCCGTTGCCAGATTGGAAGCTATTACCGTAGCCTTCGCAATGCTCCCGCCGGAAGCGTCGGTTATCTTTCCCGAGAGCGTGGCGTTCACGGCCTGGCTCCGGGCGGAATCTGGCAATATCAACAGGAAAGCCGCGCACAATACAACCTGAAGAATCTGTATCGAATAATTACACTTGCTGCGAATCACAGTCCACCCCCAAGTTGAGCATCTCAAAACGAGCAGTCCGAACTGCGCTCGAAGTATGCTCTTTCAGCTGCACCTTTGATCGTTGCGGCCTCCACTCGGCTGTGCATAAGAGAGCGCTTTTCCGGCAGCCCAGGCATACGCATGACGAACTCGGTCGCAAAACACCATGGGTAGATAGGGCGTACCCGGAGTGAGGGTGTGCCAGGCAACGCACCAAGAGCGGCCAAATCGCTCAAGATGTCCTGGCGCTGATTCGGTGCTGACCCCATCCCGGGCCTCCGCCTCGACGAAAAAAGAACAGAATGGAAGGATACACTATGCGCGGAAGGGGAACGTGTCAAGGAGAAAGGGGAGACCAATTGAAAATGGGAATTGTTGAACACTTGACTCTTCCCCGGTCTGGGAGCAACATGTCCCACTGCCCCGCACGAGTCTAGACGAAGTATGGAACTTGCTGAAATAAATCGCATCTCTGTCGCTGATCAAGTCGCCTCGATTCTGCGGCAACGGATCCTCGACGGTGAATTGCCGCCCGGCACTGCCCTGCAAGAAGTGCCGATGGCTGCATCACTTGGAGTCTCCAGAAATACCGTCCGGGAAGCAACCCGCATTTTGTCGCTGGAAGGTTTACTGAAACGGAGCGCCCATCGTGGAGTGGCCGTCACACAACTGTCTTTGGAGGACGTCGCCGAAATTTATCGACTACGCCACTTACTGGAAATTCCGGCGGTCCGGGCAGCGAAGATGGAAGACTCCAATGTAGTAACGGAGCTGCGCAGAGCCCTGGAAGGCTATGAGGGCGCGGTTGAAGGCGTTGATTGGGTGAGGGCCGTCCGGTTTGATTTGCACTTTCACACGCTGTTGATTCGCTTTCACCGGAACCGCCGCCTGGAGTCCTTTTATGAGAAACTTCTGGGCGAATTGCGGATGGGTATGGTTCTCGTCGATCTGCGACACGATAATCCGGGTGGCCTGGTTCCTGTTCATCGTAGCATCTACCAACTGTTGACCCGTGGAGAGACGGAAGAGTGCGCCACGCTTCTCGCGCAGCATTTACGCGATTCGGAATCAAGATTAACGGCTATCATGGATCAACGAATTTCGAGAGCCGGTCTCAAGTAACCGCCTCGGCGGGATGCCAAATCCGAACCGGTTCCGGTAAGTCGATTCATTTGCAAGCAGGCTGCTAGCGTCCTGTTGAACAGGCGCTGGGTTGGCCTTTCGAGGGTAAGCGGACGATGTATCCCCCGGCTTTTGCCTATCACCGAGCTGGTTCCCTCAAAGAAGCGGTTACGATGCTTTCCCAATTAGGCGAGGGTGCGAAGTTACTTGCCGGGGGACAAAGCTTGATCCCTTTGATGAAACTCCGCTTTGCGAATCCTCTTCATCTCATCGATCTGAATTTTATCGGCGGAGCTTCGTTCATCCGCGAAGAAAATGGTGGATTGCATTTCGGCGCTCTCGCACGGCATGCGGAGATCGAAAAGTCTGCGGTCGCGGCAAAAATTCCAATTCTGCGAGACTGCGCTGCCGGAATTGCCGACGTACAAGTAAGGAACCGGGGAACGATCGGCGGTTCGCTCGCCGAGGCGGATCCTAGCGGAGATTGGGCGGCAGTCTTGATGGCCTTGATGAGCGAAGTGCGATGCCTTGGCACCGCGGGGGAACGGACTTTGCCGCTCACCAGCTTTGTCAAGGACGCGTACACCACAGCACTGGCGCACGATGAAATGGTCTCGGAAGTAATTGTGAAAACTCCGCCCGCAAACAGCGGCGGCGCGTATTTGGCCTTCAAACGCTCGGCGCCGGTTTATCCGACGGCGAGCGCCGCGGTTCAACTGACGATGGACGGGAACATTTGCAAGGAGATCGCCATCGTTCTTGGGTGCGTTGGTTTGACTCCAGTGCGCGCGAAGGAGGCAGAAGCGGCGCTGCGTGGCCAATCGATTACCGCGGCCGCGATGGCGTCGGCCGCTGACGCGTCCCGAGCCGCGGCCGATCCGCAGACTGATATGCGGGGTTCTGCCGAATATAAGCGGCAACTCGTGGGAGCGCTCGTCAAGCGGGCCATGGAAATGGCGCTTCGGCGGGCTCGAGGCGAAAATGTGGAGGTCAGTCACATTTATGCCTGAGGCGCCACAAAAGATTCGCATACAGGTCGAAGTCAACGGCAAGCCGTACGCGCGCGAAGTCGAGCCTCGCCAGTTGTTGGTGGAGTTTCTTCGCGAAGACCTGGATCTCACCGGCACGCACATCGGGTGCGACACGACCTATTGCGGCGCGTGCACTGTGTTAATGAACGGCGCAGCGGTGAAATCTTGCACGGTGTTCGCAGTGCAAGCCGACGAAGCGGAAATCACCACGGTGGAAGGACTAGAGAAAGACGGGGAGCTCCATCCGATTCAGAAAGCGTTCGGCGACTGCTATGGCCTGCAGTGCGGCTATTGCACGCCGGGCCTGATGCTCTCCACATTGCAGCTCTTGACGCACCATCCTCAGCCGGACGAACGGCAGATTCGCAAGGCGATCGCGGGAAATACCTGCCGCTGCACCGGCTATCAGAACATTTTCAAGGCCATTGAGACCGCTGCCGCGAGGATGAGGGGCTCAAGCCATGGCGATTAAGTTTGGCGGCCAGTTTGAAGTGCAGCGCCCGCAGGAAGAAGTGTATGACTTCCTGACCGATCCGCAAAAATTTGGTCCGTTGCTTCCGGATTTTCAAGGCATGACCGTTCAGAACGACCGGCATTTCACCGTGCGCGTAAACGTCGGGATCTCTTACATTAGAGGGACCGCGGACGTGAAGATGGAGCTCGCCCAAGCGAGCCGGCCCAACCGCGCGGAATATAAGGGATTGGGAAGCGTGGCCGGCGGAAACGTGTCCTTGACGGCAGGCTTCGATCTTGCTCCTGCCGGGGGCGGCACCAAAGTTTCCTGGCAGGGCGAAGCGCAGATCTTCGGACGCTTGACCTCGGTAGCGGGTGGATTGCTGGAACCGCTCGGGAAGAAAAATGTGCAGAAACTGATTGATGGGTTGCAAGCGGCGTTACGCTGAGCGGGGTGGCGCATTCTTGAATAGAGAGGCGACGTGAGCGCGGGAACGGCAGACGCAAGCTGGGTCGGCAAAGGGCTGGCGAGGAAGGAAGACAACCGCCTTCTGCGCGGCCGCGGCAAATTTGTCGACGACATCAAACTGCACGGCATGCTGTACCTCAAGTTCGTCCGTGCCCCGTTCGCCCACGCTAAATTGACCAGCGTAGACACCTCCGCGGCGGAAGCGGTTCCTGGAGTCGTCTGTACGCTGACAGGCGCAGAAATCGTTAAGCAAACAAATCCCTTCATCGAGCTCGGGCCGGACCCCTTCGCGCGAATCAAAGACTATCCCCTGGCGGTTTCCAAAGTTCGTTACCAGGGAGAGCCATTGGCGGCGGTAGTCGCTACCTCGCCGCAAATCGCCGACGATGCAGCCGAGCTGGTGCGAGCCGAATACGAGCCTCTCGATGTCTTGGTTGACGCCGAGGAAGCTTTGAAGGATGCCGTTCTCCTTCACGAGGATGCAGGAACAAACCGCGTTTGGGGCGGGGTCTTCGAATATGGCGAGGTGGAAAAAGCGTTTCTCGAAGCAGCGCACGTCGTGCGTATCGACAAGCTGCACTTCCACCGTTTCTCCAGCACGCCGCTGGAGACCAACGCGGTAATCGGACAGTGGGATCCGAAAGACGAGCACATCTATTATTGGTGCAACAATTCCTTCCCTTCATTCGCGATTCAGTTCATTGCCGCACACCTCGGCGTCCCCATCGACAAAATCCGCGTGCAGACGTTTGATATCGGCGGCAGCTTTGGCATCAAGATCACCACCTATCCGCAGATGTCGGTGTGCGCGCTGGCTTCGAAAAAAGCCGGAGGCCGTCCCATCAAATGGATCGAGACGCGCTCCGAGCACAATATTTCGAGCGCGCATGGCAACGAGCGGACCTTCCGCGATACGCGCGTGGCTCTGGACAAGAACGGCGTCATCACCGCGATTGACTCGCGCCACATCGATGACTGCGGCGCCTATCCGCGTTATGAACCGCTGGGTTGCGTCATCTGGGCGCAGGTCTTTCCGGGTGTCTACCGCTTCAAGAATGCGCGCATCGATTTTAGCCAAGCGGTAACCAACAAGTGTCCTGTTGGCCCGAATCGCGGCTATTCACGGATGCAGCACCTATGGTTCCTCGAGCGTGTCGTCGATATTTGCGCGCATCAATTGGGCATTCCTGCAGATGATATGCGGCTGCGTAATTACATCCGTCCGGAAGAATTTCCCTATACGACTCCAAATGGCTGCGTTTATGACTCCGGCGACTATCCCAAAATGCTGCAGGTGGCGAAAGAGCAGATCGGCTGGGAGAGATGGAAGAAGAAGCAAACCGCGGCACGCGCTGAAGGACGCTGGATGGGAATCGGAATTGGCACGACGCTGGATTCCGGCACGAACAATTTTGGCCAGTCGCAGATCGTCAACCCGAACGCACCATTTTCTGGAAATTCTCAAGGTGCAAACTGCAAGCTGGACATCTACGGCGAAGTGGTGGTTGCTGTGGGCTCTTGTCCCCAGGGCCAAGGCCATGAGACTACCGCGGCGCAAGTCGTTGCGGACGTCCTGAACATCCATCCCGACCTGATTACCGTCCGCACGGGCTTTGACACAGAACGCAATGTTCATACTGGCGCTTCGGGAACATACGCGAGTCAATTTGCGGTTTCCGGATTGTCCGCCGTCCATGGCGCGGCGCAAAAGCTGAAAACCGAGATGAAGCGGCTCGCAGCCTTCCTCCTCGAAAGCGAGGAAGACAATCTTGAATTTGGCGTGGGCCCGCAGGGGCCTGAGATTCGACGGAAGGACGATGGGAAATCGGTCAACTACTGGCGACTCGCCAACGTGCTCAACGTGAACTCCGCCGTCTTGCCAGCCGAGCTTTACGAGCTCACGCTGAATTGCCGCTACGTCTGGCGCGCGCCGTTTAAAGTTCCCGACAAGGAAAGAAAGTACGGGAGCTTGACGCTGACTTACGCCTCGCAGCTCCACATCGCCGTCGTGGAGATCGACCGCGATACATTCATCCCCCGCATTTTGGATTACGTGGCGGTCGACGATTGCGGAAAAGTCATCAACCCACCGATTGTCGAAGGTCAGGTTTACGGCGCGACCGCGCACGGGATTGGAGCCGCACTGATGGAAAGCTGCGTTTACGATGCGGTCGGCAACATGCTTACGGCGACCTTCAGCGACTATACGCCGATCACGGCAATGAACATGCCGCGCGTGAAATATGCCCACATCGAGACGCCCTCGCCGCACAGCTACAGCGGCGCGAAAGGAATGGGGGAGGGCGGTGCCGCGCCCATGCACACGATTTCTGCTGCGCTGCAAGACGCGCTGTTTTCCAGCGGGATTATCATCGCCGATTCTTTTAACAACGCCGATACCTTGTACCGCGCGATGGTGGCCAAAGAGATCTACCAGGCCGGAATGCTGGTTCAAATTGTAAAAGGGGCTTAGCGCTGCACGAACATGAAGCGCGTCTGCATCGTCGGCTGTGGCGCCATCGGTTCGCTTTACGCCGCGCATCTTGCGCGCATCGTTGAGGTTTGGGCCTTCGTGCGCCGTGAAGAGCATGCGCGCGCGCTGAATCGCGACGGATTGCGTGTGAGCGGCAAACACGATTTTCGTGTTTCTCTTAAGGCCACTTCGCGCGCGGCAGAAATTCCCGAGTGCGATCTCGCGATCGTGGCGACAAAAGCAACCCAGGTGGAGGAAGCGATCGCATCGGCCGGACATCGCTTCGATAACGGGGCCGTAATTTCCGCGCAAAATGGCCTGGGTAGCGAGGAAATCATCGCCGAGCACACGCGCGGGCATATCATTCGCGGCACCACGTTTATGAGCGGCACGCGGCACGGCGACACGCTTGTGCAATATGAATTGGACACGGCGACCTGGCTGGGACCGTTCGAGCCGCGTCCCACACCTTTCGCCATCGTCAAGGAAGCAGGCGACTTGATCGTCGCGGGCGGATTAAAGGCGGAAGCGCTGCAGGATGCGAGGCCCGCGCAGTGGTCGAAACTTATCTTCAATGCTTCCGTCAATGGCGTTTCGGCTTTGACCGGCCTGCCGCATTCACCCCATTTTGCTGATGAACGCCGGCCTGCAGGCCTCGGACATTTGCTGCGCGAGTTGATTGACGAGGGAAAACGCGTGGCCGAAGCCGTCGGCGTGAAGCTCCACGAAGATCCGTGGGCGATGAACAAAATTGGCGCGATGACGAATCATCCGCCTTCCATGTTGTACGACGTGCGCCATCATTTGCCGACGGAAGTGGATTTCTTGAGCGGCGCCATCGCCCGAGAAGCGCGCCGCGCGGGAGTCGGCGCTCCGTT
>Ga0209701_10002029_pt1 | contig 13198 bp, 10 predicted proteins | sample CZO8metaG_4_FD_188356 | JGI IMG/M metagenome (GOLD analysis project Ga0209701, IMG submission 188356) | Vadose zone soil microbial communities from the Eel River Critical Zone Observatory, Northern California, USA - CZOApr15con2H3.8 metaG... | ecosystem: Environmental > Terrestrial > Soil >...
CGAACAGATCTACCATCATCACAACGAGGGCTAAGAGCGTCAGGCTAAGCTCTGGCGATAGAAGATAGAGATCGTATAGTTGAAACATAGAAAGACTCCCTTACGCGATTCCGACAATCCAACGTCGGCCACACCGTCCCCAACGGCGTCCGGATGGAGGGCGACCGAGACGGTCCACCCTCTCATGTCATCCTGAGCGCAGCGAAGGATCTCTGTCCCCGGCGAGTCAGACCCTTCGCTGCGCTAGGGTGACACGGTGTGACGGTTCACACGGTCAATTACTTTTCTTCACATTGAACCTTGCCTTAATGTATGACCGTGGCGACGGCCTGGATAAGCTGGTTCAGGCTCACGGTCAGGCTGGGTGTAATCGCATGCACCAGGAAAACCGGGTAAATACCAACGAACAGGATCAATGCCGAAAGTGCATAGAGCGGGATGGCTTCACGCCTATTCGCGTCAGGCAACCAGCTCCATTTCGTATTGAACGGGCCATAGAAGACACGTTTGAGCATCCAGAGCAGGTAGCTCGCCGTGAGAATCATGGTGAAGACTGAGACGATGGTCACTGTTGGCAAAGAGTTATAGCTGCCGGTGAACGCCATGTATTCCGCGACGAATCCAGCCAACCCGGGCAGGCCGAGCGAAGCCAGTCCGGCAAAGGTAAAGAAGGTTGCCAAAAGCGGCATCTTTTTGGCGACGCCGCCGAAAAGAGAGATTTCGCGCGTATGCGCGTGATCATAGATGACACCCACACAGAAGAAGAGCATGCTCGTGATGAGCCCGTGGCTAAACATCTGGATGGTTGCGCCCGTCAAAGCAGCCATGCGGAAGGCCATGGCGCCGGTACTCGAGGCCGCGGCCACGCCCAGGAGGATGATACCCATGTGGCTCACGCTCGAGTAGGCGATCAGCTTCTTCATGTCGGTCTGTACGAGACAGATACCCGCTCCATAGATGATGTTGATTACGGCGAACGCGGCCAGCCAGGGAGCAAAATCATGCATGCCCATCGGGAAGAGGGTGAAGCAGATACGGATCAATCCATAGGCGCCCATCTTGAGCAGGATACCGGCCAGGATGACGCTGACCTCGGTTGGCGCGTCGGTATGGGCGTCGGGCAGCCAGGTATGGAATGGGAACATGGGGATTTTGATCGCAAAGGCCAGGAAAATCAGCAGGAAAGCAGCCACCTGCAGTCCCTCGGCCAGGAAATGCGCGGGCATCGCGTAGTACACCATGCTCGCGGTATATGCCGCGTGCGGGCCTGGATGGGTGCTGGGAAAATTGAAGTAGACCAGTAGGATGCCCACCAGCATGAAAGCGCTGCCGAAAAGCGTATACAGCAAGAACTTCCACGCCGAGTAAATACGTCCTGGCATGCCATGCTTCAAGGTCTCGCTGCCCCAGATACCGATGAGAAGGAACATCGGGGCCAGTTCGACTTCCCAGAAGAGGAAGAAGAGCAAGAGATCGAGCGAGAGGAACACACCCATGACACCCGCCTCAAGGATCAGCAATAGGGCCATGTATTCTTTGACGCGCACTTTCTCCCAGCCGCTGATTACCGCCAGCATGGTGAGCAAAGCATTGAGGATGACCATGGGCAGGCTCAGCCCATCGACGCCCAGGAAGTAGTCGATATTAAATTGGATGTTTCCCGCTGTGAAGCTGATCCACGATAGGCGGATGGAGTCCTGCGGGCTGCTCAGACTACCGAAATTGTAACCATTGGCGGCGATACGGAAGAAGACCACCATTGAAAGCACGAAGGTAGCAGCAGTAAACACGAGGGCCAGCCAGCGCGCTACTGATCTTGGAGTGGCCAGCACTGCCAGCGCGCCGATCACCGGCAGCAGGATAATCCAGGTGAGATCACTGTTAAATATCACGGTTTTTCCTCACTTCACAAAGCTGACCAGCACAAAGACGACCGCTATCAGAATCGCAATACCACCGAAGAAAGCCGCCATGTAGGATTGGACCTTGCCGGTCTCAACGTAGCGCAGGTCGCGTCCCGCTGTCATGACCAGCCGCGCTACGCCGTTGACCAACCCATCGACAACGTAGGCATCGAAGGCCAGCTCGACGTGCGAGATGCCGAACACCACGTAGCGGATTAACAAGTCGTAGAGGTCATCTGTATAAAATTTATGCAGCGTCAAGTTATATAAGAAGAGCAAGACAGCATTACTCTCCACGACCTGATGGACGCGTTCCATGCCAACACGGCAATAAAGCGTATATGCCCAGGCGAACCCGGCCAGCGCTACGACAACGCCCAGCCATGTGATCGGGCTGGTTATAACCTCTGCAATGCTTAGATCGGGAGCTCCGGGCTGGATGTAGCTGAAGAAGCCCGTCCAGTAACCGGCAATGACGGAGGCAATCGCCAGCAAGATCAATGGGATGGTAATCGTGGCAGGCGATTCGTGCGGTTCACCCGTGCCGCGATAAGGGCCGCCCCAGAGGCCACCGAAGTCGCCCCCCTTGCCGCCGAAGGCCAGGATGAAGGCACGGAGCATGTAGAAGGCGGTCAGGCCAGCCGTCAAGAGTGTAATGGCCCACAGGCCGTAGTAGCCGTTTTTAAAGGCAAGCGAGATGATGGTATCTTTGCTATAGAAGCCCGCGAAGAACGGGAAGCCGGAGATAGACAGCGTAGCGATGAGCCAGGTGCCCGCAGTGATCGGCATAAACTTTGCCAGGCCGCCCATAAGGCGCATGTCCTGCACCTCTCTATGCATTGCATGGTGCAATGCATGCAGCACGCTGCCCGCGCCGAGGAAGAGGAGGGCCTTGAAGAAGGCGTGCGTGAAGAGGTGGAACATACCGGGGCCGGGGCCATACGCACTACCTGCTACGCCGAGGCCGACGAACATGTAGCCAAGCTGGCTGATGGTCGAGAAGGCCAGCACGCGCTTGAAGTCGGTCTGGGTGAGAGCGCAGAGGGCCGCAAAGATGGCGGTAATGCCGCCAACCCAGGCAACGACTTGAAATGCAGCGGGACCAGCGGCGGCAAAAAGCGGGAAGGTACGAGCCACCATGTAGACACCGGCCGCGACCATTGTCGCTGCATGAATGAGCGCACTTACGGGGGTCGGGCCTTCCATGGCAGGCGGCAGCCAGACATGCAGGGGAACCTGTGCCGACTTACCGATAGCACCGCAGAAGACCAGGATCATAGCCAGGGTCAGCAGCCCTTTATCCATGCTCTGAACTTTAGTGGCCAGCTCGCTAAACTGGAAGGTACCCGTGTTCACAAAGAGGATCATAATACCGATCATAAAGCCCACGTCACCAACACGGTTCGCGATAAAGGCTTCAATAGCTGCAGTCGCGGGAGAGAGACGATCTTCGGCAGGTTTGGCCCGTTTGTTGATCCAGAAACCAATCAGCAGGTACGAGCTGAGGCCAACCAGTTCCCAGCCCACGAACATCACCAGGAAATTCTCAGCAAAGACGATGACCAGCATTGAGAAGGCGAAGAGCGAGAGATAGGAGAAGAACCGCGCATAACCCGCCGAGTTTTCCATGTATCCCTGTGAATAGAACTGCACCAGCAGTGAGACGGTAGTAACCACCACCATCATGGCAATCCCCAGGTTATCCAGGTGGAAAGAAATAGTATAACTTGCGGCGCCTTGCACCAGCCAGTCATAGTGGAAAAGTGGAATGCCGCCCGCTGGCAAGGCCGAAGGCCCAAAGACACCTGCCGAGCTCAGGAGCAAAATCCACGAGTAGAGACAGGCCAGGGCCATAATGGCGATAGCGACGTAGCCGCTGGCCTTCGCTCCCATTGTGAGCTGAGGTACCTTGGGGTCCTCGTCGTCGGCTTCGCCCGGGCCATGCTCTTCATGATCCTCACCATGCGCCCCTTGTGCTTCAACGGCGTGAGCATCAGTGTGAACGTCAGTGTGAACGTCAGTGTGAACGTCAGTGTGAGCGTCGGCGTGAGCATCCCCCTCGTGCTGTTCCTGGACCGCTACGCGGGGGCGGCTGAGCAAATCCCAGACCCGCGTGCCGAAAATAATCACCGCAAAAGAGAAAAGCGGTGCGAACAGGATAAGCCAGGAATATTGATACAATTCCATTGTTTTCACCACTTCATGATGTCTATTTCGCCAACGTCCACCGTGCTGCGCTTGCGATAGATAGCAATAATCATGGCCAGGGCCACCGCTGCCTCTGCCGCAGCTACCGTGATGATGAAGATGGCGAAGATTTGACCGGTCAAGTAGGTTTTATACTGGGAGACCTGGTCATAAAACGAAAAAGCCACCAGGGTAATATTTACCGCGTTCAGCATAATCTCGATGCCCATCAACACGGCGACGGCATTGCGCTTTGCCAATGCGCCGTAGAGTCCAATGCTGAACAGGACTGCGCCAAGCACCAGGTAGTGATTTAAAGTAAGTCCCACTGCGTTAGTCCTCCCTACCGATCACTATCGCGCCCACAATCGCTACCAGCAGCACCAGGGAGGCGATTTCAAACGGTAACACGTAGCTATAGGTGGTGGGGCTATACAGCAGTTGACCGATGCGCACGACGTTGCTAATGCCGGCTGGCAGTTGACCGGCTGCGTTGCCGTCATTGGCAACGGCATGAGTGCTGACCGTCGCCGCGTAGACGATACCGGCACCCACTAAGGTGCTGATAATTACAGCCACCCACCACTGCTTATTGTTGGGGTTGCTATTCAACTGGATATTGCTGGTACGGGTCAGCATAAGAGCGAAGAGGATGAGGATGGTCACAGCCCCTGCATAGATCAGTATTTGCACAATGGCAATAAATTCAGCATTGAGCAGCAGGTAGATACCGGAAGCCATGGCAAAGACCACCACTAACGCTAATGCGCTATGCACGATGTTGCGCATTCCCACCACGAGCAATGCCGACCCCACCAGGATAACTGCGATGATCCAAAATATGATGGTGGCTAAATCCATAAAAAATATTCCTCCTCCTAGTTCTCTATTCTTATTGTACCATTCGCGGGGTTGCTTGTTTTTTGTGCGGAGCCAATTGAAAATACCTGGCCTTGTACAATTCTATCAAAACATATTACCCCTGACAAGAGTGACTAGTTAAGCCTTCTAGTAACTATTCAGGACTCCTCTTCCTCGCGTAGAAAAAATGCATATGATATAGTGTACACAAGTCCATCTTGTACACGTACTTACTAGAGCAGTCCTTCTTCATGTGGAGGATCCAAATAAGATCACTACTAGCTGCTTTCAGTCGCCATTGTTTGTAGCGCTTCGCGTGCAATCATTGAGGCAATGCTTACTCGCTCATTGGGCTGGAATGTGAGCATGCAAAGCGGAGTTGGAGCAAATAACCTCCTGAATGAAAGGAGCCTGGGCCTTGCTTCATGCTCAAGTGTTCGTCCACTTCCGTGACGCCATTATCGCTGGATCGACTGGCAGAATGGCTATGCTCCTTCTCATCTATGGAGGGCCATTGATAGGCCTGCCACGAATAGATGTCGTCAGTACTTTAGGCTCGCTAGCCGCTCCAAACAAGCAAGACGCTGTGACGCTGGGTGGTGCTATCCATTTCACCGTGGGCATCCTCTTTGCCATTATCTATGCTGCTTTATGGAGTGTGGGGATCGGCAGCCCCACGTGGTGGTGGGGGCTCATCTTTGGTGCCATTCATGGCCTGGTGGTCATATTGCTGCTGCTCATGGTTACGCGCAAGTATCCTCCGCTGTCCGATATCATCAACGGATTACCAGTGATGGTTGCCATTTTGCTGAATCACATTGTTTTTGGCGTCGTCGTCGCCCTCGTCTACTCACCCTAGCAGTAGCAGCGTATTCACTCCCGTGCTGCAGTTTCAGCCCAAAAGCGTATAGAGTTTTTCATAAAGCGGTCCTAAAAGTGCTAAGATGAGCCGATGGACCGGCTCGAAACGTAACACGATGGCGAGTGAAGTGGTGCGAGGATTCAAAAGAAAAATGACAGATACTTCTTAAGGACGCTATATGTTATAATTTATGTATCACCATCCACCATCTTCTCTTATAAAAAGGTAATATCATTTATGAGTATGACACAGGCAACTTCGGAATATAGCCCCTCTCGCGATCTGCACTGCCCACATTGCAATACTGTACTGCCTCCACAGGCCACGTTTTGTGCTTCCTGCGGCGAGCGCATTGTGAAAAAAAATGTCGCTTCTCTCCTGCAAGATGATGTAGATATCGCCGCCCGTTATCGTATCACCTCTCTTGTACGCCGCCGTCCCTATGTGAACCTCCTGTTTGCTATCGATAACCAGTTGCAACGTCCGGTTGCTATTCGCGACATCGACATCACCGTCTTGAACGATGAAGAGCGAATAGAGGCCTGTGAAATAGTACAGCGCGAGTTTGATCTGCTTCGCCGCGAACATATCCCTTCTATCATGACTGTGATCGAGCTGCGGCACTTCCGGGGGCATCTCTACGTTATCGCGGGCTGGCCATACCCAGTCAATGGTGGTAAAAAAACGACAAGCCTGCACCTTCATACCCTCCAGGATGTGCTTCAGAGCGGCAATGGCCTCCCAGACACACAGCTGTCACTCTGCTGGGTCGAACAGATTTGTTCTGCCCTGGACAATTTGCACCGCCACGAAATTGTGCTTGGTGACCTGGACCCCCAGGCTCTTATCCTCGGCGACAACAGCTATGATAACGAACTTGTGTTGATGGTCTCCTGGTTGCCTCACACCATACGCAACCTGCTGCCGCGTACTTCTGCCGTACAAAACACGACGAATTTCAGCGCACCTGAAGTACTGCTTGGGAAACCAGAGCCGCGCTCCGACATCTATAGCCTCGGCGCAGTGCTCTATCTCTTGCTCACCGGCACGCCACCCGAAGAGCCTGGCGGCGATGGGCGCGATAAATTGGCCCCTACGGCCCGTATGCATCGTCGCTCAGGTCATTTACGTCTACCAGCCGAGTTCAACTCGCGTATCAATAACAACCTCGATGAATTTGTCATGAAAGCGTTGTCTATTGAAAGTTCCGAGCGATTTCTATCTGCCGCTGATATGCGAGATGCACTTTACCGCCTGCAGTCTGCTAACAGTGTTCGCAAAGGGCAAACCCACCCTCTGGCTGCGAATCCGTCATCTGCGGTAGGGGTACCTCTCGAAGGTACTCAAGCTCAGACTGATATCGACAAAATTGTCAGTATCGATACCATTCTGATCTCGCCACTCCCAGCAGCCAGCCTTGCCGCCTGGCAAGCAGCCCACGGTTCCCAGAGTTCAGCAACCGATCTCTCCTCGCCGCTAGAGCCACCTGGCCGTACCGTGGAGGGAGTGATTCAACCACTCGATGAAATAGACCCTCCACCACAAAATAATCAGGTAGCATCGTCTTCGCAGTCTACTCCCGCTACCCACGTCGATGAAAGCCCAAAAAATTCCTTTGTCCAGAATTTCAAGCAGCGCATTACCGGTATCATGCCAGCCATACCTCGCTCCGTTGGGCGCGATAAATCGAGCCCCTACGCATCGGCACCATCACAGGCTCTCGTAAACGATGCACATGAACAGCCCACAAAGGGGAGCGCAAGGGGGGAAGCGATAAATCGGATCCCTATGGCTGTAAATGATGGGACACCTGCAAGGGACAACGATACATTTCTGAAACAGTTGCAGCGTCTCGTCCGTGGTGAGCAAAAGCACGTGACAACAGCAGCTGCGATTATTGAAACGCCGTTACGGGTACAGCCCAACCAGGCCTACACTATCCGTATACAATTGATGGGCAGAGAGGAAGCGGAGTTCCCACAAGCAGGGAACCCGCAAGGGGTGCCCCTACCATGGACGAAGGGGAGCGATACATCGGGCCGTGGAGGGTTAAGCGCACTCGTCGAGGGAGACCTTGTCCACATCGAAGTCCGTTCAGCTATCTACCAGAACTATGCCTATATTGTGCAGCAGGCCACTGTAGCCATTCCGGCAAGCGGCTACGCTGCTGAGGTCACTATGCCTATGCAGCCGCTTTCGAGTGGACCCAACGGGCGACGTGATCGCCTGCACATCTTCTTCACGGATGAGATACGCCGCCCTCTTTACGAAAAACCTTTTGTGGTCGAACTCTTCATCTCCCACCTGGTGCAACCTGGTCGCGAAGGCCACAATGTGCTCACCATCCCGTTGTGACCCCAAGAGGGCGCAATAAATTGGGCCCCTACGAGCCGAATAAAAATACCGTTCCGCCCATCATACCGTAGAGCAGAATGAGCAACAGGCCCTCGAGCCAGACCAGTTCGCCATCTTTGGTAATCTCACTGAAGAGGAAGGTCGCCAATCCTAAAACTGCTAACTCGACCACGCTAAATACCAGATCTAAACGATGGGGCATGAAAAGGCTCACCAGCACAAGAATGGGGGCCATCAGAAGCGCAATCTGAATCGAAGACCCCGCCGAGGCTGCCAGCACCATTCCCATGCGCTTATCCAGCACCATCGAGATGGTGTTGAAATATTCAGGAAGGCCGCCTATCAATGGCACAAAGATCAACCCTACAAAAGCGGCATTCCAGTGCAGTTGCACTGTCACCGGCTCAATGGCACCCACGAGAATATCAGAAAGCCAGGCAACTCCCGCCGTCGCCAATGCCAACCATAACAGGGCGAGCCAGGGGAAAGGCTTGCGAGCAGGCATCTTCTTTTCGGTTTCCTGCTTCTCAGCATGTTGCACTGATGTTTGTTCGCTTCCAGCCTGTTTTTCGGCTGTCTGCCCGGCAGTATGTCCGGCTTCATGCCGAGCTATTACCTCCATCGCACTATCTAGCTGCCGCAATATACCGCTTTTCCCAGGTTGAGTACTACGGGACAGGTGTTGACGATAGGCCAGCAAACGTTCAATTGCCGCCTCAGAACGCGCCCCCAGCACCGGATCAAATTCATCTTCTGATTTCTTAACACCTATACGAAACACACTGAATAGTATCGATGCAATATAGCCGAGTAACAGCACAACCGCGATGAAATCAGAGAGTACTACACCACGTTCAACGATCTGTGCCTGTTGCTCATGCGCTGCAAGTAGCTGGGCAACACTCGGCAGCAGTAAACCGCCGATGCAGAGGGCCAGCAGCGACCCATACTGGTTGGCATGACGTGTCTCGAATGGCAACCGCCCATACTTGAACCCACCCACGCACACCGACACGCCCAATACCAGCAAGACGTTGCCAAGTATCGAGCCGATAATCGAGGCCCGAACCACGTCAACCAATCCCTGACTGAGCGCGAAAATGCCGATGATCAATTCAGTGGCATTGCCAAAAGTCGCGAACAACAGTCCTCCAACACGCTCGCCTGTGTGCTCAGCAATTCGCTCGACCGACTGCCCAATCAGTGCCGCCAGGGGCAAAATACCCAGGCCAGCCACAATAAAAATCAGGATCGACGGAAAGTGCAGTATATCGAAGATAGGAGCCAATAGAGCAAAGAGCAGGAAAACATACATCCAACGTGACATAGACACTCCTCTTCATCGGCATAGTCTCTGCGACACGAGGCATCCTCTCGATTGGTGCCAGTCTCTCGGTTAACGAGGTAGTGGGTGCCGCTGCCTGATTATAACACACCTTCTATCATTCATTTTCAAGCAGCGAAAAAGCGCAATGATGAGACAGATGAGTGTCAAACCACCGATAATGTACCACCAGTGGTTGTTGTCTATCTGCGGTATCCATGAGAAGAAGAGCGTATCGAGGATAGCGACCAGGCAGGAGACGGGACCAAGGATCACGCTGGCTATGAGAACTGGCCTGGGAAAGATGCGCTGCCGGTGGAAGTTTCTCCGGTCACGGAAGAAGATGGCGATGTTGATAAAGAAGAAGGCTGTCGAGATGGCCCACACTAACGTAGCACCAGCCTGGCTGACATTGTAGACCTCGTTGGCAAGATCGGATGGTTTGCCAAGATTGGTGACATAGGGTGCAACGATGAAGACGAGGAAAGTGAATATGATGGCGGCAGATGTTTGGAAAATAATGGCATTGGCAGGGACACGATGCTTGTTCAATCTGCCAATGTTCATTGGTAGACGTTGGTCAATCCCTGCGACCAGAAGCAAACGGGCAAAGGTGTAGTTGTAGACGATCGGCACCATGACAAAGAAGCCGATAATGCACAGGGCTGTGATACTCCCAGCAAACTTGCCAAGCACCATATCAACGTTTGTGACGAGTGAGAACCCTCCTACACTGCCGACGGCTGACCCCTGGACTACAAGTAATGAGTAGGTGGCCACAAAGTAACCCACGAGAACGAGCAAGGTTCCCCACAGTAAATGGCGAGTGACGACTCTGCGTTCAACGATCTCGCCACCCATGTTGAGCGGGACTTCCGTACCGAGATAGGCAAGGGTGATTAACCCGAAAAGGTTGATATTGCCCGTGGGACTCCAATTGAAGCCCCAGCCACTCAAATTAGTGAAATTCGTGGCGGAGGGATGACCGGTGGCGAGCCAGACGAAACCGGATAACCCAACGATGTGCTAAGATATAGGTTAGAAAAGCACAAGCCATAGCGTATCATATGCTGCTAAGATTATCTAGCAAATGAAATATACATAGGAAGATTTACCTATTGCTTCGACTTATGCAGGGTAAAGTACTTATCATAGGTTGCTTGAGGTATTTTCAGAGAGATCATTCGTTTCCTAACTCGTCTATTGTTAACTGGCGATGTTCCCGGTTCACTAGGAAGGAGACACTTTTTTTTCGGCACTTTGAAACATTTACATTGATTGATGTAGTGCGGACGCTCTTCATCGCAGCACTTATCTGTAGTATCTCTTAGCATTGGGCCAGGAAGGTCTACAGAAATATTTTTAGGAGGTAAACATTCATATGGCAACAATTGCTGACAGCGATAGCAGCAACGTCCTGCGTTCTGAACGCATTGCCGGTGGCATTCTCCCCAAAGTCCTCAACTCGTTTGACATGGTCGCCATTTTCGTGGCCATCGTGCTCTTTATCAGTAACTCCGCCGTTCTGGCTGCTGGGGCAGGGCCCTCTGCCTATGTCTATTGGGGGCTGGGTTTCATCACCTTCCTCATCCCAGGGGCCATCGTCACCGGCCAGCTCGGTCTCATGTTTCCCGGCGAAGGCTCGATCTATGTCTGGACGACCAAGGCCTTTGGAGCCTTTATGGGCTTTTTCGCTGGCTTCTGTGCCTGGTGGCCTGGTGTACTGGTCATGATTGCCACTGGGGACGCCGTGGTTTCACTCATTCAACAGCTCAACAGTAACTTTCTCACGGCCCCCTGGCAGCAAGGTCTGATGATTATTGCTGTCATTGCATTTTCTTTTGTCCTTTCTATCCTGCGTTTCCGCGTCACCCAGAACATCGTCAACGTGGTCTTCGTCGCCTATGGTGGGGCCATTTTACTGATTGGCCTGGCTGGGCTGCTCTCCCTCTTTGGCGGTCACGCCGCCGCGGTCGATTATTCAGCACCCAAATGGGTCCCCAATCTCACAACAGCCACGTTTTACAGTGCGGTGATCCTGGCCTTACTGGGTATCGAAGTCCCCCTCAATATGGGCGTCGAGATCCAGAATGTGCGGGCGATCACTCGCTACCTGCTGTGGGGCTCCGTGGTGGTGATGGCGGCCTATCTCATCGGCACCTTTGGGGTGATGGTGGCGGTTCCCGTCGCCGATCAGGGCAATCCCTCGGCCATTGCCGAAGCGGTGCAGAAGGGATTTGGAGGTGCTGGCACCTTCCTGGGTCTGCTGGTCAACTTCATCTTCATTGGGTTCTTTATCTTTAATACGGCGGTGTACAACTACTCGTTCGGGCGCCTGCTCTTCGTTTCTGGCCTGGATCGGCGGATGCCAGCGGTGATGAGTAAAGTCAATGCCAATAAGGTGCCATGGGTGGCGGTGCTGGTGCAGAGCATTCTCTCGGCCTTCTTCACGATCGTGGCCTTTGTGCTGATTCCTCTCTTCATCCAGACCAAGAGCCCAGCCGACCTTTCCACGGTGGTGTACCTGATTCTTCAGGCTGCGGTCACCGTGATCTGGTGTGTATCCATGGTGATCCTGTTCATCGATGTGGTCATCATCCGCTACAAGTATCACGAAGTCTTTTCTCGTATTCGCCTCGCTCCTGACTGGGTTTTCTACCTTTGCTCAGTCATTGGCCTGCTGGCGACGGCCTACGGCGTCTATGTGACATTTACCAATCCATGGACTGCCTTTATTACGACCATCCAGATCACTACTTTTCAGTGGGATCTGTGGATTGGCGGGATCGGGATCATTTCTTTGGTCGTGGGCGCCTTGCTCTTCTTTGTCGGTCGCGCCACCGTCAAAAGCGATGTAACCGATGATGAGGTCATTGCGAAGGCAGTTAGCTAACTCACGATTGGTACTAGTAGAGGGGCACGATACGTCGCGCCCCTCTTTTTTATACACCAGGGGACTTCAGTACAGCAGACTTTTTCCATCAATTTGAGGTCAAGATCAACAAATTAGTGGATAGATTAGCTAGAAGGAGGGAAGGAAGACTATCAATTTCATATATTGACAGATGCCAATGCTAGTGTTATTGTTGGGATGCTCCCAAGCTCGGTTCTCATGCGCCGTAAAGAAACTACTTTTTTAGATTCTAGGCAGGCAAGAACCTTGTTGTATTCACCCTCGCAATTAGCTGTATTGTATCATTGGAAACGAACTTATTCACGGAGGTGAAAAATGGCGACACAGGACAAACTCGTCCAGGCCGGTGCATTGGCTGGAGATATCGATATCGATAAGGCAAACGTCGATAGACTTCACAAAAATGCCATTGGCCTCCCCGGAGTCCTCTACTTCTGTCTGGCTGGCTCAGCCCCCATCTCAGCCATGCTCTTTAATGTGCCTACCATGGCATCACAAGCAGGAGCTACCACGCCCCTGGTCTTCTTGCTTTCTGGTATCGGGCTACTTCTGCTCGGCGTCTCAATCGTGTATCTCTCGCGTCGTTTGACCTCAGCAGGAGGCTTCTACACCTGGGTGCGTCACAGTTTAGGAAAAGGCACAGCTTTCCAGGCTGGCTGGCTGATGATGGGCGGCTATGCTCTTTTCGAGGCTTCTCTCCTCGGCGCCTTCGGCTCTTACACCAATAGTTCCATTGCGAACTACCTGCACTTCAACCTTTTTGGAGGTTGGGTCACATATGCTCTGATCGG